>Ga0208477_100296_pt1 | contig 24271 bp, 16 predicted proteins | sample HotLakmasection1_FD_184724 | JGI IMG/M metagenome (GOLD analysis project Ga0208477, IMG submission 184724) | Hypersaline microbial mat communities from Hot Lake, Washington, USA - Section #1 (SPAdes) | ecosystem: Environmental > Aquatic > Non-marine Saline and Alkaline > Hypersaline > Microbial...
TTGGGAAAAAGAACCCTTTAAAACCGCACGTTCCTCTGCGAAACCCGCCCCTACAAAACCCGCCCCTACGAAACCCGCCCCTACAAAACCCGCCCCGGCAAATATCATCCACCCCCAATCAATCGCACATTTTTTTGTTTATGAATTCTTCCGACAATGCGACTTCCCCCGCCCTGGATATGAACTTCTGGGAAGGGCGCTATCAAGAAGGCACCGCTCGCTGGGATTTAGGACAACCCGCTCCCCCCTTGGTGAGCTTGCTGGAATCGGCTGATGCTCCATCCCCTGGCAAAATGCTGGCTCTGGGTATTGGTCGGGGGCATGATGCGCTGTTGTTTGCCGCCCACGGCTTTGAGGTGACGGGGGTAGACTTTGCACCCTCGGCGATCGCCGCCACCGCCGAAGCCGCCAACCAGCGCAATCTTCCCATCAACTTGCTGGCAAGCGACATGTTCGCCCTGCCGCCGGAATATACCGGGCAGTTCGACTATGTGATGGAGCATACCTGCTTCTGTGCCATCGCTCCGGCGCGCCGTTCGGAGTATGTGCAGGTGGTGCGATCGCTCCTGCGACCGGGGGGCGAGTTCATCGGCTTGTTTTGGGCACACGACATGCCGGGTGGTCCGCCCTACGGCTCCACCCCTGAGGAAATCCGCCAACTCTTTGCCGCCGATTTTGCTGTGGAGTCGCTGGAAAAGGGGACCAATTCGGTTCCTCAGCGGGCAGGGGCAGAGTATTTGGCGCGGTTTGTGAAGGCGATCGCCGCCTAGTCTTCCCCAAGTCCGGCATCCGCCTGCTCCTCCAGAGACTTCCACCCCGCCTGCCACAGAGAGCGATCCTTCAACTGTCGAGCATTCAGCCAGAAGCGCACCGACGGGTCGCAGGATGCCACCATTTCGGCAAACACCCACTTTCCTTCATTTTTCCGGTTCACCACCTGGAAGTGCCGCCAGCCCCAGGTTTGCTGGCAAGACGTCCACTTGGAACCCAGAAGATGAGGAAATTTTTGCTTCTTGGACATTTTGCGCGGGAGGGAGAGTGCTAGGATGCTGGAGTTTGCTTTCTTAACTTGTCATATCTGGCAGATGTTTGTTTAACCTTTTACAAGCATCTTTTCAGTTTTCTTGCGATCGCAGTTCCCCTATGGCTCCAAAACTCCGTGTCTATGTTCCCAATCATCCCCTGATTCAGCACTGGCTGGGTGTGGCGCGTGATGAAGCAACGCCCTCCGTGCTGTTTCGGAGTGCCATGACCGAATTGGGGCGCTGGCTCACCTACGAAGCTATTCGGGATTGGTTGCCGACGATGGAAAGTGCCATCCAAACGCCGTTAGCCCCCAGTTCTGCCAATTTCATTAACCCCGAAGTCCCCGTCGCTGTTATTCCAGTGTTGCGGGCAGGGCTGTCGCTCCTGGATGGTGCGCAAACGCTGTTGCCTTTAGCCTCTATTTACCACATAGGGCTGGCGCGGGACGAGGAAACCCTGGAACCAACCTGCTATCTTAACCGCTTTCCCGAAAGCTTTCAGCCCGACACGCGAATTCTGATCCCAGAACCCATGCTGGCAACAGGCGGAACGATGATTACGGTCATGGAAGAATTGACCAAACGGGGCGCATCCCCAGAATGGGTGCGGATCATCTCAGTCGTCGCGGCTCCCAATGCGCTGCAACGGCTGGGCGATCGCTACCCCGAAGTCATCATCTACTCCGCTGCCATTGATAGCGGGCTGAACGACAAAGGCTTCATTGTGCCAGGGCTGGGCGATGCGGGCGATCGCACCTTTGGAACCTGATCCCCCAACTGCTGTAAGCTAAGAAAATAATTCCTGTAGCAAGGGCGCAGATTCCCATCGTTTGGGCAGTCTAACTTCACGAAAACTGCTTCCCTGATATCGTTTCTCATCAGAGTTTGCCATGAGTCAGCAAGATAATTTTGTGGGCGGGTTTATTTTGGGAGCCATCGCTGGCGGCATGGTCGGCGGGGTGCTGGGGGTGCTGGCAGCCTCGCGCTTGCCCAGGCAGAAGCTCAAAGCCCAGGCAGAATCACTCACTCGCCGTTCCATCAAGAGCACGCCCGAAAAAACCGCGCCTCCCTCGCCACAAAATATTGAAGCGGCACGACGGGGACTGGAAGACAAGATCGCCCAGTTGAATGAAGCCATTGACGATGTGCGGCAAAAGCTGGGCAATGTGAACAGCAATGGTGGGGCTGAGCGCAGCGAAGTTGTGAGCGATCGCCCCGATTAGCCTGAAAATTGCCCGGTCTACCAACCGTAGCGGCACGTCCACACCGATAAAGCATGATCCGCAACCGCAACTCCCCGGTCCCATCACCCTATGCGCGTCCGAATAGGAACGTTTAACGTCGAGAATCTGTTTGCGCGATTCCGGTTTCGCAGCGATTTTTCCCTCTCTCAGGGTGAACAGGGCATCTGGACGATCGACAATACCAAATTTGCGCCCTTCTCAGAAAAGCATCACCGCATCACCGCCCAGGCTTTGGGGGCAATTCATGCAGACATTTTGGGGCTTCAGGAAGTCGAGAACCTGACAACCCTCCGTCGCTTTTTACGGCAGTTCAAGCACTTCATGCCCAATGGCGGCTACCCTTACCAGCTATTGATTGATGGCAATGATCCACGTTTGATCGATGTGGCGCTGATCAGCCAATACCCGTTTGGGGCCATCCGCACCCATCAGTTTGACCTGGCTCCTGATGGCAACCCCATTTTTTCGCGGGACTGCCTGGAGGTGGAGGTGCGGCTCCCTCACGGCAAATCCCTGACGGTGCTGGTCAACCACTTCAAGTCGATGATGGGCGATCGCCAGCAAACCATGACAACCCGCCGTGCCCAGGCAACCCGTGTCGCCGAGATCCTGCAAGAGCGGTTTGGAGAAGATCCGGGACAAGCTGCCTGGGTTGTAGTAGGCGACCTCAATGATTATCTTCCTTCGGAGGGGTTGGAACCATTGCTGGAGCAACCCTGGCTAGAAAATGTGATGGAACGCCTGCCAGCGGGCGATCGCTGGACTCACTACTTTGCTGGAGGGGATAAGTACAATCAACTCGACTATGTGCTGGTGTCGCGCTCCCTCGCCCAGGCAAACCCCAACGCCCTCCCCGAAATTGAGCGTCGTGGGCTACCCCAGCGTGCCAGTCGATTTCAGGGAAAGCGGTTTGGCGGCGTGGGGCACGACAATCCAAAGGCATCTGACCATTGCCCAGTCGTCATTGAACTTGAAGTTTGAAGCACCATGCTCACCATTTTTCTAAAACCCCTGGGAATGGTACGAAGGTAATGATTTTGAGGTGGGTAGGTGGTGCCCAGACACCTTAAAATCATTACCCTTCGAGGATTACCAACCCCTGATTTTGCGTACGTGGTGCTTTCAAAATTCAGCGCTTTTCAAGCGCTTAGGGGTTAGCAAATAAATAAAGTCCCAGAGAGAGGGGGCGCGGGCAAAGCCCGCGCCCCCTCTCTCTGGGACTTTATTTTTAAGCCAGTCCCTTAAAACCGGGTTGTTTTTGTGAGAGCCGCGCGGAGCAGGCGTTGCAAAAAATATCTAAAGGGGGATTTCAGAGCGTTGGCACTAGGCATGAAGCCGATTCAGGCGGTTTGCCAGGGTGAGAGAACCTGCCAAAATATAACGGTTTGGCAAGCGAGATCCCAATGGCGAAGCAAGAGTTTCTACTTCACCATCTAGATTCAGGGTATAACTAGCAATTTCTAACGTTTTGACCCCACAGATAGGGTCTTAAATCCGAAAAGAAATGGACTTCATTAAGTCGTGAGGCAAATATTTTTTGAGCCATTTGTGCTCTCTCCGGCTGACAAGGATCTGAGGAAGGAATGGCAACAGGATACGACTTTGAATGAACGGCGATCGCCTTTCTAAGACCTATAAGTTTTCGCGTAAGGGACTTGCAAATAAAATCCTGGGGAGAGGGAGTGCGGGCGAAGTCCGCACTCCCTCTCCCCAGGATTTTATTTATTTGCTAACCCTTAAACCTACCCATCTCCACTAGCGGTTCTGAGGGTCAGTGAGGAGCAAAATGGATAGGAAAAGCCGTCAGCAGGTGATAAAACTGCCGGGAGGCGCTTAAATTTTTGATAGGAATGAACCACATTCAGCCCAGCAGAGCTTGTTAAGAAAAAGCAATTTACCTAAGTTTATGCAACACACCGGATTCGGCGAACGGCTCGTCAAATAGTTGCCGAAAACCACCCAGTTGGGGAATTCGGTTTTCCACAATGGCATAGCTTCCGGAATAAGTATCATTTGTTTTGAATTTTGTTTAGCGATCGCCAGTATCGTCGCTATTATTCTAGGTAGAAGAATCTAACTATTCCCTGGCAAATTTTCCTTCACATCCCGCACATTATCCCTGTTCTACGTCTGAGGTAAACACTATGGAGTCCCTCGCCTACATCCATAACGCCGTTGCTTACGAGAGCAATGAGCCACTGCCAGAGGTGCAGGTGGCGCTACCCAGCTCGGCGTGGATTGCGACATCTTCTCTCACACTTTCCTTGCTGCTGATGGGCTTGCCACAAGATGCCCTGGCTACCGTTACGGGTGTTGTGCAAACTGGGGGCAGCGCCCTCAACGTGCGGAATGCCCCCAACGGCAGCGTTGTCACCACCGTGCAAAATGGCGAAACTCTAGAACTAACCGGACGGACACAGGGTGGTTGGCTAGAAACCGTGGATGGCAACTGGGTCATGGCGCAGTTCATTGAATCGGCTCCTACGGCTGCCGCTCCCGATGCCAACAGCGCAGACCCCAATGCTCCACCGCAGGCTGCGGCTGCGCCCCGCACAGCTTATGTGAGCACCAACGGAGCGAGCTTAAACATTCGGAGCGAGCCTAATGGTTCCATCGTCCGCACCGTTAGCGATGGCTCAGAACTCCAGCTTTCAGGACGCAGCAATAGCGGCTGGTTAGAAACCTCCGATGGCAACTGGGTGGCGTCTCAATTTGTGCAATCGACCCCTCCCAATGGCACCAATGGCTCTGCCAACGCCACTACAGCTCAGTCTCCTAATCCAGTCATCAGCCCTGCACCGACTACTGGCACAGGCACAGACACAGATACAGATACAGACACAGATACAGACACAGGCACAGGCATAGGCACAGAAACAGAAACGGGCGTCGTGACGACTGGAGGCAATCCACTCAATATTCGTCAAAGCCCTGGGGGCGAAGTTGTCGGGCAGCTTCAAGATGGCTCGCAGGTGCAACTGACCGGGCGTGAGCAGGATGGCTGGGTCGAGCGGACAGATGGCACCTGGTTGCAGGCAGAATTTGTGGAGCGATCGCCCCAAACCACTGCCCAATCTCCCTCGCCAACTCCAGCAACCACTGCCCAGTCGCCCTCACCAACTCCGGCAACCACTGCCCAGTCTCCTTCCCCGACTCCAGCAACCACTGCCCAATCGCCTTCTCCCCAACCGCCTACTCCAACAGCGACACCAGGCGCGTCTCCTTCACCCCAGCCCACAGCCCAGGCTCCTGCACCTTCCCCCAGCCCCGCACCCCAGCCCACAGCCCAGGCTCCCGGCACTCCTGCATCAGGAACGGGCAGTGACGTGCAAAACGCCGTCGTGGCTACCAATGGCAGTCCATTGCTGATCCGCCGTTCTCCCGGTGGCACCGTCATCGGCAGTTTGTCCAATGGCACACCTGTAGAGTTGACCGGACGCCGCAACGGGCAGTGGGTCGAACGCACCAATGGCACCTGGGTTTCGGGCGACTGGATCAACTACAGGAATGTTGGTGGTCCCGGTGAACCTGCCTTTGTCAGCACCAATGGCAGTCCACTCAATGTCCGCAGTTCACCAGGCGGAGCCGTGATTGGGACCCTACCCAACGGCACTCAGGTAGAGTTGACCGGACGCAACAGCGGGCAATGGGCTGAGCGCACCAACGGCACCTGGGTTTCGAGTACTTGGCTCTCCTCCTCTCCCGGTATTCCAGAAAACCCCATTGGCAGCCCTGTTGAACCTGCCTTTGTCAGCACCAACGGCAGTCCGCTCAATGTCCGCAGTTCTCCCGGCGGTGCCATAATTGGGACGATTCCCAATGGCACCTTTGTGGAGTTGACGGGGCGCGAAGTTGGGCAATGGGTGGAACGCACCAATGGCACCTGGATTTCGGGCGACTGGCTCTCCTTCTCCAATACCGGGGATCCAAGACCACCCATCGGAAATCCATTTGAAACGGCTTTTGTCAGCACCAATGGCAGCCCGCTCAATGTCCGCAGTTCACCAGGGGGTGCCGTAATTGGAACAATCCCCAATGGCGCTCGGGTAGAGTTGACGGGACGTGCCAATGGGCAATGGGTTGAGCGCACTAACGGCACCTGGGTTTCCGGTGACTGGCTCTCTTAGGTGATCCCTAGAAAAGAGTTTCCCCATTTTTGAAGAAGGGCGTGGCTTAGCTACGCCCTTTTTCATCTTGATTGAGCCGGATGATTTTTGTGAAGGTGGTGCGGTGCGCCGCTTTCACAAAAATCATCCGGGTTCTGGGCGCATAGCGCTACCTTTTTGAAGACCAGTGGGATTGAGCAGCGATCGCCTATCTCCCCACGCCTATCTCCCCAAATGCTGAACCAACGGCTGGAAGGTCGGCAAAAACGCTTCCTGAGCCAGCAGCAGGGTTGGGTAAGCAATCTTGCCGTAGTTTTTGCCTGGGACGAGGGGAAAGATGGGATCGGCATTAAGGGAATGCCAGGACGCTCCGGCAGCCTGGGCGATCGCCCAAACCGCTGCAATATCCCAGATTTTTGGAGTCGCCTCAACACCACCCAGGGCAATGCCACTGGCGACGGTCAACAGGTTATAGGTAGCGACGCCGAGCATTCGCACCTTGCAGGGGAAGTCGTCCTGTTTGAGGACAGAGGTGCTGCGGGCGCAGAGGTTAAAAAGCTGGTTGCTGGAAGGCTGGGAAGGGTTAGGGGCGATCGCCTCCCCATTCCGAAAGGCTCCGGTAGGACCGCTAAGCCCCGATTCCCCATACCAATAGCCATAAAAGCGCGTCTGAATGGGTGGTACCGCCACATAGCCAAACACTGGAGTGCCCCGATAGAGCAGCCCCAGGGAAATGCCCCAGAGAGGAACGCCACGGGTAAAGTTTGTGGTGCCATCGATGGGGTCAATAATCCAGCACCAATCGGTGTCGGGAAAAACATGGGTCGTTTCTTCGCTGAGGACGCCATGCTCCGGAAAAGCCTGGGCGATCGCCTCCTGCAACGCCCCATCCGCCCACTGATCTGCACGGGTGACCAAACTGCCATCGGCTTTTTCGGTTGCTTGCACCCGCCCAAAATCCTTGAGCAATTGTGCCCCAACCTCCCCAGTCGTGCCCTCGCAAAACCTTAGAACAGCTTCCCAAAAGTCCTCATGCACTGGCTAATCCCCCCTTCCTCTCATCTCACCCTACACGACTCAGAAGATTATTTTGAAAGCGTTGTTGGGCAACGCTTTCAAAATAAATCACCCTACACGACTTGGAAGATTATTTTGAAAGCATTGCTGGGTAACGCTTTCAAAATAAATCACCCTACACGACTTGGAAGATTATTTTGAAAGCGTTGTTGGGCAACGCTTTCAAAATAATCAGTTCAGATGAATGGATCGTGCGACTGCGATCGTAACGAAGTCCAAAATCTAAAATCGCCTCATCAGTCCATGTCACTAGTCCATGTCGCTTTCTAACGCAGCGGCGATCGCATCCTTTGCATTCGCCTGAAACTCCTGGATATTGACCCGCCCCAACAGCACCACCGCAACAATCATGCCAACCGCCTGGGTGAGGAACACCAGAGCATAGGCAGGCAGGTATTCTGCATCGGTCATGCCACTGGCTCCAAAGGAACGCATCAGCCCCTTGCCCAGGTCGAGGATGCCGCCACCGAGCACCGTTGCGCTACCACGGGCGATCGCCTGTGCCAGCCCCCAGGCTCCAATGAAAGTCCCTGCTGTCTCGGCTACCGTCAGGTCCAGCATCAGCACAATCGCCCCCAGGGTCAGCACCCCCGACGCGATGCCAAAGGCGAACACCGCAGCCATCAGCAAAGCGGGCACTGCGGTTACCCCAGACAGGCTGATGAGAATCAGGCAAAATGCTGCCCAGATGCAGCCAATACGGACGGTGCGCTTTTTGCCGATGCGGGGTACAACCAGAAATCCGGTCAACACAATGCCCACCAGCGTTCCCATACCAAAGGCAGCGTTGAGTTGGGTAGTCTCCACAATCAGCATCCCGAAAACCTCGCCACCATAGGGTTCGAGGATGGCGTCTTGCATGAACAGGCTGAGGCTGAGTACCAGCAGGAACGTGAAGAACAGCCCCGTTTGACGGCTGGCGGTGAGGATGCGGAGTGCCCGTCCCAGGCTCAGCCCATCCTCGCGATCGCGCAGGGAGGAGCGCTGGGTGAGCCGGGAATATTTCTTCTCAATGCCAAAGGTGCTGGCGATCGCCAACCCACATACCACCAGGGGCGCAACGATGAACAGCCGATTGATGGAAGCCTGAATGGTTTCGATGGAGGAATCCAGATCCAGCGGGCGGAGAATAGCAACGGTGATGCCCACCCCCGTAATGATGCCAATCATCAGCATTGCCCAGCCGATGCCGATGAGGCGCGATCGCGACTGCTCATCCGACACATCCACCAACAGCGCGGTGAACGGGGTCGAAGTGGCGCTGAGTGCCAGCCCGTAGATGGCAAAGACCAGTGCCAGCAGGGCAATCCAGGGGTAGGTATGCGCTCCCCAGCCCTGGGTCGCCATGCTGTTGCTGAGTTGCCACACCACCTGCACCGCCAGAAACGCGGAAATGGCAACCGAAACTATGCCCAGCCAGATATAGCCGCTGCGGTGGTAGCCAAACAAAGGCTTGGAGTCAGACAACTGCCCAAACCAGACCCGCGCCGGAGCCATAAACTGGTGGACGGCGATCGTACCGGCTGCAACCAGGGCGGGGACTTGCAATTCATCGATCATCACCCGGTTTAAGACGCCCAGGGTCAACACCGACATAATGCCCAAGCCCATGTTAAACACCCCCAACCGCATCATCGTGAGGATGCCGATGCGGGGCATAGCTGCTTCCCCTGACGCGCCATTGGTTATTCCACCCTGGGAAGATGGATCGGATGGAATGTCTAGAAACTCTCCTTTCGTCATCGCTTCCCTCTTTGTCTTCTGATCTAAGCTGTTTTGATTCAGGCTGTTTTGATTCAGGCTGTTTTGATTCAGGCTGTTTTGATCCAGGCTGTTCTATCCCGATATCTCACCCAAGAAGTTTCACCCTGGTTCTACTAACTGATGTGAATGCTGGAGTGCTTTCCCCGGTTCATTGCTATGCAGACCCCACCAGGGGTGATGGGAAAACCGTGAATAAATTTCTGAGAATAAAAAGTGAAACGACCCGTGCGATGTTCTGGTAATAAGTCAGAACTCTTGCACTCCTTAGATTAGAGTATATGGATTTGCTGCCCATTGCCTACAGAAACGCCTGAGGCATGGGTTCTCTATTAGAATCACGTACGAAATAAACCCCGGAATTTTTGATGAGAAGCGCGGCGATGCCGCGCTTCTCATCAAAAATTCCGGATTTATTTTCACTCCTTAGCGATCGTCGGTGGAGCGACAGGGCGGAGGTGCTGTATTCGGCAGAGGCGGAAACCCTGATGGTTCTACATCACTGGTCACGACTCGGTTTCTTCCCTGATTCTTGGCTCTTAGCAAGTTCTGATCTGCCCGTTCCAACAAACTCATGCCTTTGGAATCATCCCCCGAAGAGAGGCTAGCAACCCCAGCGCTAATGGTGATGGTGAGTTCCAACGATTCGTTAATGGTGAAGGGTTGGTCGCCAATCAGCTCGCACAGGCGCATGGCGATCGTGGTTGCTTCTTCCAGCCCCGTGTCGCTGAGGAGAATGACGAATTCCTCGCCGCCATAGCGGAAGGGGGTGTCGTAGAAGCGCAGGTTGTGGCGCAGGCGGGCGGAGATGAGTTGCAGCACGCGATCGCCCACCCGATGCCCGTAGGTATCGTTGATGCGTTTGAAAAAGTCCACATCCAGCATTACCAGACTGATTGGGGTTTGGCGGTTCTGGCTATTCTGGATCTGGCGGGGTAGTTCCCACTCAAAGGCGCGGCGATTGTTCAGCTCGGTCAGCGGATCGACCAGGGCGATCGCCGAGAGAATATCGTTGGTTCGCATCAACTCTCGATGGTTCTGCACCTGGCGCAACCCGACCCCCAGGTAGGTTTGGAGTCGATTCTGAGTCAGTACCCCTTCTCCAGTGCCCAGGGTAACATCGGGGGCTGGTTGCTGATCCGCTGCCTCACTTGTCTGGGCGATCGCTTGTGCAAAATGCTGAAAATTTAATGCAAGAAAAATATCGGCTCCCATCTCCAACGCCTGAATTTCGCGCTGCATCTGGTCAATTGGTGAAGAAGATGCCACAGTGGGGGCAGAATCTTCCACAGCAAGGCAATAGATCCAGGCAAGATGGCTCTGTGCCTTGATTTCGTGGCACACATCCAAACAACCTGCATGGTCGGCTTGCAAAAGCAGCATATCGGGTTGCTGTGCCTGTACAATCGACATGGCTTCGCGAGGAGACGACACCCTTTCAACGGTAAATACAGAAAGTTGGTGAATGAACCCCGTGAATAGTTCCAGAAACGAGTGGCTGCCAACGAGCAAAATTGAAGCATCCATCGAAGTTAGGAGAATCCTCCAATAAAGGGAATGACGCTTCCTGGTAGCAGGAATAGAGGGGGCATCGGTTGCAAAAGGTTAACCCAATTCACCACTTACAGAGTTCAGCCAAAGCTCAGCCGGTTTGTACCAGTGTTGGTTTGTGCCAGTGATTTATGCCATTGAACTGTAAGCCAGTGAATCGAAAGGTTTTCCTCTTACTGTTGGATGCCAGGGCTAATTCTGGATAGATGCAGGTGCTCCCAAAAATTTGAACTTAAGGTAAGGCGATCGCAACACTCACAATACCTTTTTTCAAGTTTTTGAAAGGGTTACTCTACTACATCACTCATTGGGGGTGTCAGGTTCGGCTACAAATCTTCAATTACGGATTTCGGAGATTTTACGGTTTACCTGCCCCAGTAGCAGCATACCGAGCAACCGTAGTTACCCCTCAGAAGCCTGAAGGAGCAAACACCGAGTCCAGATCGCTGAAACAACCTGATTCAAACGATGGCGCTGAAACCAGGCATAAAAGTTACAACAGGGCGCAAACATGACTCAACATTCAAATGAGAATGCCATGCGAGTCTAGCCAGTCTGCGGCAAGATGGAAGTAAGGTGTTGGCTCATTCACTCCTCTGCACCTGGGGTTTGTCCAGCTCCATCAACTGAAATGGTTCTTTCACTCCGTCTACTCAGCGTTTTCTACTCAGCGTTTTCTACTCAGCGTTTATTGATGGATGAAGGACAATCGCTGCGGACAACTTCTGCGAGAACAGCGCTCTTCCCGGGACTCTGCATCTAATCGGCATCTAAAATGCGTAGGAAGCCTTTATATTCAACTATATTCAACTTTTATTTTACTGTAAGGTCACGTATACCCTATATCCCCCAGTGAGGGATTGCCAACCCCCTAGATTCCTGGTGAGCGGCTTATTCGAGGAATATTTTCAGGTCGTCCATCTGCGATTTAATCTAGATTGAGTGGGAGGCGATCGCTCCCCCTTGCCGGATGCCGTTTCGTGCTTTTGGCTATCTAGCGCACCTCGTTCGTGTCAAACCCTTTTCTGTCCAACCCTTGCTGACTCAGAGGCGCGATCGCCCAGAGACGCAGTTTCGTCAGCCGTACGCAAACGGCATCTATCCAACCCATCTCCTGTCTACCTCTACCTGTTTGCCTCTACCTGTTTGCCTTTACCTTTCTGCCTCTACCTGTTCTGCCTCTACCTGTTCTGCCTCTACCTGTATTGAGCGTTTCTCCCTAACTGTTGTCCTATGACCTCTTCCAAATCTGCTTCAAATATGCCTCCAATGCTCAAAGGCGCTGAAATTCGGGATACCTTCCTTAACTTTTATGCGGAGCGAGGACATACGATCCTACCCAGCGCCTCGCTTGTACCGGAAGATCCCACAGTGCTGCTGACCATTGCGGGCATGTTGCAGTTCAAGCCCATCTTTTTGGGGCAACGAACGGCGGAGGTTCCCCGTGCGACCACCTCGCAAAAGTGCATTCGCACCAACGACATCGAGAATGTGGGGCGCACCGCGCGGCACCATACCTTCTTCGAGATGCTGGGTAACTTCAGCTTTGGGGATTATTTTAAGGAGAAGGCGATCGCCTGGGCATGGGAACTGTCTACGGAGGTCTTCAAGCTGCCAGAGGAGCGACTGGTGGTGAGTGTGTTTCGTGAAGATGATGACGCCTTCGCCATCTGGCGGGATCAGATTGGTGTGCCTGTAAAGCGCATTATCCGCATGGATGAAGCGGATAATTTCTGGGCGTCGGGTCCGACGGGTCCCTGTGGTCCTTGCTCTGAGATTTACTACGACTTCCACCCCGAGCGGGGCGATGACGGCATTGACCTGGAAGATGACACTCGCTTCATTGAGTTCTACAACCTGGTTTTCATGCAATACAACCGGGATGCGGAGGGCAACCTGACACCGTTGGCGGCGCAGAACATTGATACCGGGATGGGGCTGGAGCGGATGGCGCAAATCCTCCAGCGCAAGCCAAATAATTACGAAACCGACCTGATTTTCCCGATTATCGAAACTGCGGCAAAGGTTGCTGGGCTGACCTACGACAAATGTGACGAGGGGCAAAAAGTTTCTCTCAAAGTAATCGGGGATCATGTCCGCTCAGTGGTTCATATGATTGCGGATGGGATCACCGCTTCAAACCTGGGGCGGGGGTATGTGCTGCGCCGCCTGATTCGGCGGGTGGTGCGCCACGGTCGTCTGCTGGGCATCGAGAAGCCCTTTATTCAGCAGGTGGCAGAAACGGCGATCGCCCTCAGCGAGTCCGCTTACCCCAATGTGCGCCAGCGTGCAGCGGCGATCCTTGGCGAACTGCAACTGGAGGAATCCCGCTTCCTGGAAACCCTGGATCGGGGTGAGAAGCTGTTATCCGAAATTCTGGGAAAAGTTCCCAAAGGCGGCGAGATTGCGGGCAAAGATGCCTTTGTGCTGTATGACACCTACGGTTTCCCCCTGGAACTGACCCAGGAAATTGCCGAGGAGCAGGGACGCACGGTGGATGTGAAAGGCTTTGAGGCGGCGATGGAGGAGCAGCGCGATCGCTCCCGCGAAGCCCACGAAACCATCGACCTGACGGTGCAGGGTTCCCTGGATAAACTGGCGGAAAATCTCCATGAAACCGAATTTCTGGGCTATTCCGAGGTTGTAAGTACCGCTGAAGTGAAATTGCTGCTGGTGGAAGGCAAGCCCACCAATACTGCCGAAGCAGGCACACAGGTGCAGGTGGTGCTCGACAAAACGCCGTTCTATGCGGAATCTGGCGGACAGATTGGCGATCGCGGCTACCTCTCTGGCGATCAGGTGGTGGTGCGGGTCGAGGATGTGCAGAAGGATGGCGCAATCTTCGTCCACTTTGGGCGGGTGGAGCGGGGGACGCTGAAACCGGGCGATCGCCTCTCGGCTCAGATTGACCTTGCCTGCCGTCGTCGTGCCCAGGCAAACCACACCGCCACCCACCTGCTCCAGGCGGCACTGAAAATGCTGATTGACGACAACATCAGCCAGCAAGGATCGCTGGTGGCGTTCGATCGTCTGCGGTTCGACATCAACTTCTCCCGTGCTCTCACCCAGGAGGAATTGGAGCGGGTGGAAAATCAGGTCAACACTTGGATCGCTGAAGCCCACGCTGCCAAGATTGCGCTTATGCCCCTGACCGAAGCCAGGGCAAAGGGCGCTACAGCCATGTTTGGCGAAAAGTATGCCGATGAGGTGCGGGTCATCGACTTCCCCGGCGTGTCGATGGAGCTTTGCGGCGGCACCCATGTACAAAACACGGCGGAAATTGGGCTGTTCAAAATCATTAGCGAAACGGGTGTTGCCGCTGGGATTCGCCGGATCGAAGGGGTGGCGGGTCCGGCGGTGCTGGAGTACCTGAATGTGCGCGACAAGGTGGTGCGGGAACTGGGCGATCGCTTCAAAGCAAAGCCCGAAGAACTGCCCGATCGCATTACCGCGCTGCAAGAGGAACTGAAAGCGACTCAGAAGCAACTGGAAGCCGCTAAAGCCGAGCTGGCGCTGGCACAGTCTGACCAGTTGCTCGACCAGGTGGAAACTGTGGGCGACTTCAAGCTGCTGGTTGCCGAAATGCCCGGAGCCGATGCCGATGCCCTCAAAACCGCCGCCGAACGTCTCGCCCAGAAGCTTGGCGAAGGTGCCGTTTTCCTGGGTGCTTCCCCCGCCCCCGAAAAGGTGAACCTGATTGCTGCCTTCAGTCCAGCGGTCAACAAGAAGGGAATTCAGGCTGGGAAGTTTATTGGGGCGATCGCCAAGCTCTGCGGTGGCGGTGGCGGCGGACGACCCAACTTCGCCCAGGCAGGTGGACGCGATCCCGAAAAGCTGACGGATGCCCTCGCCGAAGCAAAACGGCAACTGACCGAGCAGCTTGCTGCCCAGTAATATCTTATGGATTTTGAAAGCGCGGCTGTGCCGCGCTTTCAAAAAACAAGTTCTGGATTTTATTCAATCTTCAGCGCTGAGGATTGAAACTAAAACAAAACCCGGAATTTTTGATGAGAAGCGCGGCAGTGCCGCGCTTCTCATCAAAAATTCCGGGTTTTATTTTGTACGTGATCCTTAGCGGGAAGAGTCAGATAGTGCGGCGAGGGACGGCGATCGCTCCTCCAGCATCATCGCATCGCCATCGCTTTGCACTACCAGCACGGGACAGCAGGCGTGGTGCAGCACATAGTTGCTGACACTGCCCAACAGCAGTTCCGTAAAGCCCCGGCGTCCCCGTCGCCCCATCACAATCAGGTCGGCGTTCCAAAAGCGGGCGACCTGGCAGATGCCGCGACCCGGTTCGTGGGGGTGCGTGCTGACCTGGACGGAAACGCCTTCACGTTGGGCGCGATCGCACAGATCCGTAAACACTGTCTGAATATGCTTTTCCTGCATTTCCAACTGCATCTGCTGGGACTGATACGCCTGGGTCACCAACTGCGGCGACAGCCCCATCTCCCCCGGCAGTAGCAGGAACTTGGGAACCAGATCTTCCGTCAGACTATGAAAGAGCAACAGCTTGGCATGGTTAGACTTGGCAAGCGCCAATGCCTGCTCAAACACGCTTTGTCCTAGTTCCGTCTCATCAATCGCTGCAAGGATCTTTTGGAAAGCCATAGTTTTTCTCCTGGTACGCCCCCGGATGGGTGGACTGACTCCTCACCTGATTGAATGATTTCGATTTAGTTTCAAACTACAGCAATTTTTAAATTGCAGCGAACCTCTGCAATAGTTACTAACAATCGCCAGGTAATCGCCAGATAATCGCCAGGTAATCGCCAAGCGGCGCAAAGCTAACCCATCACAAATTTTCCTCAATAAAACTTAAGTTAACAATTATTCACAGATAGTTTCTTTGCGTTCCATTGGTGCCCGCCCGCAAATGAACTACGGGCTAGTTGCAGGAAGTCCGTTAAAACGGACTGGAAAACCGGATGAGCGCTTCTCAACCCATTTCAATGGGTTTGAATGCACTAGCCCGCAATTTATTTGCGGGAGGGTGTCGGCAGAGGTTCCACTTGTGTCGGCACATCATAGGTGGATGCAAATTATAGGGGGTATCCCAATAGACGCTAAAAAAAATGTGTCCTGCCGGGACGCTAACCTTCCAAGTTGCCTCTGTGGTGTCATAAACAACATGATCGCCATTTTTCTAAAACCCTTGATTTTGCCGACGCTGAGCGTCGGCAAAATCAAGGGTTTTAGAAAAATGGCGAAGGTATTGATCAAAAAAGATCCCCGACTGTGCGCCGGGGATCTGCAAACTCAAGGGAATCACTGGACCAAAGCCGGAGCAGGCATCGCCGTTGGCAGCAACTCTGGATGGAGGTTCACCGCTTCTACCTGACTGCCCACATAAATGCCGAGCGCACGGGCAGCCTGCACCAGGAAATCGTTGGGATCGACCAGGCGCGGGCTTTGTGCCAGCACTTCGGCAAGGGGATGCACCGTAACGCGACCACCCTGCCAGGTCACCATCTGGTCGAAGCGGTTTTCGGCAACGAGATCGATGGCTGTGGTGCCAAAGGAGGCGGCGATCAGGCGATCGAGTCCGGAGGGCATACCGCCCCGCTGGATGTGCCCCAGCACCGAGACGCGAATTTCGGCGGGTTGACTGCGCAGGCGCTTGATCTGGTCGGCAATGTACTGCCCCATGCCGCAGGCGGCAGACCCATCGGGATACGCACAGATGGGAGAACTGGGTTCGGGCTGGATGCCCTCGGCGACGACGACGATCGCAAATTTCCTGCCCCAGCGATCGCGCAACTCATCCAGGTGATGGCACACTTCCTGCACCGAGTAGGGAATTTCGGGGAGCAAAATCACATCGGCTCCCCCAGCAATCCCTGCGTTAAGGGCGAGGTGCCCCGCTTCCCGTCCCATCACTTCCACAATCATGATGCGGTCGTGGCTGGAGGCGGTGTAGGTGAGGCGGTTGAGGGCGTCGATCACCGTGTTGATGGCGGTATCAAAGCCGATGGAACGCTCGGTGACGCCTACATCGTTATCGATGGTTTTGGGAATGGCGATCAGGTTCCAATTCCCTTCCAGCGCCAGTTGCCGCAGGATTGCCAGACTGCCATCTCCCCCAATGGCAATCAGCGCATCCAACCCCATCTCATGAACACTGTTGATGATGTCTTTCGATTCTGCCAGGGTGTTGCCGCCGTTGATGGTGCCGAGGATCGTGCCGCCCATGCTGAGCAGGGGGTCGATGCCGCGCACATCGAGTCCGTGGCAGTTGAGGGGGATCGAGGTGCGCGATCGCAAGCCCTCTGTCGCATAGGGAATGCCAACAACTTCCCACCCGTAGGTGAGGGTGGCGTGGTTCACAACGGCACGAATGGCACCGTTCAAACCAGGGCAGTCGCCACCGCTGGTCAAAATTCCAATCCGCTTCCTTGTGTTCATAAGGTTCTGCTCCCGTAGGTGGATGAAGAGTTGAGGAGAGTCAGGGAGGGGGATAAGGGGGTGGATGAGTGGGTGAGTGGGTGAGTGAGTCGGTGGGGTGAGGGCTTTGCCACTGTGAGGTTATTCCTTCACCCTTTACCCTTCACCCTTTACCCTTTGCTTTCCACTCCCGCGTTACTCGCTGCCATCGAGCCGCAGATCGGCCTGGACAATGGAGGGATCGCTGGTGCGGCTGATGGTGAAGCCGAGTTTTTCGCAGACCCGTTGCATGGCGGCGTTGTCGGAGAGGATGTCGGCGGTGATGGCGTCGAGTTTTTCGTTGCGCCCCACGTCGATCAGCCGTTGTAGCAGTTGCGTGCCCAAGCCCCGATGTTGATGGCGATCGCTCACCAGCATGGAAAACTCTGCCTCATTGGTGCCGTGCAGTTTGCTCAACCGCCCAGCCGCGAGGATTTCGTGGTCTCCCGTTTCAGGGTTCTTGTAATCTGCGACAAACGCCATCTCCTGGTCATAGTCCACAAAGCAGATGCGCGTTAGCCGTTCGTGGGCGGTGCGCTGGCTCAGCTTCATCAGGTGGAAATAACGCAGGTAGATACTTTGTTCCGAGAGGGTTTCATGGAACTGTACCATGAGCGGTTCATCTTCGGGGCGAATCGGGCGAATCGTAACAGGGGAGCCGTCATCGAATTGCCAGCACAGGCTGTATTGGGCGGGGTAGGGACGAATCGCCGGGGTCGGCAAATCTTCGTCCGCAATGTCGCGGGGATGCAGCACCACACGGGCATCCAGCGCCACCATGTTGCCCCCGTTGCCTTCGTCATCCAAAGGAGCCGCCAGCAGTGGGTTGATGTCGATCTCCTTGATCCGGGGTTGCTCGACCACCAGTTGGCTGAAGCGCACGAGCAGTTGTTCCAGCCCTGGCAGATCGACGGCTTGCCGTCCTCGCACGCCTTTGAGGGCTTTGTAGATGCGGGTGCGCTCCATCATCCGGCGAGCCAGGGTGCTATTGAGGGGAGGTAGGGCGATCGCCCGATCCTGATATACCTCCACCATTTGCCCGCCGGAGCCAAAGAGCAACACGGGACCAAACTGGGGATCGAGGCTACTGCCCAGAATCAACTCATAGCCATCCCGCTTCAGCATGGGTTGGACGGTGACGCCCAGGAAATCTGCCGCTGGCACCGCCGCTTCAATGGATTGATATGCCGCCCGTACCGCTTCGGGAGATTCCAGGTTGAGCTTGACGCCGCCCACATCGGTTTTGTGGGTGATGGTCTTGGAGTGCAGCTTGACGACGATGGGATAGCCGATCGCCTCTGCCTCACGCACCGCATCTTCAGCGGTGGCTGCCAACCGGGTCGTGACAATGGGAATGCCATAGGATTGCAGCAGTTGCTTCGATTCCTCTTCCGTCAACAGCGTGCGCCCTTCATCCAGGGCAGCCTGGAGCAGATGGGCGGCGTGTTGTTCATCCGCACCATCGCCATCGCTACCGGGTAACACGGGCGTTTCGTAGAGTCCCTTCAGGGTGTAGCTGTATTCCCACATGTAGCTAAAGACCCGTGCTGCCGAGTCGGGATAGCGATAGGTGGGGATTCCGGCATCGTTCAGCAGGTTTTCGCCGGGGGTCACATCGTCGCCACCCATCCAACTGGCGATGATGGGTTTGGTATGCTTGCGGGTCAGCAGGGAGGTGGCGGTGTTGGTCTCCACATAGGTCTTGAGTTGCTGGGCGATCGCCGTGGGGTTGGTCATCGCCTGGGGCGTGAGGATCACCAGCAAGGCATCGCTGTTGGGGTCTTTGGCGGCGACTTCCAGGGTTTTGGCATAGCGCTCGGGTTCCGCATCCCCCAGGATATCGATGGGGTTGCCGTGGCTCCAGTGGGTGGGCAGGAATTCGCTGAGCTTGGCGATCGTGTCATCCGATAACTCCGCCAGTTTGCCGCCCGTGGCGATCAGCGCATCCGTCGCCAGCACACCAGGACCACCCGCATTGGTGATGATGCTGAGCCGTGGACCCTTGGGACGGGGCTGTTTCGCCAGCACTTCCGCCAGGTCAAACATATCGGAGATGCGGTTCACACTCAGCACGCCGCAGCGTTTGAAGGCGGCTTCTAGCACCGCTTCGCTGCCCGTGAGTGCGCCCGTGTGGGAGGCGGCAGCTTTGGCGGCGGCTTCTGTCCGTCCCGCTTTCAGCACGATGATGGGCTTGGTCAACGCCACTTCCCGCGCCGCCGTCAGGAACGATCGCGCGTCCCCAATAGACTCCATGTAGATCACAATACTTTCGGTATTGGGATCATCGCCCAGGTAGTAGATCAGGTCGCCCCAGCCCACATCCAGCATGGAGCCAATGGAGACGAAGGCGCTGAAGCCCACATTCTCCCGAAAGCTCCAGTCGAGGATGGCGGTGCAGAGTGCGCCGCTCTGGCTGATGAAGCCCACATTACCGGGGCGTGCCATGCTGCTGCCAAAGGTGGCGTTCAGTCCCGAAATGGGGTTCATCACCCCCAGGCAGTTGGGACCGATGAGCCGCATTTTATAGCGCCGAATTTCCGCCAGCACTTCTTGTTCCAGGGCAATTCCTGCGGGTCCCGTTTCCTTGAACCCAGCGGAAATCACGATCGCCCCTTTGATCCCCACCTCACCACATTCCCGAATCACACCGGGAACCGTGTGAGCCGGAGTGGCAATGATCGCTAAATCCACCTGCTCAGGAATATCGGCAACGCTGGCATAGGCTCGAATCCCCAAAATGCTCTTGCGCTTGGGGTTGACGGGATAAATGGTGCCCCCAAAAGCGTTGGTGATCAGGTTCCAGAGGAGGGTGCGCCCAACACTGTTGGGGCGTTCGCTGGCTCCAATAACGGCGATCGCCTGGGGCGCAAAAATCGCGTCCAGGGGGCGGTGCTCCATCCGTAGCAAATCATGGGTCGGATCGGGGGTTAACGTCGTTGCAGTTTGAAGGGTAGTACTGGACATGGGTCATATCCCTAGTGGAGGTCAGGTTCAGGGGTGCGATCGCCGGACAGTGGGTTGGTTGGAGCCTTCGTGCCTTTGTGTTGGGGGGAACCACCCAGACACAAAGACACAAAGGGGAAAGAGAGGCTATGCCTGGGGTACGGGTTCTTCGGTCACGCTTTCGGCGACTTCATCTACTTCGGTGTGGAAGGAGACGGCATCGACGCGACAGCCCATGTACGCCAGCACATACAGCTCTTTCAGGTCGCGAATCAGCGGATAGCGGGGGTTCGCTCCGGTGCATTGGTCGTCGAATGCCTGATCCGCCATTTCTTCCAGTTGGCTGTAGAAGAGTTGGTCGTCTTCGTGCAGTACTTCGCGAATGGTGGCAGGGATGTCCAGTTCCCGCTTCAGGGCTTCGATCGCCGCTACCAGCCGTTCCACCTTTTCATCCTGAGTAAAGCCACCCAGCTTCAGGTGATCGGCAATCTCGGCATACCGCTCCTTGGCATGGGGGTACTTGTATTGCGGGAAGATCGCCTGCTTCAGGGGCACATCGGTGGCGTTGTAGCGAATGACATGGGAGATCATCAGTGCGTTTGCCAGACCGTGGGGCACATGGAAGGTGGAACCCAGTTTGTGTGCCATCGAGTGGCAGATGCCCAGGAAGGCGTTGGCGAATGCCATCCCTGCAATAGTGGCGGCATAGTGAACCTTTTCACGGGCTTCCGCATCGTTGGCACCATTCTTATAGGAGCGGGGCAGGTATTGGAAGAGGAGGGCGATCGCCTCCAGCGCCAAACCTTCCGTAAACTCCGTTGCCAGTACCGACACATAGGACTCCAGCGCGTGGGTCAGGGCATCGATCCCGCCAAAGGCGGTGAGCTTGCGGGGCATTCCCATCACCAGATCCGGATCGACGATCGCCATGTTCGGGGTCAGGGCATAGTCCGCGAGGGGATACTTGATGCCCGCGCGATCGTCCGTCACCACTGCAAACGGGGTTACTTCCGAACCCGTGCCCGATGTGGTAGGAATCGCCACCATGATGGCTTTCTGACCCAGGGCAGGCAGCTCATACACCCGCTTGCGGATGTCCATAAACCGCATTGCCAACCCATCAAACTCCACTTCGGGATGCTCATACATCAGCCACATCACCTTCGCCGCATCCATCGGCGAACCCCCACCCACCGCAATGATCACGTCAGGGTTGTACTTCCGCAGTTGATCCAATCCCTGGTTCACATTGGTCAGCGTAGGATCGGGTTCAACTTCGTGGAAGATGTCGTAGTTGATCCCCATCCGCTCCAGCACCGAGGTAATGCTGTCCAGCACGCCCATTTCAAACAACGGATGGTCGGTAACGATAAAGGCCCGCTTCTTGTCTGCCAGATCGCTCAGGGCAACGGGCAGGCAACCGCGCTTGAAGTAGATCTTGGGAGGAACGCGGAACCACAGCATGTTTTCCCGCCGCTCGGTGACAGTCTTCACATTGAGCAGGTGTTGCGGCGCAACGTTGCCCGAAACCGAGTTGCCGCCCCAGGTGCCACAGCCCAGCGTCAGCGAAGGATCTAGCTTGAAGTTGTAGAGGTCGCCGATCGCCCCTTGCGAGGACGGCGTATTCACCAGCACCCGGCTGGTCTGCACATGGTTCTCGAAAAAGGCGATGTCATCCCGGTTGCGGGGATCGGTGTAGATCACCGAGGTATGTCCCCAACCACCAAACACCACCAGCTTTTGAGCAATGTCTACCGCATCAAAGAAGTTCGACGCCCGGTAGAGCGCTAGCACAGGCGACAGCTTTTCAAAGGAGAAGGGTTCCTGGAGTCCCACTTCGCTGGCTTCACCAATCAGCACCTTGGGCGCGGTGCAGGGCAGCGGATTGCTGTCGCCACACTTGCCGCTCTGGCATTCCAGGCACAACTTGCCCAGCCCTGCCAACTCACCGATCGCCTCAGCGGTCTGCCCAACGATCGCCGCATTCAGCCGCCCATCCTTCATCAGCACCGCTGCAACTTTCTGCTTCTCCTCCTCATTCAGGATGTAGGCACCCCGCCGCATGAACTCTTCCTTCACTGCGTCGTACACCTCATCCACCACAATGACAGACTGCTCCGACGCGCAGATCATGCCATTGTCAAAGGTCTTGCTCAGCAAAATCGAGCTAACCGCCATCTGAATATCCGCAGACTTGTCGATCACCGCTGGGGTATTGCCTGCCCCCACCCCCAGAGAGGGGTGCCCCGACGAATATGCCGCCCGCACCATACCGGGACCGCCCGTTGCCAGGATCAGCTTCACCTGGGGATGGCTCATCAACGCCTGCGACAGTTCGATGGTCGGCTCATCAATCCAGCCAATGATGTCTGCTGGTGCGCCCGCCTTCACGGCTGCTTCCAGCACCACCCGCGCCGATTCCACACTGCACTTCTTCGCCCGGGGGTGGGGCGAAAAGATGATGGCGTTGCGCGTCTTCAGTGCTAACAGTGCCTTGAAGATGGTGGTCGAGGTCGGGTTCGTGGTTGGCACCACCCCCGCCAGAATGCCCATTGGCTCGGCTACCCGCTGCACACCAAAGGCTTTGTCATCTTCAATCACGCCACAGGTCGCTTCATGCTTGTACTTGTTGTAGATATATTCCGACGCAAAGTGATTTTTGATCACCTTGTCTTCAATCACGCCCATTCCTGTTTCTTCAACCGCCTTTTTGGCTAAAGGAATGCGTTGGTTGTTAGCTGCCAATGCTGCCGCCCGAAAAATGGCGTCCACCTTGTCCTGACTGAAGGTGGCGTAGGTTTCCTGTGCCGCCTTAACGCGAGCAATCAGAGCTTCCAAATCTTGTAGGGTTGCGATCGTTGTGGTTGTAGTAGCTGTCATGAATGATTCCTCAGAGCTTAGCGATTGGGAGAGTAATCGAAAAATCAAAAAATGAAATTTGTAACGCTTGCAGGAAATTCGATCTGCGACTTCTTTTCAAAGTGAAATAGTGAAGCGAGATGTTGCGATAAACGGCGCAGAAGAAGTCGCAGATCTGTAACCTTCATCAACGCCAGATCAAAACCCATCAAACCGCTTTCAGTCCTCGACTGCGGAAAATTTCCAGGGTTTCTTGAATCATTTCGGGTGGAGGCGGTTGGGTGTCTTTTAGCTGGTACTCATAGCCCAGTTGTTCCCACTTGTATTCGCCCATTTTGTGAAAGGGCAACACTTCGACTCGTTCAACATTGGTCATGCTGGCAAGGAAATCGGCGAGTCCTTCAACGTTGGCGCGATCGCTCGACAGCCCCGGCACTAACACAAACCGCACCCAGGCGGGTTTGCCAATCTCATTCAAATACCGCGCCAGCGCCAGCGTCCGGTCAATTTCAACTCCTGTTACCTTTGCAAATGTTTCGGGAATAAAGGATTTGATGTCGAGCAACACCAGATCCACATAGGGCAGCACCGCCTTCGCGATAAACAAATCCGCATAACCCGACGTATCCAGCGCGGTGTGAATGCCCAATGCCTTGCATTGCCGAAAGACCTCCGCCACAAAATGCGGCTGATACAACGGCTCGCCGCCCGTAATCGTCACGCCACCGCCGCTCGTCCGCATGTAGGTGGTGTACTTCTTGATTTCGGCCACCACCGCGTCAGCCGTCACCCGACGACCATCCTCAACGTTGCGACAATCGGGATTACTGCAATACTGGCAGCGCAACGGACATCCCGTGGTAAACACCACAAACCGGATTCCCGGTCCATCCACTGTGCCGCAGCTCTCGAAGGAGTGAATATGCCCCTCCACCACGCCATGCGGCTCCGCAAACGGTTGGGAATTGTGGGCGATCGCATTTGTCATAGAACCTCTGCCCTCGGCTGAACACCGGAGAATCGGGTTGTTGCTGGTTTTCATCTATCCCAAGCCTGAACCCTTTCTCTCCACCTCAAGTTCTAAGCAAAGAATCTGAGGAACTTGTGAAGACGCCCTCTACCCTCCAAAACTTCAGATCCTCTTAATGAAAATTGGCGATCGCCAACCATAGCGCTACGCACTTATAGCGGTGCGCAAGTTGCTTCAGCACATGGGAGGGGCGGCGCGGCGCGCCGCCCCTCCCATGTGCTGTACTTAAAGCGCTTGCAAAACGCTATA
>Ga0208477_100347_pt1 | contig 21106 bp, 17 predicted proteins | sample HotLakmasection1_FD_184724 | JGI IMG/M metagenome (GOLD analysis project Ga0208477, IMG submission 184724) | Hypersaline microbial mat communities from Hot Lake, Washington, USA - Section #1 (SPAdes) | ecosystem: Environmental > Aquatic > Non-marine Saline and Alkaline > Hypersaline > Microbial...
TCGTTACGCCATTCGTGCAGGTCGGAACTTACCCGACAAGGAATTTCGCTACCTTAGGACCGTTATAGTTACGGCCGCCGTTCACCGGGGCTTCAATTCGACGCTCTCACATCTCCTTTTAACCTTCCGGCACCGGGCAGGCGTCAGACCCTATACGTCGTCTTACGACTTCGCAGAGCCCTGTGTTTTTGATAAACAGTCGCAACCCCCTGGTCTGTGCCCCTCAACAACGGTTGCCCGCAGTGAGGCCTCCTTCTCCCGAAGTTACGGAGGTAATTTGCCGAGTTCCTTCAGCATAGTTCTCTCAAGCGCCTTGGTATTCTCTACCAGTCCACCTGTGTCGGTTTCGGGTACGGTCTCCGGTGAGGCTATTTCCAGGAACACCCAGGCTGCCTATCCAATCCGATAAGGACAGACAACTTCCGGCATTCGTCACATCTCACCTGGCCACTGAATATTAACAGTGTTCCCATCGGCTACGCCTCTCGGCCTTGCCTTAGGGGCCGGCTAACCCTGCGCAGATTAGCTTTACGCAGGAACCCTTGGACTTTCGGCGACAGGGTCTCTCACCCTGTTTGTCGCTACTCATGTCAGCATTCTCACTTCCGATACCTCCAGCATGCCTCACAGCACACCTTCACAGGCTTACGGAACGCTCCGCTACCGCTCTTACGAGCACGCGATTTCGGTGAATGGCTTAAGCCCCGTTACATTTTCGGCGCAAAGGCGCTTGATGAGTGAGCTGTTACGCTTTCTTTAAAGGATGGCTGCTTCTAAGCCAACCTCCTCATTGTCAAAGCACCTTCACATCCTTTACCACTTAGCCATTACTTGGGGACCTTAATCGGCGTTCAGGGTTGTTTCCCTCTCCACGACGGACGTTAGCACCCGCCGTGTGTCTGCCAGACTGTACTTCTCGGTATTCGGAGTTTGGTTAGGTTTGGTAATCCGGTGAGGACCCCTAGCCCATCCAGTGCTCTACCCCCGAGAGTAATATCTGACGCTCTACCTAAATAGATTTCGCGGAGAACCAGCTATCAGCAAGTTTGATTGGCCTTTCACCCCTAGACACAGGTCATCCGAGTACTTTTCAACGTACAACGGTTCGGGCCTCCAGTGCGTGTTACCGCACCTTCACCCTGCCCATATCTAGATCACTTGCCTTCGGGTCTAATGCTACGAACTTTGCGCCCTATTCAGACTCGCTTTCGCTACGCCTACACCTAACGGCTTAAGCTTGCTCGCAACACTAAGTCGCTGACCCATTATACAAAAGGTACGGTGTCACTTACGCTCCACCTGCTTGTAAGCATCCGGTTTCAGGTACTGTTTCACTCCCCTCATCGGGGTGCTTTTCATCTTTCCCTCACGGTACTGGTTCGCTATCGGTCGGTCAGGAGTACTTAGGCTTGGAGGGTGGTCCCCCCATGTTCAGACAGGATTACACGTGTCCCGCCCTACTCTAACGGATCTTCATTTTACAGCTACGGGGCTATCACCCGCTATGGCGCAACTTTCCAGATGCTTCGCCTTGTTTCAGACCACGGCCTGGTCCCCTTTCGCTCGCCACTACTCAGGGAGTCTCGTTTGATTTCCATTCCTGCGGGTACTCAGATGTTTCAATTCCCCGCGTTTGCCTTTTACACCTATGTATTCAGTGCAAAATACCTCTCATACAAACGGATGACCGAAGCCGGTCCAGCCGAAGCCGAACCGTCAACAGACATCCGCTCTGAGGTGGGTTTCCCCATTCGGACATGTCCGGATCAAAGGGTGCTCGCGCCTCCCCGGACCTTATCGCAGCGTGCCACGTCCTTCATCGCCTCTGACCGCCAAGACATCCACCAGATGCCCTTTTGACGCTTGATTGCTTGTTCAAACCCATGCGTGGTGAAGACCGCATGCAGATCGGCATCCGCACATGGCCATTGCTGGTCACCACACACGAGTCGATCAGACTCTTATGTTGGTTTCATTACAGGTCGGCCCTACAAGCGCTGTGAGACGCCGGGCAAACCCTCCTTCACTATGTCAAATCCTCGGAGCCGGAGGCCCTTCGGAATCTCGTACTATCTGCGAACCGCCAAGGACTGGTGGAGCCTAGGAGGATCGAACTCCTGACCTCCTGAATGCAAATCAGGCGCTCTCCCAGCTGAGCTAAGGCCCCAATCCTTGCCTGCCGCCATGCGGCGGCGATGGTGGGCCGAGGAGGACTTGAACCTCCGACCTCACGCTTATCAGGCGTGCGCTCTAACCACCTGAGCTACCGGCCCATCGCGGGAAGCGCCATACGACGCAGCCCCCGGATTGGCAACAGCCAGAAACAGGCAAAGCGCGCCCGTAAGACCGAAGCTCCTGCAGGGCTCGCAGACCCGGTTACCCTCTCGCCTGCCACATTGCAGGGCCAGCGGGGCCGGATTCGGAAGAGAAACGAAGACGGCGCAACAGCCGCATGTGTGTACTGGCTATGCTTGCCCTGATTGATCAGGCCAAGGCTCACATGCCGTTTGCTAAGCTGTCACGAAGGCTGGCGAACCAACATTCCTGACATCCTTAGAAAGGAGGTGATCCAGCCGCAGGTTCCCCTACGGCTACCTTGTTACGACTTCACCCCAGTCGCTGAGCCTACCGTGGTTGGCTGCCTCCATTGCTGGTTAGCGCACCACCTTCGGGTAAACCCAACTCCCATGGTGTGACGGGCGGTGTGTACAAGGCCCGGGAACGTATTCACCGTGGCATGCTGATCCACGATTACTAGCGATTCCAACTTCATGGGGTCGAGTTGCAGACCCCAATCCGAACTGAGACAGCTTTTTGGGATTATCCCATTGTCACTGCCATTGTAGCACGTGTGTAGCCCCACGCGTAAGGGCCATGAGGACTTGACGTCATCCCCACCTTCCTCCCGCTTGCCACGGGCAGTTCCCTTAGAGTTCTCAGCCAAACCTGTTAGCAACTAAGGGTGAGGGTTGCGCTCGTTGCGGGACTTAACCCAACATCTCACGACACGAGCTGACGACAGCCATGCAGCACCTGTGCACTGGTCCCGAAGGAATGATCCCATCTCTGGTCACGTCCAGGCATGTCAAACGTGGGTAAGGTTCTGCGCGTTGCTTCGAATTAAACCACATGCTCCACCGCTTGTGCGGGCCCCCGTCAATTTCTTTGAGTTTTAACCTTGCGGCCGTACTCCCCAGGCGGAGAGCTTAATGCGTTAGCTGCGTCACCGACAGGTAAACCTGCCGACAACTAGCTCTCATCGTTTACGGTGTGGACTACCAGGGTATCTAATCCTGTTTGCTCCCCACACTTTCGCACCTCAGCGTCAGAAATGGACCAGTAAGTCGCCTTCGCCACTGGTGTTCCACCGAATATCTACGAATTTCACCTCTACACTCGGTATTCCACTTACCTCTTCCATCCTCTAGACTTCCAGTATCCAAGGCAGTTCCGGAGTTGAGCTCCGGGCTTTCACCCCAGACTTAAAAGTCCGCCTACGTGCGCTTTACGCCCAGTAATTCCGAACAACGCTAGCCCCCTTCGTATTACCGCGGCTGCTGGCACGAAGTTAGCCGGGGCTTCTTCTTCAGGTACCGTCATTATCGTCCCTGATGAAAGAATTTTACAACCCTAAGGCCTTCATCATTCACGCGGCATGGCTGCATCAGGCTTTCGCCCATTGTGCAAGATTCCCCACTGCTGCCTCCCGTAGGAGTCTGGGCCGTGTCTCAGTCCCAGTGTGGCTGATCATCCTCTCAGACCAGCTATAGATCGTAGACTTGGTAGGCCATTACCCCACCAACTATCTAATCTAACGCGGGCCGATCCTTCACCGATAAATCTTTCCCCCGAAGGGCGTATACGGTATTACCACCAGTTTCCCGGAGCTATTCCGTAGTGAAGGGCACGTTCCCACGCGTTACTCACCCGTCTGCCACTGTGTCGTTCGACTTGCATGTGTTAGGCCTGCCGCCAGCGTTCGTTCTGAGCCAGAATCAAACTCTCAGGTTGAGTTGATCCAGACGTTCCGTTCCGTGGAAATCCGGAACGGCGCTCGCAAAGCGTTTGCGTATATTGACGGATGCCCATCCGCATTCTTGGCCGAAGCCAATCCTGCGAACAGTCATCTTGAAAAACGCAAACCGTCTTGATCGCGATAGAGTGCCTGAGCACTCCGACAGCCATCACGCCGCCTGCGTTTCTCTTCCTATCTCACAATGTCAAACAGCCTCGACCGGAGCCGATTTAGCCTCTGGAGCGCGTCGCCCCGTCAGCCGAGGAGCGCGGATATATGCGCCCCGATTTTCCCCGTCAACACCCTTTTTCAACTTTCTTCAGAACGCTGCAGCGAAGCCGCTTTGCCCGAATTTTTAGTCGAAAAACTCCTCCGTTCGGGCCGACAGGTCGACCCGCACAGACGCAGGTGTTTCGCGAAGGAGCCGATGATATAGCTCGCATTCGCCGCATGGCGCAAGCGATTTTTTTCAAGAATGACATGAAAACTGCAGGCGGGCTTAACCGAACCTGTGGATAAGATCGGGAAAGCCCCGTCGCGTCGGAGGTATGATCACAAGGCCGTCACCCCCCTTCACGCCACGTACCTGTCGCATTAGCTGCGCGTCAGTCTTATGAGATATAGACGCTGGTTCCAGGTTTTCCCGAGGGATTGCCCGGATGCACAAGCGCCAAGCGGCATGAACGTCTGCGCGCAGACAAGGATGAGGACACACAATGCTCCAGGCTGCCAGAACGGGCTTCCTGCCCCTGCTTCTTCTGATCTGCTTCCTGATCGCGCCCGCCGCTTCCGCGCAGTTCGGTGCCAGCAAGACCGGCACTGACTACTCTGCCGGACCGGCCAATGGCGGCAATGCCTTCGTCTCCTTCCTGCCTGACGCCGAATCGGTTGCCCCGGGTGACACAATCGTGGTCGGGCTGAAATTCGATGTTGCGCCAGGCTGGCACATCTACTGGGAGAATCCGGGCGACAGCGGCTTGCCCGCACGGATCGACTGGGCGCGCAGTGAAGGCGCGACCGGCACGGGCATCCACAGCTGGCCCGCCCCGCATGAACAGCCCCTCGATGGCCTCATGAATTACGGCTATGAAGGCGAGGTTGTGCTGCTGTTCGACGTGGCGGTCGATCCAGACGCCAAGGGCGACATTCTGCTCGACGCCGATGTGTCCTATCTCATCTGCCTCGACATCTGCATTCCCGAGGACGTGAAGCTGCGCCTCAGTCTCCCGGTCACGACGGAAACCCGTCCGGACGCGGATAATGTCAAAGCCCTAGATGCGGCACGCGAACATTTCCCACGCGATTTCTCGGGCACCGCCACGCTGGACCGCGGTGATGAGGAATGGACGCTGGCGCTTGCCGGCGGCGAGGCCGCGCAATTCGCCAGCGCGAGCCATGTCCGCTTCTTTCCCGATGATCACCAGATCGAGCACCCGCCGACCCAGCCGCTTTCTGTCGCCGATGAAGGCATCGTGCTCGCTCTCACCCCGGCGTCCGGTTTCGCCAAGTCCGGCCCGCTGAGCGGTGTCATTGTGGCCGAATTCGAAGACGGCCGCCGCACAGGCCTTGAGGTGTCGGCCAGTCCCGGTGAAACGCCCGACTGGGTGGCCTCTGCCGTTGCGGCGGCTCCCGGTGGCGGCGCAGCCGGAGTTGAGGGCGGCGCCGCTGCATCGACGGCCATCATGGGCCTCGGCACGGCGCTCCTGCTCGCCCTGATTGGCGGCATGATCCTGAACCTCATGCCCTGCGTCCTGCCGGTGCTGTCTCTGAAGGCGATCGGGCTGGCCCAGGCGGCAGCGAAGGGACAGGCTTCTCACCTCCGCCTGCACGGGCTCGCCTACATCGCCGGGGTGGTGCTCTCCATGCTGGTGCTCGCCGGCGTGCTCATCTCGCTGAAGCTCGCCGGAGAAAGCGCCGGGATCGGCGCGCAACTCCAGTATCCGCCCATCGTCGCCATGTTTGCGATTCTCATCTTCCTTGTGGGCCTCAATCTCTATGGCCTGTTCGAGATTGGCGGGTCGCTCATTGGCGTTGGCGGCAACCTTGCCCAGAAGCAGGGCCTTTCGGGGGCCTTCTTCACGGGTGTGCTGGCCGCAGCGCTCGGCGCGCCTTGCATCGGACCGTTCCTCGGCGCGGCTTCAGGATGGGCGCTCGGACAGTCGGCCCCGGTGATCCTGCTTTTCTTTGCGGTTCTCGGCCTCGGGCTCGCCCTGCCCTTTGCGGTGATCAGCTTCGCACCCGGCCTCCAGAAGCTCCTGCCGAAGCCCGGCATGTGGATGGTGCGCCTGCGCCAGTTCTTTGCCTTTCCGATGTTCGCGACGGCGATCTGGCTCGTCTGGGTGCTCGCCATCAATCCGAGTGCCGGCCCGAACGCCGTGGCCGCGACCCTGCTCGCGGCGCTGCTCATCACAATGTCGATCTGGATCTTCCAGTCCCTTGGAGAAAAGCGTTCGGTCTTGCGCCATGCCGCCATGGGCCTTGCCGGAATGGCGCTTGTCGGCGGCACGGCGCTTGCGGTGGCAGGCACCACTTACCGCGCGTCAGATCTCGAAGTCATCGCGTGGAGCCCGCAGGCCGTGACCGAGGCGCGCGCCGAGGGACGCGCCGTCTTCGTGGACTTCACGGCCGCCTGGTGCGTCACCTGCCAGTCCAACAAGGTCACGACCTTGCGCAACGGTAAGGTGGTCGACGTCTTCGCAGACCATAATGTCGCCTTCATGGAAGCCGACTGGACCGACCGGAACGATCTGATCGCTGCGGAGCTTGAGAAGTATGGACGCGCGGGCGTGCCCCTCTATCTCTATTTCCCGGAGGCAGGGGGAGACGCTCAGGTCCTCAACCAGATCCTTTCGCCGAACTATGTCGTCGGCATTGTCGAGAATGATGGATTGAAGGAGGCAGATTCATGATCATCAATCGTCGCGGTATCGCACTTGTGGCCGGAATGGCAACGTCTGTCCTGCTGAGCGCGGGGGCACTGATCACATCGACCGGGTCGGCGAATGCCGCTGTCACGAATGAAGAGGCCGCACCGGACTTCACACTGACCAATTCCTATGGCGAGGAGGTCTCGCTGTCGGATTTCGCCGGTCAGCGGGTGGTGCTGGAATGGACCAATCATGGCTGCCCCTTCGTGAAGAAGCATTACGCCAAGCCTCCGGCCAACATGCAGTCGCTGCAGGCGGGAGCCGGCGAGGATGAGGCGGTCTGGCTGACCATCGTTTCCTCCGCCCCGGGCAAGCAGGGCCATGTGACGGGCGATGAGGCCAACAAGCTGACCGAGAATCGTGGTGCGTCGCCGGCGCACGTCCTGCTCGACCCGACCGGCGAGGTAGGCCGCCTTTACGACGCCAAGACAACGCCACACATCTACATCATCGACGAAGACGGCATGCTGGTCTATCAGGGCGCGATCGACGACAACCCTTCGAGCAATGTCGAGGACATCGCCGCTGCCACCAATTATGTCACCGCGAGCTTCGCCGCACTCGACGCCGGAGAGATGCCGGAGCCGGGCACGACCAAGGCTTATGGCTGCGGTGTGAAATACCCGGACTGAGCGTCTGGACGCAGGCAGCAATCACGCAAGGCCCGGCCGTTCCGGTCGGGCTTTCGTCTTTCAGAAATCCGGCCGATCAATCCTGCCGCCCGGACACGTGCCCTCACCGGAGCCGACCGAACGCGCGTCATCGGCAAACACCAGTTCCGCCGCATCCGCGACCGCGACCGCATCATCGACCGCTTTCAACAGGCGCTCCATTGCCCGCAAGCGCTCGGCGGGGCTCGTGCCTGTCTCATCCAGCACATCGAGCTGAACGCCGACCTCCTCCGACATCCCGCGAAAGATGCAGCCGAGATCCTTCGGTCCTTCGCCGGTGTCAATGGCGTGTGCGAGCCCGTCAGCCTGTCCCGCAAAGCGCATCAGACCGGCCCGCGTCCCCGCGCCTGGAAGGTCGGTCCTTCGCGGATCGCTCCTGAGGGTTGCGCGCTCCGCCTCCAGCGCGGTCCTTAGCGCGAGGGCTTCACCGCCCCAGACCCTCGCGAGCTCGGGCGACGCCACCGCCGCCTGACAGAAGACAAGCGCTGCCAGTGCCAGGATGAGCGATTTCGCCTGTGCCGCCATGGTGCATCTCCGTGTTTCGCCTGTGAGGGGAAGCAAGTCCTGCGCCAGACGTGAATTCCGGCTTTGCCAAGCCTCCCTGCGCGCAGTACACCTCCGCCCAGACCAGATATCAGGAGGAATCTCCCATGCCCCGCAAATCACTTGCCGCGATTGCTGCGGCCCTCTGTCTGACGGGATGTGAGACCGATGGCACGACGGTCGGAGACGTGATCGGCGTGATCGGTGGAACGGGTGCTCCTTATGGCGAGCAAGGGGCCGCCGGCCTTTCCAGTTTCGAGATCGAGCAGGGCCTGCGCGAGGCGCTGACCATCGGCACAGACCGCGTGGTCGGCCAGCTCGGCGTGACCAATGGCTATTTCGGCGACCCGCAGATCCGCATTCCACTGCCTGGCCAGCTCGGAGAGATTCAGAGCCAGCTCCAGCCGCTCGGCCTTGCCGGTCCGCTCGACGATCTCCAGCTGCGCCTGAACCGCGCCGCCGAGGACGCCGTGCCCGCCGCGCGCGACCTGATCGTCAGTGCGGTGCGCTCGATCACGCTTGAGGACGCGCTCGGTATCCTGCAGGGCGGCAACAACGCAGCGACCGACTTCCTGCGCCGCAAGACCGAGGACCAGCTGCGCACCGCCTTCACGCCCTATCTGCGCTCGAGCCTCGACGAGGTGGGTGCCTTCGCCGCGCTCGACCGGGCGACGGCCGCGCCCGGCGTTTCAGGCATCGGCACGAATCTGCGCGATTCCCTCATCGATCATGGCGTCCGCCTTGGTCTTGACGGAATGTTCGCCTACCTCGCCAAGGAAGAACAGGCGATCAGGGACAACCCGGTCGAGCGCACCACCGAACTGCTGCGCAAGGTCTTCGGCAGCGTACAGTAACGGACATGACCATGATGAGACGGTTCCGCCACGCGATCGGCGATGGCCACATGGCCGGCGTGGAGTTCGGAGACCCCGCCAGGGATTATGGCGCGGTCTTCCTGCACGCCAATGGCTTCAACGCCATGACCTATCAGTCGATCCTCGCCCCGCTAGGCGTTCGGGCGCGGGTGGCAGGGCTTGACCTGCGTGGACACGGCTTGAGTGAGCTGCCGACAGATCCGAAGGCGCTGAAGGGCTGGAACCTGTTTCGCGACGATGTGATCAGCTTTCTCGAAAAGCACACGCCAAAGGGGACCGTGCTGGCCGGACACTCGATGGGTGCGACCGTGGCGCTTCTCGTGGCGGCGGCACGGCCTGAGCTTGTGCGCGGCCTGATACTGGCCGATCCGGTGATCCTTGGTCCCGGTACCTATCGCAACCAGTTCACCATTCCGGGGGCCGTCATGGCGATGAAATCCTCGCTCAACGTCGCCCGCGAGGCCCGCAAGCGTCGCTCCAGCTTCGCCAGCCGGGAAGAGGCCCTTGAGCACTTCTCGGGTCGCGGGGCCTTTGCAACCTGGCGGGAACCCTTCCTCTCAGACTATGTGCATGACGGCCTCGTCAAGGGCGATGACGACCAGTGGCACCTCGCCTGCGCGCCGGAATGGGAGGCCGCCATCTTCGGGGCCCAGCGTCACCGCCCCTGGCAGGCGCTGAAGTGGGCGACGTGCCAGATGGTTATCCTGCGCGGTGCGCAGAAATCGACCATCAGCGAAGCTGTTGCAGAACGCATCCTGAAGGTGCGCCCGCTGACCGTTATCGAGAAGGTTCGTGGCACCACGCATTTCCTTCCCATGGAAACGCCTTATGCTGTGCGCGACCAACTCTCTGAATTCATTTCCCGCCACATTGAGGGCTTCGAGCCGGGCGAGGAAGGCCGCGTGAAGCGAAGCCTGATGGGGAATGAATGAGGGGTTTGCGGTCAAACCCTTTGCTCAGCCCGCATTCATCTGAGAATGCTTAGGGCTCGCAGCCATGATGCGTGCTCTCCTATGCCTGCCCGCCCTGCTTGCAGGGCCCGTTGCTGATGCCGAAACCGCAAGCTGCGGTCGAGAACCCGCCTGTGTGCTGGAAACCCTCTGGCCGGATGGCAGCCTTGCCAGCCCTCAGGAATGGCGCACGCTGGGTCTCAGCTTCGTGGAAGCCGCGCAGGCGACGGGCGATGAGGACCTCACCTGGCAGTGGGTCGAGCGCACAGGCTGGACGCCCAGCGTGATCGACCAGCCCTTCGGCACGGCCCGTGCCCGCGACGCAGTCTCCACGCTCACGCCCGAACAGCTGCGCGAGGCCTGGCTCGAACGCCGCGCGCCCTGGTTCAATGTGGCGCGTTCCGACGTGATGCTCGCGGTCTTCCGCGAAACACAGGACGAAACCCTGCGCGAGACCCTGCTGGATGACATGCTTCGGCTCGCCAATCCCGAGGATCCGAAGCTCGCCTTTGAAGGCCGGGAGTTTGCCGATGTGCTCGCGCAGATCGGGCTCGAAACCTGCGAGGCCGGGCTCGTGCGCGACGGAGCCGCGCTGTCGGGCGAGCCGAACCGTACCCGCTACAAGATCTGGGAAGCCGCTGCAAAGGGACAGGCGCTCGACGTCGAGAGCCTTGACGCATCGGCTGAAGGACAGTTCGACATCATCCTCGATGCGGTCGATGCCTATCGCCGGGCCTGGGCGAGCGGCGACTGCTCAGCCAGTACAGGCTGAAACCACCCGCGACGCTTCACATACTGGTCAGCGCCACCCCAATCATGCAACGCTGCAAGAAAACGCGATTGACCGGCATGCGCGTGAAGGAGCTGTTCCGGTATGGACATGGATACCGACGACGACATCAATTCCCTCGACGCCGAAGCGGTGATCGGCCGTGGCCCGGTGGAGGCCAAACCGACAAGGCTGAGCCCGGTTTCGGGGTCGAAGGAAATCGGCGCTCTGGCGCACATCTACCGGGCGGAGGTCTATCGCTCCACGATCTGGCGCCAACGCCTGGACATGACGACCAACTGGGCCGTTGTCTCCACGGGCATCGGCCTGTCCATCTCGTTTGCCAACAGCAACGCCAATTCCCTGCCCATCGTGCTTGTGACGCTGCTTTCGGTGATGTTCCTGATGCTGGAAGCGCGGCGCTACCGCTATTTCCATGTCTGGAAGTTTCGTGCCCGGGTGCTGGAACTCGCCGTCTGGGTGCCGATGCTGCGCGGTGAAGGGGCGAAGATTCCGCTCGACCGGGGCAACGCGCTTTCAGAGGACTATATGCGACCTCAGTTCCGGGTCTCGATGATGCAGGCGCTTGGTAGCCGCATCCGGCGGAATTATGGCTACCTTTTCACCATTCAGGGCCTCGCCTATTTCTCGCACCTTTTCATCTATCCAGAGGAAAACCCGACGCTCGACGAGTTCATCTACCGCGCCCATGTCGGTCCGGTGCCCGGCTGGGCAATCATGGTGTTCGGGGCGCTTTTCCATGCCACCTGGATCGCCATCGCCATCTACACGCTGCGCCGCGAGGACAAGGACATTCCGGAGACCCACGACGCCCTCATTGAGGATGACAGCGCCCCGTAGAGTATCATTCCGTGTAGGCCGCCGCCGAAATCGCCTGCACCTGGGCGGCAGTGTACTTGAAGGCCGCGTCCTGCATCTCGCCGGCCAGTTCATTGCCCTCTTCCGCCGTCGCGCGCACCTTGATGGCCCAGTTGCCGGCCCGTGTGATCGTGGCCAGCGAGGGCAGTGCGCGTCCATCTCCGGTGCCAAGACCGAAAACCAGACATGCCGCATCCGGTTCCGGCACGCCGATCAGTCCGAGCAGGCGCAGCAGGTTCGACTGGCAGAGCTCAGAGTCCTCGCGCGCGGCGGTGACCTCATAATCCTCCTGCAGGAGCTGGAAGGTCGAGCGCATCTCCTCAAGCGCCCCGGTCTCGGGGAGTTCGTAAAGATACACCGTCATTTGCGCCGCTCCGTCCACGAGCTGGTAGTGGCAGATGCCGTCATCCAGCGGGTTGCCCTCGGTATCGGTGAAGATCGCCTCCTCAAGACCGGCGAACACAAAGTCTCCGGCCTCCGGCGGACATGTCGCCCCCGAAGCGATGTGCGTGATGATGCCATTCTCACCGCGTCTCCAGATGCGCGGCTCGGTCGGCGCAACAGTGGTCGCGGTTTCGGCCGTCGGACGAACCGGCTCCGGCTCGGCAGAACGACCCGGATCCGTCATTGGCGGCAGGCTGGTGCAGGCTGAAAGGCTGAGGGCTGCGAGACAGGCTGTGAGGGCGCGGCGCATGGATCAAGGCTCCCGTGTTCTGCGACAATTGCGTATCGCGTGCCGATGGCACGGTGTTTCCGCTTCAGCGGACAATCAAGCAATCAATGTGCCAGACCGGCTGGGGTGGCTCAGCCATCCTCGCCCCGAAACGGCGATCGGATGACGTAGCGCGTGCTGTCGTCATCATCCTCCAAGCGCTCAATGCCGACAAGTTCGCTTGAATTCGGCAGGTCGGCCACCTCACCGGCGGGCACGATCTTGAACCCGAGCCAGCCGAGCAGGAAATAGAAGCCGACACCGGTCAGTGCGGCGGTGAGCAGCGTGCGTATGATGAAGCGCAGGATCTTGCCGCCGATCATCAGGGCCACGAGCGTGCTTGTGCCGCCGCCAAGCAGGCCGGCGCCCGAGGCAACAGCGGCAAGGTCGGCGCCCCCGCCAAGTTGTTCCAGTATGCTGTCAATCATGTGTCTTCGTCCCTGTTGATGAGCCAATGAGGGGCGCGCGGGGCCGGTCGGTTCAGCGGAACAGACGCTCGAAAACGACCTGGCCCGGCGCTGAAGCGAGCGCATTGCCCGCATCCTCGACGATCCAGTGCCCCGCCGGAGACTGGCAGACCGAAATCGCCCGACTCGCCATGCGCGGCGCGGCAAGTTCAAGGTCACGGCAGCGCACATCCGCCTCCACAAGGTCGCGAACAATCCGGCCATGATCGCGCCGCCAGGCCTCAAATCGCAGGCGCTGCGAAGGGTCGGTGATCATGCGGAGATTGCGCGGGTCGAGATAGCCATAGGCGATGCCGTCGCGACCGATCAGCGTCCAGTTCTGGCCCGCCGGCCCTGCATAGGCGGCAAGCGATTCAATCGCCGCTCCGGCAGGGACGTCGCCGTCCAGCAGGCTTGTCCGCTCCGCGGGTACAGGACTGATCGCGCCGGTGCTCCGGGGCTCCATCCAGCCCGGCTGCAGGCGCAGCCCCTCTGGCAGCCGCCCGACCTCGGCGGCACGCTGCATGGTGACGCGGCGGGTTTCCACACGCGAGTTCAGCACAACCACCTCAAGCAGGCGGCCATCCGGCAGCTCTGCGGTCACACGGGTGCCGTCGGGTGTATCGGCCAGCAGCCGGTTGAAGCTGTGGATGAAGTCTGTCTCGGCCGGGACAGACGGCAATCGGTCGGCCGTCATTCGCGCTTCCCGGACGAGCCGGGCGGCCAGTGTCGCGTCATCGCCCACGGGTCCGGGGCCGAGCGCAAGACCCAAGCCGGCACGGATCGGCCCCTGCGCGAGCCACCGACCATCGCCATGTCGGCACACCGTGCCGGTCTCGCCGGCGCGGCCCTTCATGCGAATGTCGATGGTGCGACAGGTGGTGCGCGTTTCGGCCTGTTCGGCGACAACCCGGCCGGGAGCCCGCGGCTCAGCGCTGGCGAACGGGCCGTCATAGGCTCCGGCCGGTGTCACCTCAGCCGCAGAGATATAACCGAGCCCGACACCATCACGTCCGACCAGATACCAGCGGTCGCCATAAATCCCCCTGATCGTCGCATATCGCTCCACGAGAGCGCCGCGAGGCAGATCGCTGCCATCGAAACGGGTCTGAATATCAGGCACGGGCCGCAGCGCGCCGCCCTGACGGGCAGCATACCAGCCGCCTTCGACCCGCGACGCTGCAGGCAGGCTGGACACGCTGGCGACACGTTCAAGACCGACGGTCTCGACGCTCTCCTCGGAAAACAAAAAATGCACCTGCATCGTCCGGCCATCCGGCGTCGCAAGGCCGACGACGCGACCGTCAAGCTCGTTCTCCAGCGCCGCTTCGATGGCGAGCGCGAGGCCCCGGCGCTGGGCGCTCTCCAGCTTGGGACCATCGAATTCTGCCACCCTGATCACGAGGTCTGCGGCGGACCCCACCAAAATGTCCCAGCGATAGTTTCGTTCCGGCAGCTCAATCCGTCCCGATCCGGCCAGCTCCGAAGGCAGGCGCGCGGGTGGCCGGGCGGTCGCTCTGGTTCCTGCTGAACCGGTTGCAGGGGCTGATACTCCCGCGCGCGCTGGCGCGGCGCGTTGAACCGGGCGTTCGGCCTTTGCACTCGGCGGCGGCGCGGCAGGAGGACGCGTCCCGGAGGTTTGGGCGCGGCTTTCGGTGCCTGAACGTTTTTGCGAGGTGGGGCGTGAGGGCGAATCCTTGTCTTCCGTCAGTTTGGAAAGGCGATCGGCGGAGGTGGTCGCGCGCTCCGTTCGATCCGGGGAGTCAGTTCGCGGCGTGTCTCCGGTTCGATCGGATTCTGTCGGCTTTGGCTCCACGACTGGCGAAGCCGGTTCGCTCGACCGGGCTCGTTCCGTGCCGACAGGTTCGTTGCCGCCACTTTCGGTCCCGCCGGACTCGCGTCCCGTTCCGGTGGGCCGGCGGCCCGGACTGGGGTCCGTAGGTACAGGAGCGGCTTCCCGGCCTTCAGTCGATGTCCCGCCATCGGTCTGACCCGGTTCGCGACCGCGATCAGTGGTTTCCTGCGTCCTGCCTTCGCCTCCCGTCCCGCCGGAGACGGTGGCGGCAATGTCTTCGCCGACCGGCACGTCGAGTTCCGGCACGTCCGGCAGCCGGGCGGTCTCGATGAGATCGCCGGCGCTCTCGACCGCGTCACGATTGCCCGGCAGGAAGATCAGGCCGACCAGTCCTGCAAAGAGCATGACCGGGATCAGCCAGAGCCAGCCGACGCGCTTCTCGCGAGGTGACGCCACCGTCCGGCTCACGCGCGGATCGACCGCACCGCGCCTCGGTGGCCCCGGCAAGAAGGGCAGCGGCCTGGCAGGTTCCGGGGCAGCACCATTCTCGATCCGGGGATCGAGGCGCCCCGGGGAGTGACTGCCAGACGGTGGCGGGACCGAGGCTGGCGGCAGGACCGCAATCGCTTCATCGAGACGGCTTTCGGAAGCTGTTTCCCGATCAGGCGCAGGCGCTTGCGCCTGATCGGGTTCAGAGCCGGCTGACGGGGCTTCGGTCTCTTTCGTCGTCGGCACGGCATCGACGTCTTCACCGTCTGTTGCCTCAGCCAGGTCAACGGTTTCTGCGGCGGCTTCAGTGGCCTTCTCCGCCTCATTTCGTTCAAGCAGTCGCAGGATCGCCGCTTCGATCTCGGCCTCGTCTGCATCGGTCATATCGTCTGCGCCAGATGCGGCAGAAGCATCTGAACCCCCAGCTTCCACCGCCTCGGAAGGATCCCGAGCGGATGAAGCCGCCGCTTCGGCACCGATCTGATCAAATGACAGGAAGCAACCGGAAGAAGAGTGTGGATCCACTTCGGGTGCCGGGTCCTCAACCGAAATCGGTTGTCCTGTCCCAGCCCCGCCGGCTACGGCGCGCCTCTCGTCCTCTGCATCGCTCATCAATTCACTCCCGTGCGGCGGGGGATACCCCGTCGCCGCCCGGACTCCCGGTTAACATAGAGTGAACGCCGGTGCGACGTAAATCGTTTCGGACGCTCTCAGCCCTGCTTGCGGCTGAGGAATGCCAGCCGCTCGAACAGGGCAACATCCTGCTCATTCTTGAGCAGCGCACCGGCAAGCGGCGGCGTCAGTCGGTCCGGATCGGTCTCGCGCACCGTGTCGAGGTCGATGTCCTCATTCAGAAGCAGCTTCAGCCAGTCGAGCAGTTCAGATGTGGATGGCTTCTTCTTCATGCCGGGCACCTCCCGCATCCGGTAGAAGGTCTCCATCGCCTGGCGCACAAGCTTCTGCTTGATGCCCGGAAAATGCACATCCACGATGGCCTGCATGGTCTCCGGATCGGGGAATTTGATGAAGTGGAAGAAGCAGCGGCGCAGGAAGGCGTCCGGCAGCTCCTTTTCGTTGTTCGATGTGATGATCACGATGGGGCGCTGCTTCGCCTTCACCGTCTCGCCGGTCTCGTAGACGAAGAATTCCATGCGATCGAGTTCCTGCAGGAGGTCGTTCGGAAATTCGATGTCGGCCTTGTCGATCTCGTCGATCAGCAGCACGGGGCGCTCATCAGCGACGAACGCCTCCCACAGCTTGCCCTTGCGGATATAGTTCTTCACGTCGCGGGCGCGCTCCTCGCCCATCTGGCCGTCGCGCAGGCGGGACACGGCGTCGTATTCATAGAGCCCCTGCTGGGCCCTGGTCGTCGATTTCACATGCCATTCGATCAGCGGCGCGCCGATGGACTTTGCCACTTCAATCGCGAGCACGGTCTTGCCCGTGCCGGGTTCGCCCTTCACGAGCAGCGGGCGCTCCAGCGTGATGGCAGCGTTCACCGCCACGCGCAGATCGTCTGTTGCAACATAGTCCTTCGTGCCCTCGAAGCGCATGGGCTCTCTCCCGCTCTTTCTCTCACACCGGTTTTCGCATCCGCACAGTAGTGCCGGGGGCGCAAGGGGCAAGGCCTGCCTTTGCGTGAGCCTCTTCGCGCGCCATCGCCGGGAACCAGACCGACAGGCCGGCGTTTCCGATGACGTGGAGTTCAATCACAGGGAGAATGAACATGGCCACCTCGACCACGAGCACCAATTCCAATGGCGAAGCGCTGAAATCAGACGTTTCGGCACTGAAATCGGACGTCTCGGCACTGACCCGCGATATTGGCAAGCTGACCCGGGAATTGTTCGGCGAAGGCCGCGAAAAGGCCAATGGTGCGCTGAACAGCGCCCGTGACCGAGCGTCCGACCTGGCCGACACAGCCAAGGACAAGGCGATTGACGGCAAGGATGCCCTTGTCGACCGCGTTCGCGAAAAGCCGCTGACCTCAATCGCCGTGGCCGCCGGTATCGGCTTCGCGCTGTCCATGCTGACGCGCCGCTGAACGGGAGGCCTGAACGGCCATGATACCTGATGCGGTCAAGAACAGGCTGGTTGCGCTGGTGCTGATGGGTGTGTTTGCACTCATCAGTGCCGGAGCCCTTTGCACGACGGCAATCATCGCGCTCAGCCAGGAAATGTCGCCGGTCTGGGCGTCGCTTTTGGTGTCCGGGATCATGCTGCTCATCACAGGCATCTGTGCCATGGTCGCTTTTCGGCCTGACAGGTCGACGACGGCCGAGTTCGACGCTGCGACCGAACATGCCGCTGAAGAAATCGCCAACCTGCCGGTCAACATTGTGCGCACAGCGGTCAGCGACCGTCCGATGACCGCAGTCGTGGCAGCCGCAGCATTTGGATATGGCGTCGGCTACAATCCTTCCGAGGCAGCGCGCGTCGCAGCCGTGCTGAAGGACTTGCTGGAATAGCGCCTGCCGGTCGCAGCTGAAAGCCAGATATCAGCAACAACAAGGGCTGTGCCGTCGCGCACGGCCCTTTCCTTGCGCATAGGCAAAGCGCCGCAAGGAAAACATTAACACCTTCGGTCCATTTTCCTTGAAATTGCAGCGATCCCTGATCGGTGCGCTTGTCAGGGGGGCAGGACCATGGCGCTGAAACTGTCGCTCAAGCCGAGCGAGACATTCATAGTCAACGGCGCGGTCATGCAGAATGGCGACCGGCGCGGCGTCATCCTGCTTCAGAACCAGGCGCGGGTGCTGCGCGAAAAGGACGTCATGCGGGAGGCCGAGGCCACCACGCTCTGCCGGCAGCTCTACTTCGCGATCATGCTCCACTATCTGGCGGGCGAGACCAGCGGCGTCGTGCACGACCGGCTCGACCGGATTCTCGCCACATGCCTTGTCGCGACACATTCTGCCGCCGAACGGGCGAAACTGCTTGAGATATCGGCACTGATCGCAGAAGGGCGCGCTTATCGCGCGCTTGTTCTGGCGCGCGGATTTTACACAGATATGGAAGCCGGACCCGCAGCAGGCTGCGGAGACCGATGATGGGAGCACCAATGCGGGCCTCTGAGAAATCACCCAACCCACCACCATCCGCGCGCCATGCGCGCGAGCCGGAACCGGCGGCGGGACGTGGGCCGGTGCAGGACCTCGATGGCCTGATCGAGCAGGTGCGCGGTGCCATCGCCCAGATCGATGTTGATGGTTTCGCCGCCGGACAGCATCTGGAGGGCTCGGTGCAAGCCGAACTCGCACCGGGTGTGAAAACAGCGGTCAGCCTGCCGAAGCCGGAAGATTACTCCGGTGACGCCGCCGCCTGGCGGCGGGCTTGGGAGGATCTGCTCCAGCGGCTCGACGCCCACCGCAACCGGCTGTCGGTCTTGCCGGGAACACCGGCGCCGCAGGCGCTGCAACTCCTGCCGGCCGAGCGGGAATTGCTCGCCGCCATCGAGGCCCTGCGCAAATAGTGCGCGCCGATCCGTCCTGCCGGTTTCCGGCGATGGGCGCTGGCCGATAAAGAGGGTGTTTCCAAATCGCGGATTCCGGCCTAGTCAACGCGAATGGAATTGGAACCGCTCGCCCTCTTCACCGCCTATTTCGTCACTTTCTTCGTCCTGATCGACGCGCCCGGCGTGACACCGATCTTTGCGACGCTGACAGCCGATGGCAGCCCGCAATACCGGCGCGCCATGGCCGTGAAGTCCGTGATCGTTGCAGCCATCATCCTGGCGCTGTTTGCGTTTGGCGGGGCATGGCTGCTTGATGCCATGCACATTTCGATCGACGCCTTCAGGGCGGCAGGTGGCGCGCTTCTCTTCCTGATCGCGCTGGACATGGTTTTCGAAAAGCGCACGGAGCGCCGCGAGCAGAGGGCCGAGGGCGTCAGGGAGGGCCATGACGAAGCCTCGCCTGAGCCCGAGGACATCTCGGTCTTTCCGATGGGCATACCGATGCTCGCCGGACCCGGTTCGATTGCGTCGGCGATGCTGTTCATGTCAAACGCTGACGGTGCCGTGGTCCACCAGGCGATCGTGCTCGCAGCGATTGGTGCCAATCTGCTCCTGTGCCTTGTCCTGTTCCTGCTTGCCGGACCGCTTGTCAGGTGGATGGGCGATTCGCTTGCGGGGGCCATCACGCGGATTTTCGGCGTCATCCTCGCCGCGCTGTCAGTGCAACTCCTGTTCGACGGGCTCAAGGGCGCGTTCGGTATCGGGGTCGGCTGAAACTTCGGGCGCGTTTGCAGCGCACATCTCCCGGATCGGAGCCAACCCGCTCCGGGGCTGGGAAGATAGGCCAACCTCTCTCAGTCGATCACCGGGCCATTGCTGCGGCGGGTGTCATGGAAGATCGAGGTGTGCAGCGCCGAGAACATCGCCCAGACCAGCAACGCCGCCATGAAGCAAAGCGCAAGCGCCCGTAAGCTGAGCCCGCGCGTCCACTTCACACCGGAATTCGCAAGGCCCAGTATGTCGCTGCCGAGCACGGTAGACAGCGCTGCAGCCCGATCACCGCCCGCTTCGGTAATCACCCTGAGGCGGCGCAGATCATCCTGGTCGCGCGCATACTGAATGAGGTCCATGGCCGCTGTCGGCGAGGTCCGGTCAGCGATGCGGCTGACCAGTTCCAGTTCAAGCGCAAGCCGGCGCACCGCATTCGGCCGCGCGCTGTCAATGAAAGCCTCCCGCACGCTGACGGCCCGGACCGACGTGGTCTCCACCCGCGAGAACACCCCTTCCAGGGAGGTGCGCAGGATCTGCTCCGGCATCGCGGCGTTGGTCCGCGCGAGGATCTGGCGGACATAGTCGGGATCGAGGCGCCCTGCCCTGTGGCCCGCCGTGATCACGGAGACCCCAAGCGCCAGATCCGCCGACGAGAAAGGTGCCGTCTCGTCTTCGGCACGCTCGACCGCCTCCGCCGCGACCTGGGCAAAACCACGCAGGCGCAGGATCATCGCATTGGTCGGTTCATTGCGTATCCAGCGGGCGCTGCGATTGGCGAGATCCTCGGGGTCGCCGACAAGGTCGAAGGCCCGCGACGCGCTCGTCGGCTCATAGCGTGCAACCGCAACTTGTAAATCCGGGGCCGGCGTGTCCGATGCCGGGATCGGTTCGGCCTCCACGCCCCCCCCCTCATCGCCAGCGGATGCGGCTTCCGGGGCGTTTTCCTCCGGATCGGTGACAACGGTCACAAGCGACGGCCGGACGAGGCGTTCATACCGGTTGCGCACATCGTTTGGCAGGAACAGAAGCGCGGCATTCGCAAGCCGCTCATCATCGCTGCCTGTCAACTGCTCGGCACCCGCAGCTTGCAGCGCATCGGCGCGCTCCGGAGACATCATCTGCGGCCCGGCAAGCAGGAAACCACGCGCCGCCACAAGATTGTCCTTGCGCAGTTGCTCATCGACGGCATTCGCCCAGACACCATCCGGATCGCCCGAAACCGCGACGAGTTCGGCAAAGGCGGTGTCGATCTCGACTCGCGTCTGATCGATCGCCTCTTGCGTCGGCGAATCGCCGAAACCGCGTTCGGCGAAAGCCTTGATCACCAGATGCGCAGAGAGGACCGGTGCAATCAGGAGCACCAGGTTGAAAATGAAGGCCTGCAGCCCGGACGTACCAGCGCCCGATCCCAAACGGCGCTTCTTTCTCGAAAAACTGGCGACGCGTTTCCTCGATCCGTTCATGTCAGTGTAAAAATCCCGGGCATTCCTGATCGTTTCGGCTTTCCTCGCCCCAGCGGACTGAAATCACACGCCTTGACAGTGTTCGGCAACCTTCTGTCTCATTCAGGTGAAGATTTAATGCAGCTTGCAGGCTGAAAGACCGAAGATTTCCGGCGCGCTGGAGATAATGACGGGACGGCTTTGGCATGCCGGACTCGCAGCGGCAAGTCGCATCCGTCACGACAATGTCACAATGCAATGATTTTTCGCGGTAGCGTCCCACCAGATGGTGTAAATTGTGCACGCCGTCTCGGCTGCGGTGATGTGTTCAGCCGCCCACGCCGGGCAGGCTGAGAACTGGGTTATCG
>Ga0208477_100374_pt1 | contig 19870 bp, 14 predicted proteins | sample HotLakmasection1_FD_184724 | JGI IMG/M metagenome (GOLD analysis project Ga0208477, IMG submission 184724) | Hypersaline microbial mat communities from Hot Lake, Washington, USA - Section #1 (SPAdes) | ecosystem: Environmental > Aquatic > Non-marine Saline and Alkaline > Hypersaline > Microbial...
TGAAGTCCCCCAGAATTGGGGGCTTAAAGCCCTCCGGGCATACCAGAAAAGGGGGCTAAACCACTGGAAGCAGTCAGTCAGAAACTTATGTATAAGCGGCAGGTAGAGATCGCAACTGAGGCGAAGGAACCCCGTCCCTAGAGCATCGGCTCAAGATGGCTAGAAACCCGGTTTTTGGGTGAGTTGACTGATGAGATGGGGTTTGTCCCAGAGAAGAAACCGGGTTTCGGTACCGACATTTTAACGGGATCACAGCAACATCGAGGGCATGACTCAGGGACCGGCCCCCTGAACAGCGGTTGGACTGTGGAGCAACCCTGCGCAGAAGCGCGATCGATCGAGCAGCGTCAAAGAGACTCGCAACGTTTCAGCCTTGGGCTCAGCCCCAATCTTTACTGTAGGTCGAAGGAGTCAAGGAAACTCTGGGAGACTTCTGCGTCGGCGCTATTGTCGGGGGCAACGACCAAAATTTGGTAGAGACGATTATCCACCAAGTAAATGCGGGAATTAATGGTGGCGGCTTGATCCTGATTGGCCTCGGTGTTGATGACCAGCGATCGCCCCGGATTCCCTTCAAGATCGATCACTTCTTCACTGACCACAGTGCCACCTAAATTGCTGACAGCCCCATCACGGCTGCTATCCAGCAATACCTGTGGGTCGGTTTGATTGACAATCTCCGGCGGATAATCAGAATAGGCCACCACATAGGCAGTGTCCTCTGTTTCGGCGGTAAAAGTGTGAATTTCCACCGCCCCGACAGGAGTCTCTACTGACTGCTGGGTTTCCTCAAACGGGGCTGGCGTTTCAATCGAAAATTGTCCCATCTCTGAGGAAAATGATTCTGTAGCGACCTGATTACTCTCGCAAGCCGTGAGCATGAGAGCACCCATCAGGAATAGCTGGCAAAGCCGATGTTTCATAGCAGTCCTGTCCCATAAGGCTGGGCTCTAAAGCCAAGTATGTGTAAACAACTTACCACTTCCCTCTCAATTGCCGCATTCACGGCCTGCCACCTCATCATCCATCGGGCTTTGCCGACGCTGAAGATGCCTACGTCAAAAAACAGTACAGCCCCTTAAAGGCTAATCCTGTAGGGGCTTTAAATGCTGCTCTGATATCAATGTGTCCAAGGCGCTCTTGTTGGATGGTCATCCTGGCCGTCCTGAGTGACAGAGGCTGAAAGTTCTATGGCGTCAGATTTCTAGGAAACCCCTGCAAGATTAACTTTAAAAGTCGGATAGGGTATCACTTTCTTCAAAGGCATCCAGATTATCCAGATTGTCCGCAATTTCGTAGCGCAAGTCCTCCAAAGACTGCTTGCGACTGCGACGCGAAACCCGACGATATTTTTTGGGCTGTAGGCGGGGCTCTTGCTGCACCTGCCCGTCATCCGCCATCTTGAGCTTAAAAGCTTCATCTGGGGTAGTCGAATCTTTGACCGCTTGGGCTTGAGTTTCACACTCCTCAAGGAGTTGCCGGTAGTCAGCATAGCGTTCCCAATCGGGGGGAATGGCACAGCCCGGTTCACCCCGATGCAAACAGTCGGCAAATTGACATTGCTGATGTTGCAGACGGTTCCGAATTTCGGGAAAACAAGCGCCCAACGCTGGCGGCGAACAGGCAATATCGGGTTGATTAAAGCCCGGCGTGTCTGCTAGCAACCCCCCTTGCGGCAGTTCAAAGAGTTCGACGTGGCGGGTGGTGTGACGACCTCGACCGAGCTTGCCAGAGACAGCATTGACTCGCAGCCGGGCGGCTGGAATCAACGCGTTAATCAGGCTGGACTTACCGACTCCAGACGGTCCTGAGACCACCGTAATATGATCCTTTAAGGCGGCACTGAGGGAGGCAATGCCTACATCTGCTTGTACACTGATGAGCTGCGGCGTATAGCCCCAACTGCTCACTCGCTCTTGCCAAGCTACTTGAGCACTGGCATCGACTAAATCTCGCTTGTTAAAACACAAACAAATTTCCAATCCAGTTAACTCAGCCTTGACCAAGAAACGGGTGAGCTGATGGGGATCCAAATCGGGTTCAGCGATCGCAAACACCAATAAAATTTGCTCAGCATTGGCGACCGGTGGACGGTCTAACTGAGTTTGGCGTGGGAGAACGGCAGCGATCGCCCCCCGCTGCCCCTCCCAGTCGGGTTCTTCAACTTGCACGCGATCGCCCACCATCACTCGCTGACCCACTTTTTTGAGCCGAGCGCGACGGGTGCAGAGCAAATGGGAGACCGACCATTGATCACCCTGAGGTGCCGGATCTAGGCGTACTGAGTAAAAGTTGGCTTGCACGGCAACCACAGTGCCCCACAAGTCACCGCTAGTTGGATGCTGAGCCTCAGCAGCAATCGACGTCATAAAAATCTCATGACCGGGCGTTACGGACCTGTAAGGCATAGTAACGATCTTTTTCGGTCAGCTGCTCAATGCCGTAACCCTCCATTCTGAGACTGTCGGGAACTTGAGCGACTGGCTCACCGGCATCAATCCACACCTCTAGCAGGCTCCCCTCTGGCATTTGCTGAAGCTGGAGCTTAGTACGGACAAAGTTGATGGGACAGGGGGTGCCGCGCAAGTCTAAGACGCGATCAGGCGTCCCTGCGGCAGTGGCAGCATGAGAAGTCGCATCACTCATCCGCGAAATAGCCCGCCGAGAAAGCCTTCGATGCCGCCGCCTTTACTCACGCGATCGCCCCGCATTTCGGCTAATTTTTCCACTAGTTCGCGCTCTTCTGGCTTCAACCGCGTAGGAATCTGCACCTGTACAGTAATCAGGTGATCGCCACGACTGACCGGATTCCCCAGTTTCGGCACCCCGCGATTCTCTAGAGTGAGCACCGTATTCGGCTGAGTACCGGCAGGGACTTCGAGGTCAACCTTACCATCCACCGTTTCCACCTCAATCTTGGCCCCTAAGATCGCTTGCAGATAAGTAATCTTGAGGTCAGACAGAATGTTGACCCCATCACGCCGGAAGTGCGCATCCTCTTCAACGAAGAGGTAAACGTATAGATCGCCCGCAGTACCGCCTTTTTGCCCAGTGTCGCCTTCGCCGGAAACCCGTAACCGGGTACCGTTATCAACCCCTGCTGGAATCGTAATCTTCAACTTCTTACTTTCTTGGCGCTGACCGCTACCGCCGCAGGTGTCGCAGCGTTCTTCGACCATTTCGCCGGTGCCGTTACAAGTGGGGCAGGTTGACACCTGGGCAAAGCTGCCAAAGGGGGTGCGAGTGGTCCGGCGTACCTGGCCGTTGCCACCACAGGTCGTGCAAGTGACCGGTCGCGTACCCGGTTTGGCACCAGAGCCATTGCAAGTATTACAGGTCTCTAAATGGGCAATTTTGATTTCTTTCTCACCCCCAAACACCGCTTCTTTAAAGCCCAGTTTGAGGTCCAATCGCAAGTCATCGCCGCGAGTAGGGCCGCGACGACGGCCTCCCGTGGCGGCCCCGCCAAATCCGCCAAAGAAACTTTCAAAAATGTCGGCAAACCCGCCCATGTCACCAAAATCTTGGAAGCCGGCGGCACCACTGGCAGCGCTGCCGACACCGGCTTCACCAAAGCGATCATAACGGGCACGGGTTTCTGGCTCTGAGAGCACTTCATACGCCCGGTTAACTTCTTTGAACAGCTCCTCTGCGCCTGATTCTTTATTGACGTCAGGGTGATATTTGCGAGCAAGACGACGGTAGGATCGCTTTATCTCTTCTTGGTCAGCGCTACGAGAAACACCAAGCACTTCATAATAATCACGGGCCATGGGCGTCTATTGCCAATGCTGAATCAACATTACGGTACATTAACCTATTTTATGGGACGTCGTTTAGGTTGAAACTACGACTTGCCCCGGCGGACTGACGGTGTTAATCGATCGCTTCGTAGTCAGCGGTGATCGTTACATCTAGGTCGATATTAGCATCTGGCTCCTCAGCCACGGAGGCCTCACTGGATTGAGCAATCGTCTCTGCGATCGCTTCGTCCGGCACATCAACGTTAAAATCAACCCCATCATCAGGATTGTCAGTTTGGCGATACAGCGTCGAACCGATGCTGAACAGAGCCTGTTGTAACCCTTCCATGGCGCTACTCAGATCCTCGATCGCAATGCCTTTGTCCTGCATCGCCGCCCGCAACTCAGCCGCTTTTTCTTCGGCTGAAGCTTTGAGAACCGGATCTATCAGTTCGCCATTGTCGCGCATGGTGGATTCATAGCTGTAGAAGAGATTATCAGCCTGATTGACCAAATCAGCCAGTTGTCGCCGCCGTTCGTCTTCATCCGCATAGTCTTCGGCTTCGAGGCGCATTCTCTCGACTTCATCTTTGCTTAAGCCGCCGGTGTTGGTAATGCGAATGCTTTGAGCACGACCGGTGCCTTTATCCCGAGCGGCAACTTGCAAGATGCCATCAGCATCAATTTCAAAGGAGACTTCAATTTGAGGAACTCCTCTTGGGGCGGGCGGAATACCCGTCAATTGAAACTTACCTAAACTCTTGTTGTCTTTAGCCATTGCCCGCTCGCCCTGTAGGGCATGCACTTCAACGGAGGTTTGACCGTCGGTGGCGGTGGAAAAGATTTGGGTCTTACTCGTGGGAATCGTGGTATTGCGCTCAATAACTTTTGTAAAGACTTCTCCGAGGGTTTCAATGCCCAAGGATAAGGGGGTGACGTCTAACAGCAGCAAGTCTTTCACCTCACCGCCCAGGACCCCAGCCTGAATAGAGGCCCCGAGTGCCACTGCTTCATCAGGATTGACTGAGCGATCGGGGGCCTTACCGCCAAAGAAGTCGGAAATTGCCGACTGAACGGCTGGAATCCGGGTCGAACCGCCCACTAGTAAAATGCGATTGATTTCTTCTGGCGACAGGGCTGCATCTTTAATAGCTTGTTTTACCGGTTCGAGAGTGCCATCGATCAACGCTTTGGCCTGCTGCTCAAACTGGGTACGGCTCAGGCCCATCTCCAAATGTTTGGGGCCGGTTTCGTCAGCGGTGATGAAGGGCAAGTTGATCGACGTGTTTTGCATCGAAGAAAGCTCGATTTTGGCCTTTTCGGCAGCTTCTCGAATCCGCTGCAGGGCCATGCGATCGACGGCGAGGTCAATGCCTTCTGCCTCGCGAAAGGCGGCAATCATCCACTCGGCAATACAGTTATCAAAATCATCGCCGCCCAGATGGTTGTTGCCGGAGGTAGCTTTGACCTCAAAAACGCCATCACCCAGTTGCAAGACCGACACATCGAAAGTGCCGCCTCCCAGGTCAAATACCAAAATGGTTTGGTCTTGTTCTTGTTTGTCGAGTCCGTAGGCTAGGGCCGCCGCCGTCGGCTCATTGATAATCCGCAGTACTTCTAAGCCCGCGATCGTGCCAGCGTCTTTAGTCGCTTGGCGTTGGGCATCGGTGAAGTAAGCCGGAACCGTAATTACTGCTTGGGTGACAGATTCCCCGAGGTAAGCCTCAGCATCTTGCTTGAGCTTTTGCAAGATCATGGCCGAGATTTCCTGGGGGGTGTAAGTCGTGCCCCGAATTTCAACGTCTACCGTGTTGTCACGACCAGATACACAAACATAGGGGACGCGCGATCGCTCAACCTCCGTATCATCCCACCGTCTGCCGATAAATCGCTTAATGCTGTAAACCGTATTTTCGGCATTGGTAACAGCTTGCCGTTTGGCAAGCTGGCCGACTAAGCGCTCTCCGTTTTTGCCAAAACCAACGATACTCGGAGTGGTTCTTCCGCCTTCTACGTTGGTAATCACAATCGGCTGACCACCTTCTAATACGGCAACACAGCTATTGGTAGTCCCTAGGTCGATTCCGATTACTTTGCCCATAACTCGCAGCTTCTTACGATTCGGATGAATGTACAGGAGCGCTTGCGCCACTCAACGTTAGCTCATCTTCCAAGAAATCACCTAATAAACCGGAATTTCTCTTGGTACAGCTCCCTGTTGTTCAGCATTCCCCACAATCCCCCTTCAGCTTTAACTCAGCAAAAACTTTTTTCCTGAGACCCGCGATCGCGACCCGATCAAACGTTCCTTCTGCTTCCCTGAGCGCCCAGCGGCAAAGGCCACTGGGCCACCTGAAAGCTTGGACATCCTCTCGTTTTTAAGGTGCAAATGCCAGTAAGGTCTGACGGGGATTGGCCACCCATGGGCGATCGCCCAGCCGTGGTAGACACTGTAGTGAGCGGCAGATATCGGTTTAAACCGCGTAGTCCACTTAACTTTCCGCCGTCGCCTCACCCTGAGGGCTGGCGCTGCCTGGCTCAGGGGCGGCGGCCACCTTGACCATGGCATGGCGCAAGACGCGATCGCCGATTATATAGCCCCGTACCAATTCCTCCATCACCGTTCCTTCAGGATGCTGATCGGTCGGCTCTCGCATCACCGCCTCGTGGAGGTTAGGGTCAAATTCTTGTCCCTCGGCTCTCATGGCAGATACCCCAAGTCGCTTCAAGCAATCAACCAACTGCTTGTAGACACTTTGATAACTTTTGTGAATCGTCATTTCCGCCTCGGTTTGAGGCTTGATCTGCGCTCTAGCCCGTTCGAAGTTATCGATCACAGGCAGTAGTTCTGAAATCGTGTTGCGTTTAATCTGAACTTCTTGATCTTCACGCTCTTTGCTATTGCGGCGACGATAGTTCTCAAAATCAGCCGCAATGCGCATATATTGGCCAGTCCGCTCTTCTAACTGAGCCTTGAGGGAATTCACCTGCGCTTCCCAATCGGCACTGCCCGACGCTTCGGCAGGGGCGGCCTCAACTACCTCAGCGTTGGCAGACGAGGCCTCAGCCGGACTTTCCGCAAACGCGCCTTCAACGTCGATATCATCTAAGACAGCATCTTCTACTCGAAGCTCTTCCACTTCATCGCCAGGCTTTTCCTCTGCCATGTTGAAATTTTCCTGAGAAGTCTCTGCGGGTCGAGATTCGTCAACCATGTTGCTCATAACCTAAAGTTCTACAAAGCGTAAGCCACTTTCTCCCTCAATACGAGCTCTGCGCGTACTGCAAAAAGGGCCCTAATGAAAAGCTATCAAGTTATTGCTTCAATAGATTACTTATGTTACCGACTAATTTTCCGAAAGCCTAGTTCTTGCGAGCGGATTAGCAAAATTTTTACTTGCAGATGGGGAACAAAGCCCCTACCCATCAGGCACTTCATTGAAATTCGGAACAAAGACTCGGAACAACCGCCCTTGTCCGGAGTTTGAGCCCACCTGCCCCTAGATTGAGGGGCAAGCGATCGCCTCAAGAGCGCTGGGACTTGTCATGAAACTGACCCCATGGAGCAGAATTATCGAGTTAGGAGTCATTGCCATCGGTGCGATCGCCACGGCCCATCCCGAGATACCCCAACCAGAGCATGAGTGATCTGCAAACTCTTAACAAAGCTTACTGACTTAAGAGCAGACTCTTGACCATAAAGCTATTATCGTTTCATCAAACCCTAATTCGGTCATCAGACATAGGTCGTGAGAGGCACTGTTTCAGTGTCATCAAAATCATGAAGTTCCGATGATCCCATCGCGAGGCTCTGAGGGCACAATAATTCCGTGCATCTTTCAGACTCTCTCGTTGGCATTGCCAACATAATCATTTAGACCCTTGCATCCGCTATGACGAATTCTTCACAGCGCCGCGCTCTAGTTCTACAACGGAGCTTTTCACCCTTTGGTAACAAGCTGATCCAGTCAGGCTTGGTGGATGGGGAACAGATGCAGCAGGCTTTAGCGGAAAGCCGTCGCTCTGGGAGAGCTTTAACCGACGTGCTGGAGTCCTTAACCGGACAACAGCTTTCTCCCGAATTAATTAGGCAATACAAGAAGCAACAGTTATTTGAACTCAAAATCCTATACGGCATTGAATCCGTTGATCCCGAGCTTGATTCGCTGTCTTCTAATCAGATTGGCCAGTTCATCGACACTTTGATCCCCGTCGATATTTGTCGCCGACATCAACTCGTACCACTGTCCCGTGAAGATGGCGAAGATCCGTCGGTGCTCGTGGCGATGGTGGACCCCGAGAATTTGGAGGCACAGGACGATCTCAACCGCATTCTACGTCCCCAAGGCTTGCGCTTAAGGCGCATGGTCATCACGGTTGAAGATTATCAGCGGCTCATTTCGGCCTATCTTGACGAAAAGGTGGCTCGAGAAAAGCAACGGGACATGGAACAGGCGGTCGATGTGCAGGCCGATTTGGAAGACCTGGACTTTGATGCCGCCGCACTCGAAGACGTTAGTGAAGAAGAGTCTGACCTGAATGAAGCGCTTCAAGATGCGGGAGCCGCTCCGGTTATTGCTTTGGTGAATAAGATCTTGGTGAAAGCCCTCCAAGAAGATGTTTCTGACATTCACATTGAGCCTCAGGAAGAATTTTTGCGGATTCGCTTTCGTAAAGACGGCGTGTTGCGGGAGTCGTTTCCCAAATTCCCGAAAAAAATCATTCCCGCTGTCACCGCCCGCTTCAAAATTATTTCCGAGCTGGACATCGCCGAACGGCGGATGCCTCAGGATGGACGCATTCGCCGCATGTTCCAGGGCCGGAAAATCGACTTTCGGGTCAGTACGCTGCCCAGTCGTTATGGCGAAAAGGTCGTGCTGCGGATTTTGGACAACTCATCCACGCAGTTGGGGATCGATAAGCTGATTACCGATGAGGCCTCTCTCAACATGGTAAGGGAGATGGCTTCGCGTCCCTATGGCCTCATTTTGGTGACGGGGCCGACGGGTTCTGGTAAGACTACGACGCTTTATTCTCTGCTGGCCGAACGGAATGATCCGGGCATTAATATCAGTACGGCGGAAGACCCGATTGAATACGCGCTACCGGGGATTACTCAGGTGCAGGTCATTCGCGAAAAGGGAATGAACTTCGCCTCGATTTTGCGGGCCTTTTTGCGGCAGGATCCGGATGTCATTCTGGTGGGTGAGACCCGCGACCCGGAAACGGCTAAGACTGCAATTGAAGCGGCGTTGACTGGTCACTTGGTGTTGACGACTTTACACACCAACGATGCGGCGGGGGCGATCGCCCGTCTAGAAGAAATGGGCATGGAAGGCTTCCAGGTTTCCAGTTCCCTCATCGGCGTATTGGCTCAGCGCTTGATGCGTAAAGTGTGTACCGAATGCTGCATTCCCTACACCCCTGGCACCGAAGAACTGGCCCGGTTTGGGCTCTCGGCGGCGGGTGATTCAGACCTCACCCTTTACAAGGCCAATGTCCTCTCGGTTGACCAAATCACCGCAGCCAAATCGTCAGGCACGTTCTGCGAGAAGTGTCAGGGCGTGGGCTATAAGGGACGAGTCGGCGTCTATGAGGTCATGCAAATGACCGAAACCCTGCAAAAGCTAGTTTCGGAAGGGGTGCCGACCGAGCAACTCAAAGAAGTCGCCGTAGAAGGAGGCATGAAAACACTTCTCGCCTATAGTCTCAATCTCGTGCGGCAGGGTTATACCACGCTCGATGAGGTCGAGCGGGTAACCTTTACAGATACGGGCCTAGAAGCTGAACTCAAAGCCCGGCGGAAAAGTTCACTCACTTGTGAGAATTGTGAAGCTGAACTGCAACAAGATTGGCTTGATTGCCCCTATTGCTTGACGCCGCGCTTTAAGTCTTAATGTGCAACCCAAGCGTCAATGGTGAGCCCGCGGTTCACCCCAACTTTGTCCTGAACGACGATCAACATGAGGTGATGCAATGGAATTAATGATTGAAGACCTGATGGAAGAAGTGATTGAGCGTGGAGGATCCGATCTTCATCTCTCGGCTGGTCTTCCCCCCTACATTCGTATTAGCGGCAAGCTCACGCCGACTGAACATGAGCCCATGAGCCCCGAAGCTTGTCAGAGACTCATTTTTAGCATGTTGAACAACAGCCAACGAAAAGCGCTGGAACAAAATTGGGAGTTGGACTGTTCCTATGGCGTTAAGGGCCTCGCGCGGTTTCGGGTCAATGTGTATAAAGATCGCGGCACTTATGCAGCCTGTCTGCGGGCGCTGAGTTCCAAAATTCCGAGTATGGATTTGCTCGGGTTACCCCCCATTGTGCGGGAATTAGCGGAAAAGCCACGGGGGCTGATTTTGGTGACGGGGCCGACGGGATCGGGGAAATCTACCACGCTGGCATCGATGATCAATGAGATTAACCTGACCCGTCCTGAGCATATTTTAACCGTTGAAGACCCGATTGAATTTGTGTACGAACCGGTCAAAAGCTTGATTCACCAGCGGCAAATCGGAGAAGACACCAAGAGCTTTGGTAATGCGCTCAGGGCCGCACTGCGGGAAGACCCCGACGTGATTCTGGTGGGTGAGATGCGCGACTTAGAAACCATCTCGCTAGCCATCTCAGCGGCTGAGACTGGGCACCTCGTCTTCGGCACGTTGCACACCAGCTCCGCTTCGCAAACGGTCGACCGGATGGTAGATGTGTTTCCGCCTGAACAGCAGACGCAGGTGCGGGTGCAGTTGTCAAACTCCTTGGTAGCGGTCCTGAGTCAGTGTCTAGTGTCTAAAGCCAATCCTAAACCAGGTGAATTTGGTCGGGTGATGGCGCAAGAAATCATGGTGGTCACGCCAGCCATTTCTAACCTCATCCGAGAAGGTAAGACTGCGCAAATTTACGGCGCAATTCAAACTGGCGGACGTTTGGCCATGCAAACTCTGGAGAAAGTCTTGGCTGATCTTTATAAAGCAGGAACGATCAGCTTTGATGCGGCTATGTCTAAGACCTCCCGCCCGGATGAGCTGCAAAGAATCCTGGAAGGCTCGGGCAAACCGGCGGGGGGTAAAACCCAAGCGGCTGCAGCTCGCCGCAGCTAGAGCGCCGATCGCTCAGCCCCAGAATCAGTTAAGGCTGAGCGATCGCAGAGACGATTTGCAGCCACCATTTCCGCACACTCAAAAGTCCAGCGTTTAGAGCGTTTACTTTGAAAACTGTGTGCTAACGTATCGGCATCCTCAGCTTATCAAAAGCACACAAATTTGCCAGTCTACACAAGGGTGCCAGTCTCAGAACTGGATTGTTTTCTATTACATGATGTCTGAAGATTATGCCTACTTACGTTGCTACCGGACGAGATAGTACAGGGCGTGAACGCAAAGAAAAAGTTGCGGCATCGAACCCGAATGAAGCTCGCAACCTCCTGAAAGAGCAGGGCCTATTTATTCAAGAGATCAAAGAGGAGCGCAGCTTTAATTTCTCTTTGAGCGACATCAAAATGGCCATGACTTCAGTATCGGTGAAGGATAAAGCCGTTTTTTCTCGGCAGTTTGCGGCACTGGTCAATGCCGGGGTAGCACTCGTAAGAGGGCTCGGGGTGCTTTCTGAAGAATGCCCTAACCCCAAGCTAAAGCGGGCCTTGGAAGAAATCAATAGCGATGTACAGCAGGGCACTAGCCTTTCCGAATCGATGGCCAAGCACCCGAGCTGCTTTGACAAGCTCTATGTGAGTTTGGTGCAGGCGGGGGAAGTCGGTGGTGTACTCGACGAAGTGCTTAACCGTCTGGCTAAGCTGTTAGAAGACTTGAACCGATTACAGAATCAAATCAAGTCCGCGATGGCTTATCCCGTGACGGTGTCGATTTTGGCGACGATCATCTTTGTGGCGATGACGGTCTTCTTATTGCCAACCTTTGCCGAAATTTTTGAAGAACTGGATGCTGATTTGCCCTTGTTTACTCAAATAATGCTGCAAATCAGTGCGTTTTTACGACGCCCCCTCAACTGGGTAATCGTATTTGCGGTTCTTTCCGGGATTGCGTTTGCCTATCGGCGCTATTATGCAACTGAAAGTGGCGAACGCACCATTGATGGCCTCTTTCTGAAACTACCGTTGTTTGGTGATTTGGTGCAAAAAACGGCAACTGCTCGGTTCTGTCGCACCTTTGGCTCCCTGTCACGGTCGGGGGTGCCGATTCTGACTTCGTTAGAAATTGTGCGCGATACTGCCGGCAACCGAATTATTGCAGACGCGATTGACGAGGCCCGTGAAGAAATTCAAACGGGCGGAATGATCAGTCTGGCGCTGCAAAAGCATCGCGTATTTCCGGCCATGGCCATTCAAATGATTAGCATTGGCGAAGAAACCGGCGAATTAGATTCAATGCTGATGAAAGTTGCTGACTTTTACGAGGATGAAGTGGAGCAGGCGGTGAAAGCGCTCACGAGTATTATGGAGCCTTTCATGATTGTCATTTTGGGCGGCATGGTAGGGTCGATTCTGGTTTCCATGTATCTGCCCATGTTTAAAATCATGGAAGTCGTGGGTTAGGAATCTCTCTCGCGGATGAGACCGCTTGTCTAGCTGTTGCTGGATGTTTAAATCCTGCAAGTTAGGCAATCTGTTGAAGACGGGCTGACATTTAGTGTTGATTTGGGCTTTGCCTCGGCAGAGCTTGAAACTGCTCGTCAATGAAGCAACAGAGGATTTCTTTGATGACAACCTTCACGAATGCGGCTAACGATTCTGATAAAGCGATTGAAACTTTTCGGGGTCTGAGTGTAGACGATCAGTTAGCTTGGCTCTGGTTCATTTACGAAAAGATGGGTGATTCAATTACGCCCGCAGCTCCTGGAGCCGCTTCTCCCAACATTGCAGAGGGGTTGTTTAACCAGGTTAAGCAGCAGTCCAAGGATGACCAACTGGAGTCGATGCGGGCGATCGCTCGGCAGGATGCCGATCATGTCATCAGCCGTGAGTACGGCTCGCTAGGGCCAGATACTAAATTAGCCTTTTGGTATGCTTTGGCCTTGGGCATGGACGAAGGTTCGATTATTGGTATGCCGGATGACTACACCATGGGTGAACAGGGGGGTGAACTTATCGCCGCTGCCGAAACTTTGGATTTTGAATCCCAAATCACGTTGCTGCGAAACGCTGTTACCTCCATGGGGGCAGAACCTAAGCAAGGTTCTGCCGTGTAGATCGATGTCGATTAATAACCGTTAACGGCTGGCTATCGGGCTAAGCAACCTAGCGGGCAAAGTTCAGTACCATCGCTGAGACTTTGCCCGCATTTTGAATGACTGCTGGTGATTGCTTCCCCCATGCCTAACTCAAGTCTTTTTAGAGGCTGTTTACGACTTTTGAGATTGAATTAAGCCCAATTTCTAGGCGCGATCGCGCCCTGTTCGACGGCCTTAGCGATCGCCTCAACCCTCGCTGCACTGGGTTCCCAAACCATTGGTCAAGACGGCCATCCCAGGAGAGCACGTCACTCAATACGGTTTTCGTTCCCTAACAAGGTCGGGATAGACCATACATATTTCGGTCGTAACACTTTACAATTAGCAATGCTGCCAATTTTTGAAGTTAGCGTAGGTGTGTTCTGACAGCCAGAGTGCAACCGCTCCTCCATTGAGGCAGCAAAGATGTCCTATTGATGACTATCATCTTTAAAGACAGTCATTAACGGTTTGTCGCACAGAAACTAGAGAGCAGTTATGAAAAAGGACCTTACGCGATATCGCAACATTGGCATTTTTGCCCACGTGGATGCCGGTAAAACAACCACGACAGAGCGGATTTTGAAGCTTACCGGCAAAATCCACAAGATGGGTGAGGTGCATGACGGTGCGGCAACCACTGACTTCATGGAGCAGGAGCAAGAGCGCGGCATCACCATCCAGTCTGCCGCTACGTCCTGTTTTTGGAATGACCACCAGCTCAACATTATCGATACGCCCGGACACGTAGACTTCACCATTGAGGTATACCGTTCGTTGAAGGTTTTGGACGGTGGCATTGGTGTCTTTTGTGGTTCCGGTGGTGTGGAACCGCAGTCAGAGACTAACTGGCGTTATGCGAATGATTCCAAAGTGGCTCGCTTGATCTACGTCAACAAGTTAGATCGCGTAGGGGCGGACTTCTTTCGCGTTGTCAAGCAGGTTGAGAATGTGCTAGGTGCCACGCCTCTAGTCATGGTTTTACCCATTGGTCGAGAAAATGATTTTGTTGGCATCGTTGATCTGCTGACTCGCAAGGCTTGGGTATGGGACGATACTGGGCTACCCGAAAATTTCGAGATTCAGGATGTTCCTGAAGATATGAAGGATCAGGTTGAAGAATACCGCGAAGCAATGATCGAACTCGCCGTGGAGCAGGATGAAGAGGTGCTGATGAAGTACCTGGAAGGCGAGGAAATCACCCTGGATGACATTAAGAAGTGTATCCGTAAAGGGACTCGGAATCTGGTCTTCTTCCCGACCTTCTGTGGCTCCTCTTTTAAAAATAAAGGGGTGCAAAACGTCCTAGATGCCGTGGTAGATTATCTGCCTGCTCCTAACGAAGTGCCGCCACAGCCTGAAATTGATTTGGAAGGCAACGAAACCGGTAAATTCGCATATGTGGATCCTGAAAAACCCATGCGATCGCTGGCCTTCAAAATCATGGATGATCGCTTCGGTTCCCTGACCTTCACGCGGATCTATTCCGGCACGATCAGCAAAGGCGATACGGTATTCAACACCGCTACCGGCAAGACCGAGCGGATTGGTCGGCTTGTCGAAATGCACGCGAACTCGCGCGAAGAAGTGGAGTCAGCCCAAGCCGGCGACATTATCGCTTTGGTGGGTCTGAAAAACGTGCAAACAGGGCATACGCTGTGTGACCCCAACGACCCTGCCACGCTGGAACCGATGGTGTTTCCAGAGCCCGTGATTTCCGTGGCGGTTGCCCCTAAGAAGAAAGGGGAGAACGAGAAAATGGGGATGGCCTTGAGCAAAATGGTGCAAGAGGATCCATCTTTCTACGTGGAAACCGACCAAGAAAGCGGTGAAACCATCATGAAGGGGATGGGCGAACTGCACCTGGATATTAAGGTCGATATTCTCAGGCGGACCTACGGGGTTGAGGTCGAGGTTGGTAAGCCGCAAGTGGCTTATCGCGAAGCCATCACCAAGGTCCTTAATGATAGCTACACCCATAAGAAGCAGTCCGGTGGGTCCGGTCAGTTTGCCAAGATTGACTACATTATTGAGCCCGCTGAAACCGGCACTGGTTTCGAGTTTGAGTCGAAGGTGACTGGCGGTAACGTGCCTCGCGAATTCTGGCCGGCGGTACAAAAAGGGTTTGAAACCAGCGTTGTCAAGGGTCCTTTGGCTGGCTTCCCGGTCGTTGACCTAAAAGTGACCCTGACGGACGGCGGCTTCCACCCGGTAGACTCTTCGGCGATCGCCTTCGAGATTGCGGCTAAGGCCGCTTACCGTCAGTCTTTACCCAAAGCTGGCATACAACTGCTAGAGCCGATCATGAAGGTCGATGTCTTTACCCCTGATGACTATATGGGCGACGTGATTGGTGACCTTAACCGGCGTCGTGGCATGATTTTAGGCCAAGAAGCTGGTCCTACCGGCGTGCGGGTCAAGGCAGAAGCGCCCTTGAGTGAGATGTTTGGTTACATCGGTGACCTGCGGACGATGACCTCAGGACGCGGTCAGTTCTCGATGACCTTCTCGCACTATTCGCCCTGCCCGAACAATGTGGCTGAAGTCGTGATCAAAGAAGCCAAAGAGCGGGCCGCCGCTTCCTAAGCGTTACCAGGTTGTATTGACCTGGATGGTTGGTTGAAATAGTTAAAAAGCGAGGGTTGTATAACCCTCGCTTTTTTGTCGCTGCGATCGCTGGCACAAGATGGCTGCACAGCACAATTACCGCTAAACCAGGTCCCTGCTTAGCCCATCCGGACAAGGACTGGGAAAGCGCACCGAGTGAGGTTTCACTATGGGGTTAACTTGACACCCAAGTCACCTGCCTGCTTGGTTACATTGAAAACAGTGCATTAAAAAGGGTTTGACAAGACTGTCAAACCCTTTTTAAGCTTTTGAGCTGTTAACTTTCAAACTTGGCAAAGTGTACCTAACTAACAGAAATATGGATGTTGCTTACTAGGGTTTACATCGTCCAACAACACATCAACTGATGTTTAGTGACTTGAGGAAAACCTCTTTAGTCCTGCTTTGTGCTGTTTAACGCTTGTTTTAAGCCGTTTTGGAGTTCACCAGTCATTCAAACTAAAAATTTGAGATGACTTGTATGGGGTATTCAGTTGTTTATTTCTTACTTATTAAGTTAGCACATCCACCTCAGAAAGAAAGGAGGTTAACGCAAGTTAACCTTGATTTAAAGAAAGGTTGACAGTTGTATAAGTTTCGCTAGATTTGCCCCAAAAGCAGTAGAAAGAGTATCTAACGATCGCTTTTCCGGCGGTGGCTGCAGGGTGGCCCTCAATTTTCGCGGTGGGCAGGGCTAGAAAAGACTGCCAGTGATGCCAAGAACCAAGAACGCCGCTGCAACCAGGTTAAGTCGGCTACAGCGGCGGGTTCAGTCACGTCTTTGAAGTTGTGATGAGCGATCGCGATCGCTAAAAGAACAGCTGAGTTTGCAAATTGAAGATGTAGATATCGGAGTTGTCTTCGAAGTTATTGGCGTTGAGAATCCAATAAAAGGAGGGCATGATGGCAATGTTGGGAGACAGGGGATAGCGGTAAGACACTTCAATCTCTTGCTGAGTCCCCCCGTCACCCCCGCCAGCCACCATAAACTCTCGACCATCCAGAATGTCGAACGGAATCAAGTAGGAAATCGTGCCCAATGCCCCCTCCTTAAACAGGCCAGGAAACGCAAAACCAAACTGGATCGATTGGGCATTCACGTCACCCACGTCATCGCCGTCATCGATGAGAGTAGTGCTGCCGTAGCTATAACGGCCAAACAGCCCCAGCCAGTCAAGAGGACTCCAGTCAAAGTTCACCAAGAAGGTGTCAGCGGTCGCGGCATCTAATCTGCCGCCGAACCCATCATCGGCTAAGCCGTATAACGGTTCACTGACTGCGCCCCCAATTTGGCCAGCGGGGCTGGGTACTAAGCGGGAGCGGTTGTACAACAGTCGCAAGTTGAAATCGTCAAACGGCTGCAGCCCGAGCTGAGCGGATAACGTGTGGGCTCCCCCAAATAGACCCCGGTTGGGGTCAGGAACGGCGGAAGTGGTCAAAAATTCCGTATTTTCGGCGAGCCAACCGACCCGCAGGTCCGCCCACTCTGCCACGTCCCAAACAATGACTGCCCCGGTGCCGCGATCGACCGCGTTAACTTGAGTGCCGCCACTAGAGTTAAAGCTATTCGCCCCGGTCAAGAAAAACGTGTAGCGGTTGTTGTCAAAAAAGCGATACCAGTTGATCCGAGGGCCAACTTCTACTGAGAAGTTGTCGCCAATGGGAAATCCGTAGCTGAGTTCGCGAATATAGACATCATTAATGCTCGAATTCGGGGTCCCGGTCTGCAACGTAAATGGTGCCCCGAAGGTATTGAGTAGACCCGCTGAGGTGTAAATGTTGGAACCGGCGTTGCCATCCCCCGCCACAAACTGGAGCGTGAGTCGATCAGAGCCCGTGAAAGAACTGTCAAAGTTGATCCAGGTGTAGTAGCTAAAGGTAACCTCAGGGTCTTCGTCGATGATTTGCACGAGGGGCTCGTTAGTCACCAGATCCCGCCCCCCGGCAAAGGCATTCCCCGCAAACCGGCGCTCGGTCAAAACGTCGCCATTGGTAAAGCCGCCGTTAAGGTGGGCGAAGACGCTGCCGCGTAGCTTGGTGACCGTAGAAAACTGGTTGGCCCTTAGCTCGGCGACATCGGCTTCCAGCGCATCGACGCGCGCGCCCAGTTCGGCTAGTTCGGTGGCAAACTCTTCCTGCAGACGCTGAATGGTAGCGAGGTCGTCTTCACCGATGCCGTTATCGGCAATGAGAAAACGGATAGCGTCTAAACAGGCATTGAGGCCTGCGGCGAACTCATACCGAGTCATGAAGGTGGTGCCCCGATAAGTCATATCGGGATAGCCTTCGATGCAGCCGTAATCTTCGACTAAGCTGGCGAGGGCTTGGTAGGCCCAATGATCGGGCGAAACGTCCGTCAGCTCCGTGATTTCGGAAATTTGCGCGAGTCGTACGGGCTGGGTGGCCGCGAGGGCCTCGGCGGTGGTGGCCGCCTGAGGAGTCGCTGAATTTGCGATCGCCGCTAACTCGGTCACCAGCACCGGACTCGTTGCGGTGGACTCAACCGATGTCACGGCTTCCGTCGGCGCGATCGCGGTGGCGACGGGGCTAGCATCGGCAACCTCTGGCCCAGTGGCTGGCATGGTGTCAGCGACAGGGGCTTTCTGCGCCAAGTCCTTGGGATTAACGACAAGAGTTTCAGAGAAGGCCAGAGCGGTCGTTTCTAGATTGGCCTGGTCGCGTGGGGCAGGTTCATGGTCATGGGGTGTTTCAGCGGATGCTGCCGGGAGTGAAATGACTGAAGCGAGGAGCAAACCGGCTAGTCCACTAACCCTGACAGCGAAAAATCTGGAAGGTGTAATAACGACCTTCCCCTCAGGTTGATTCGACATTTTTTCTACTCACACCAAATTTATAGGTGAAGGTATCAATGCCTACTCTTCGGAAAAGTAGTGTATACAACAAAAACATCTGTTTTGTTATTTTTTAACTATTCGACTCGGAAAGTGGTATTTATTTAGATCGCAACTCATTTTGTTTGAGAACGAATCTGTCCCCTTCCTACCTCGTCGAATGCCATGCTCATCCTTTGGGATCTGGGGAGGGATAATCATGGCGGGTCGAGGGCGATGATAGAAAGGCCATCAGCAACTGGCAATAGCTAACTGTTTTTGATAACAGGAAGTGGTGGGTTGCTGACCCAAGCCGGATCTTTTTATGGTTGAAGGTGAGTCGATTAGACTGGTCAAAAGGAAGCGTTTTTTTGGCATCAGGCTGACCTCAAGGATATTGTTTCATTTACTAAGTGCTGTCTAGATATGTACAACTTGAAAGCCATTATTGTGGGGGCTGGCATTGGGGGATTGACGACTGCGATCGCGATGCAGCAAGCGGGTTACGAAGTTGAAATTTACGAAAAAGTCAGTGCGCTGCGTCCGGCCGGGGCGGGAATTTCACTGTGGTCAAATGGCGTCAAAGTGCTCAATCGGTTGGGCTTGGGAGAGCATCTAGCGGCCATTGGCGGCACGATGAATCGGATGGAGTATCGCAGCCATCACGACGAACCGCTGAGCCGCATTGACCTCATGCCGCTCATTCAGCAAGTGGGGCAGCGACCTTATCCAGTCTCTCGTACGGAATTGCAAGAAATGCTGCTAGCGGCGGCAGGTCGCGATCGCGTGCAGTTGCAGATGCGCTGTGTTGCGGTGGAGGAAACGGCGGACCAGATTACGGCCATTTTGGAAAATGGTCATCGCGCCACGGGGGATGTGCTGGTCGGGGCGGATGGCATTCATTCGCAGGTGCGTGAATACGTGTTGGGCAGTGCGATCGCCCCCCGCTACGCCGACTATGTCAACTGGAACGGCATTGTAGCCGCGCAGCCAGGGCTGTGTGACCCCAATAACTGGGTGATTTATGTGGGGCAAGGCAAGCGGGCGTCAATGATGCCCATCGGGGGCGATCGCTTCTACTTCTTTTTTGGTTCCCCCATGCCGAAGGGCACTGCCGTCGAGCCCCAGGACCGGCAGGCGGAACTGGCGGAAATTTTTGCGGGCTGGCCGGACTCCGTGCAAAATCTGATCAAAGCGCTGAATCCGTTGGAAACTAACCGTTTGGAGATCCACGACATTGACCCGCCCAAGCGGCTAGTCAGAGGGCGGGCGGTGTTGATTGGCGATGCGGCCCACGCGACCACCCCCACGTTGGGGCAGGGAGGCTGTCAGGCGGTAGAAGATGCCGAAGTGTTGACGCGGTATCTGGTAACCACAAACATCGGCGTGGCCGATGCGTTAGAGCGCTATGAGGCAGAGCGGAAGGATCGGACGGCGGACTTGGTGCTTAAGGCGCGTCAACG
>Ga0208477_100384_pt1 | contig 19324 bp, 19 predicted proteins | sample HotLakmasection1_FD_184724 | JGI IMG/M metagenome (GOLD analysis project Ga0208477, IMG submission 184724) | Hypersaline microbial mat communities from Hot Lake, Washington, USA - Section #1 (SPAdes) | ecosystem: Environmental > Aquatic > Non-marine Saline and Alkaline > Hypersaline > Microbial...
CCGAAACGGAAAACGGGGAAGGTGGCAGCATACAGTTCCAAAACTTAAACACGCTAATCCTACGGGGGAACAGTGCGATTTCCGCATCCACAGAAGGCGATCAAGCAGGCAGTGTGAACATTCCTCTTCAGACAGGTGGAACCGTGCGGTTGAACGGCGGCAGCCAGATTGAGTCTGCTGCAACAGCAGGTGGACGGGCAGGCAGTTTGGCTTTGCAGAACGGGCGATCGCTCACCCTTAATAATGGCTCTGGCATTAGTGTGAGAAGTACACGGATCGGTGGAGCAGGGCGGCTATTTCTTGATAGCCAGGAAGTCAGCTTGGACAATGGCTCCAGCATCACTGCCACAACCATAAGAGGGGAAGGCGGTAATATTCGACTACGAAATACAGAAACTCTTGCATTGGATGGTACTAGCCGGATCTCCGCTTCTACTCGAAGTGGAGAAGCCGGAGATGTCCGAGTTATTCTGGCTCCTGAAGGATCACGGACTATTACACTAGACAACAGTAGCCAGATTGCGTCCGCCGCCAGAGAGGGTGGACGAGCAGGAGATGTGACTTTACAGAATGGGCGAGAACTTAGACTAAATGATGGTTCAAGCATCAGCGTTAGCAGTCCCAGCGGAGAGGCTGGCAGGTTGATAATTACTACCGAAAGAGCCTATCTCGATAACAGCCAAATCACTGCTCAGACAGGGCAAAGTAGCGCATCTCGCTCGGAAGCCGCTAACATTCAACTACAAGGACTCGACCTCTTGTTGATGGAAAATGGAAGTTTAATCTCGGCAGAAGCTCTAGGAGATGCAACAGGAGGCAATATTCGCATTGATGCCGCAGATGGATTTGTCATCGGCATTCCCTTCGAAGATAACGACATTATTGCAAATGCTAGAGAGGGAAATGGCGGGCGAATTCGGATTCGCACGAATCGGATTCTGGGATTTGAAAATCCTACAGAAGAAAGATTGGATCCTGATACATTGCGAGGTAATCAAAGAAATGATATAAACGCGAGTTCCAGGTCTGGCGTCTCTGGTACCGTTGCCCTCGATACCTTGAGTATTGACCCTACTCAGGGCTTAGCTGTTTTGCCAGGAACTATCGTAGATGCCTCTAACCAGATTGGGCAGGTCTGCCCTACGGGACCGGGAGCTTCAGAGCAGTTGGGGCGCTTCGTTATTGTGGGGCGGGGGGGGATTGCGCCCAGTCCGTTCGGGTTGCAGGAAGACCTGGGGTTCTCGGTGGATTGGATGCGGGATGGGGAAGCGGGGGTTCCGGCTGCGGGAGCGGTGATGGAGGATGAAGCTGGGCGATCGCAGCATCCCTTTGTGGAGGCGGATGGTTGGCAGGTGGGACCGGATGGGCAGGTGCAGTTGGTGGCGAGTTCGGCTCCCAATGTGCAGGTGGGCGCAGACTCCGTTTGCCCCTGATACGATAGCGCTATGCCCCCAGAAGCAGGATGGTAATTTTTGGGAAAGCCCCGCACCGCAAGGCTTTCCCAAAAATTACCTGTCCATTCTCGCCATTTAGAAAGAATATCTCCAATTTGTTTGAAGGAGGGCGTGGCTGAGCCGTGCTCTCCTTCAAACAAATTGGAGATATTCTTTTCTGGAAATCGCTTTAGAACAGGAAGAATTGGAACAGGAGGCTGGCAGCGCTGCTGACGAAACCCATGAATTGCCCATTGCGTTGGGCGCGGGCGGCGTCTTCTTCGGCTTCGATCGCCGCTTCTTGCATAGCTTCGACCCCTGCCACAAACTCGGCAGAGATCTGCTGCCCCTGGAAGCTACCGACCTGGGTGTAGAGGCGTTCGGCGCGGCTACCATCGACGATCGCCCCATCCCAGTCATCCATCTGGAAACGGACGATGCCCCGTGCCAGATATGCGGCGGGGAGTTCGGGGTCACGGGCGATCGCCTCCTCCAGATAGCGCATTGCCCCTTCAAAATTGCCCCGTTGCCCTTCAATCATTGCCCAACGGTAGTAGCCCTCGGCATCCATGACGCTGTCGGGTAAACCGATAGCCCGCTGGAAATTGGTCCCTTCCAGGCTGGCATCTGCCAGGTTGGCTCCGGTGAGGTAGGCTTCCTGGAGGTTGGCTCCGGTGAGATTGGCTCCGCTCAGGTCAGCGCCCGTGAGGTTAGCGTTATTGAGGATCGCCCCAGTGAGGTTGGCATTGCGGAGGTTGGCGTTGCGGAGGTTGGCGCGGCTGAGATTGGCTCCGCTCAGGTCTGCATTCTGCAAATTGGCTCCTGCCAAGTCCCCATACACCAGCCCTGCCTGAAACAGGTCACAGCCCGGACACTGGCGGGTAGAGAGCAACTGCCGCAAGTGTTCCAGGTTTTCGGCACGGGCAGGCAGTGCGCCCAGTGGCAGGGCAAGAACCAGAGCCGTGAGGATGGGAAGGGGTCTGGGCATGGGTTTCCTCCAGGAAAGTTGCCGGGACGTATTGCCGGGACGTATTGCCGGGACGTATTACCGGGACATATTGCCGGGACATATTGCCGGGACATATTGCCGGGACATATTGCCGGGACAGGCTGCCGGAAATGGTACCAGATGAAGGGATGGACGGAGATGGAGAATTGTCCGTTCCCACTCCGTTGAAATTTTCATCCAGGATAGCGCTCAGCCCGGAGAATTCGACAAGATTATTTGGCAGCCATAATCTCCAGGAGACGGGTGGCGAGGCGATCGCACACTCCCCGTTCCCCCATTGCCTGTTGCACCCGCTGGTAGCCCGCCAACATCTGCTGGCGGGCATCGTCATCCTGGAGGAGGGTTAATGCCTTCGAGCTAACCGCCTCTGGTGTCGCCAGATCCTGCAAAAACTCCGGCACGATGTCCTCCATTAGCACCAGATTCGTGGGAGACATGTAAGGAATGGAGAATTTTAGAAGGTTGCGGGCGATCCAGGCGGTCAGCGGGTTGAGGCGATAGACCACGACCTGGGGCACATTCATCAGGGCAATTTCCAGGTTCACCGTGCCGGACTTTGTGAGGGCGAGGTCGGCGGCGGCGATCGCCATTTGGGACGACGGCTCTACCAGGGTTGCCCGCAAGCCAAACCGCTCGATGGTTTGGGTCAAGGCTGGGCGAAACGCCTCCTGGCTAACGGGAACCCAAAAATGCGCTTTGGGCATTGCCGCCTGGATGCGTTGTGCCGCTGCTGCCATCACCGGGAGGAGGTAGGTGATTTCCTGGCGACGGGAGGCGGGAAGGAGGGCGATCGCCACCTGCTCTGGGGGAATCCCCAAGGTCTGCCGTGCCACCTCACGGGAGGGGAAGTTCGCCGCCTGGTCTACCAGCGGATGCCCCAGGTAGGTCACGTTGCCGCCCCACTTTTCGTAGTAGGACGCCTCTTCGGGGAAGACAGCAAAGATTTCGTCACTGATGCGGATGATGCGGCGGGTATTGCCTGCCCCTGCCGACCAAACCCACTCCTGGGGGGCGATGTAGTAGACCGTAGGCACACCCGGTAATTCCTTGCGGGCAAATTGCCCCATTGCCAGATTGGGAGCCAAATAGTCAATCATCACCACCAGATCTGGGGGATGCTGTTTCAAATAGGCTTTAGCCCGACGCTGAATCGTCAGGGTAGGAAGCAAGTAGGGCAGGGATTCAAAAATACCAATGGAGCCGACGGCGGTGGTGTTTGCCAACAGGGTTGCCCCGGCGGCAGCCATGCGATCGCCCCCCAGCGCCAGAATCTCCAGCTCTATGCCCCGCTCTGCCGCCTGTCGCCGCAATGCCCGGATCAGCAATGCCCCTTGCAGATCCCCTGAAACTTCCCCCGTGCTGATGAAGATCCGTGCCATCACGCTTCACCATCATGCCTCGTCGGGCTGTTGCTGAACCCGTGCCCGCCGCCCAGGAATCACACCGCGCCGACCGGGTTGCTGCGATCGCCACAAAAACTGATGCAAATATTGCACATGGGGATTGTCGGCTAGCAGTTCGAGTTCCTGCAACGCCTGACTGAAGGGTAAGCCAGAACGATAGAGCAAGCGATAGGCTTTTTTCAGCAAGGGCAAATCGGGAGTCAGTCCAGAGCGCTTGAGTCCAACCAGGTTGAGCGATCGCACCCGCGACGGATTGCCTTCCACCAGCATGTAGGGCGGCACATCCCGCTCGATCCGGCTCATCCCACCCACCATCGAATACCGCCCAATATGTACAAACTGATGAACCCCCAACACGCCGCTGAGACGGGCTTTCGATTCAACATACACATGCCCCGAGAGGGACACCGCATTAGAAATGATGATCTGGTCTTCCAGGACGCAATTGTGCCCAATGTGGACATACGCCATCAGCATATTGTTGTCGCCAATCACCGTCGCTTCCCCGGCAAAGGTGGCACGGTGAATCGTGACATACTCGCGAATGACGTTATTGTTGCCAATTTTTACCAGGGCGGTTGAGCCGTCGTACTTCAAGTCTTGCGGCTCCATGCCGATGGCAGCCCCGACAAAAATGTGGTTATTGTCTCCAATCTCAGTCCAGCCATCCAGGACGACGTGGGGACCAATCACCGTGTCGCGCCCCACTTTCACCTGGTCTCCAATTACGGCATACGCACCGACCTGAACTGATGGATGCAGCTCGGCTTTGGGATGCACAACAGCAGTGGGATGAATTAGAGTAGCCAAGTCAATTAAGAGGTGGGTAGGTGAGCGTTCGAAAAATTAAGAAACGACTGCCAGGAGCGCGAAATTCGTGGATAGTTAAAGCGGTGAACAACAAGGATACAGAGGACAAAGGAGTGAATCCCCCGTTTCCCATCCCAACATTCTCAGCATACGGTGGGACGGGGACGAAGATGGATAATTTGCAGACTATTCATCGACAAGGGAGAACATTAGCTTGCCCTGGGCAGCCAATTGCCCTTCCACTTCGGCACGCCCCTGCATCCACCCAAACTTACGGTGCTTGATGCGCAACAGTTCGACGGTCATCACTAATTGATCTCCCGGCACCACGGGGCGGCGGAAGCGGACATCGTCAATGCCCGCGAACATGAACAGCCCTACGGGGATGTCGGGTAGTTGGGTGAGCACAACGCCGCCAACCTGTGCCATTGCCTCGATGATTAACACCCCCGGCATGATGGGACGACCTGGAAAATGCCCCTGGAAGTGAGGTTCATTGAAGGTGACATTTTTTATGCCCACAGCCCGCTTTTCGGGCACAAAATCAATGATGCGATCGACTAAGGAGAAGGGATAGCGGTGGGGCAGAAGCTTTTGAATTTCTTCGACTGAAAAAATGCAGGGCTGTGCCGTATGGCTCTTTGCAGACGGCTCTGCCGCCTCTGGGGTGGGAGAGTTGTCGGAGGAAATATCAGTGTGAAGATCAGTCAAGATGGACATAGGTTGAGGGACTCAAACGAGTAAAACAAACAAATTTTTGGAAAAAGAATAGCCGATGAATGGAACCCTTCGGACGCAGGTAAACGCCTCTCGCGAAACGTCCGAAACCTTACTGAATCAGGCGATGAGCTAGACGGGTATGGAGATGGTGACTGGCTTTGTAAGCAACGTAATGGGCAATGGGCAAGCAGTTGACCAAACTCAAGTCTCCTACTAAGTCTAAAAGTTTATGGCGCACTGGCTCATTTGAAAATCGCAGGGGCGGATTCAGCCATCCCTCTGTGCCGCACACAAGGGCATTGTCGAGGCTGCCGCCTTTGATCAACCCCTGGGAGCGCAGGTAGTCGATTTGATGCGCCAAGCCAAAGGTGCGGGCAGGGGCGATCGCCTGCTCAAAAGGCTCCTCCTGGGGCGACCAACTGAGCCATTGTTTGCCGATCGCCGCTAGCTCAAAGTCAATGCCATAGGTAAAGCGCAATTCTGACGACGGAATGGCACTAACAAAGGCATCTTCCTGGTACAGGGTGATGGGCTGTTCCAGCACAGGGGCAGCGGGCTTGGGCACAGGCTGGGACTGAATGCCTGCCTGGGCGATCGCCTCCACCCAGGGCAACGCCGACCCATCGAGGATGGGCAACTCTCCCCCATTGACCTCAATTCGGGCATTGTCGATGCCCAGCCCCGCCAGCCCCGCCAGCAAATGCTCCACGGTGCGCATGGTGGTTGAGAGGGTTTCCGTTTCTACTGCCAGTTCGGTTGAGAGGGTGGTCTGCCCCACCTGATGGATGGTAGCGGGAATGACGGGCGTGCCCGGCAAATCGACCCGCACGAAGACCCGTCCAGTGTTGGCTGCTGCTGGCAAAACCCGCACCTGCACTAACTTTCCCGAATGTAATCCCACCCCTACCTGCTCAAAGGGCTGTTGTAGGGTTTGTTGCGATCGCACCGCACCTTCCCCCGTTTTCCCTGCAGGAGAAGACGACTGAGCGGTCTGGGTCAGGAGGGAAGAGGTAGAGTTCATCATGGTTTGGGCGATCGCTCCACTTAACTACAAGGTTTGGGGCAAGTTGGGCATCACACAGGAAAACGTCTCAGATAGAGGCATGGGGCAGGTTTTGGGAAAACGGCATCGCTAGAAGCGTTCGCCAATCCCAAAGTGCAAGCGCCCGTCGCCTTCATCATTGAACCCATAATCAATGCGCACAGCACCAATTGGCGACTGTACCCGCAGACCCAGACCATAGCCAAAGCCACTTCCGGGCTTATCCCGAATAACAGCCGGCTCACCGGGCACATCGCTCCCGGTTCCCAGGTCGGTTCCAAAGTCTACAAACAACACACCACCCAGAATGGAGAACAGCGGGAAGCGGTATTCTGCCGAACCCAGGACGAAAGCACGACCACTGCCCACATCCCCAGCGTCATAGCCCCGCACGGAGTCGGTTCCTCCCAGGGAGAAGGCTTCGTAGGGAGGCAGGTCGCCCAACACGACCCCACCTTGCAGGTTCAACGCAAGGGTTTCGGGACCTTCACTAAAGTCGGTGAAATCGATCGGGATGAAGTAGCTGTAGCTGGCTCGCAAACGATTCAGCAGAATGCTGCCGTTGCCAACGGGGACAGACTGTTCGGAGCTGAGGCGCAGGAAGGACCCACTGGTCGGCGTTACCGGACTGTTGCGCTGGTCATTGGTTGCAGATACCTGTAGCAGGAGCAGGTCATCGGTGCCATCACCACTGAAACTCAGGTCGTTGCCAAATTCGTCTTCGGGAGACAGGTCGCCATCGCCATCTTCCAGACGGATGTTCTGGTAGCGGAAACCGAGACTACCCGACCATTCATCGCTCAGGGGGCGACCAAATGCCACGCCTCCACCCAGACGACGAACCCGAGGGCGATCGCCATTCGGCAAAAAGACTTCATCCTCTCCCCCCGTAAACACCAGCGGGATGGAAAGTCGGCTAAACGCATTCACGGTGTAAGAGGTACGAACCGGAGCCGTGGCAATCCAGGGATCCGTAAAGCTGACATCAAACAGCAAATCCCGTTCTCCAACCTGCACTTCAGCCGAGAGTTGCTGGTTGTTCCCGCCCAGGTTGCGTTCCTGGTAGCTGACTGTACCAAACAAACCACTGGCAGAGCTAATCCCCAAGCCAGCGGCGATCGAGCCTGTTTGCCCCTCATCCACAACCACCGTCACAACCACCTTATTGGGATCATCGCCGGGGCTGAGCGCAATCTGCAAATCATCAAAAATCCCCAGCCCAAATGCTCGCCGCAAATCCGCTTCAATTTGCTGCTGGTTGAAAATATCGCCCGGCTCGGTGTCAAACTCACGGGTGATGATAAAGTCTCGCGTTCTGCCCTCGATGGGTTCGCCCTCTTCGTCAAAAGGCTCTCCATCGTCGCCCACAAACTGGACTTCGATATTCTCGATTTCCCCTTCTGCGACGGTAATCTGCACGGTGCCGTCTGCCTGCACTTCGGGAATATCGACCACCTGAGCCAGCACATAACCATTTTCCTGATACCACTCGTTCAGGTCTTCAATGTCATCCTGCAACTGGTTCAGGTTCAAGATTTCGCCGTATTGATCACCGAAGATCTCATTAACCACTTCCGGTGGCACAACTTCACTGTCCTCCTGCGCCACATTTTGCAGCGCCACATTTTGCAGGACAGGGTTGGGTTCGACCAGGAAGGTGATGCGCACCCCCAGCGGCGTGTCTTCGGGAATCGCCTGCGCTTCAGCAAAGAACCCCGTCGCAAAGATAGCGTTCACATCCCGCTGCAACTGGGTGCGGCTTGTCGTTTGCCCCGGACGGGTCGTGATGGCGCGAAATACCTGACCTTCCAGTTCTGGCGGCGCACCGCTAATGTCTACCTCTGCGACCAACACACGGGGATCGGCAGGAGGTTGCTCTTCGGCTTCTTCGGCTTCCTCAGACGGCAAATCGTCGGGGGTCAGGAAGGTCGGTTCTTCGGGAACCTCCTGTGCCAGGGGTAATGGGGGAACCGATGAGGGCGCGTTGAGGGATTGCCCCAACAGCGATCGCACTTTCTCCGCATCGGATACCGCATCAGACGCTGCATCGGACGCCGCCACCCCTGGAGATGCCGATCGCCCACGCACCTCGGCTACCGCCACATTAACCACCTCGGTGGCATTAAAGGCGGGAACCTGAGCGGGGGAAGGGGCGATCGCCGCTTCTTCGCTTAATGCCGCTTCTTCGCTTAATAAAGTGCGGATTTTTTCCGCATCAGCCATCTGCGAAGGCTCTGGGGAAGCAACTGCCATCGTCGGCTCAGTTGCTTCCGGATTTTGGGAAAGGGGAGACGGAGTAGAGGTTACTCCCGCTTCTACCTCGACCTCAGGCTCCGTCTCCGCCCGAGCGGAGGTAGCCATCCCTAGCGATGCCAACAGGGTCAGAACAGCCAATAGAACTGGCGACAACCAAATTTTTTTCACGTTCACGTTCACGTTATATATCCTTCCAAACCGGATTTCCACGCGGGATCGTTCAGTTTATCTGAGCTGCCGCTCCCGGCAATCCCATCGGATCCAAAGGGGAACCGACCAAAGAAAACCGCAGCAATTGTACAGCATCCACTGCCCGGTCTTAGCCCACCTGTGCCAAAACCCGATCCAGCACTTTCTGGTACGCAGCTTCGACATTACCCAAATCATGACGAAAGCGATCCTTATCCATGACTCGCTTTTCGGCATCAGGTTCCGATTGATCCCACAACCGACAGGTATCCGGGCTAATTTCATCTGCCAGTATAATTTTCTGCTGCGCATCCAGCCCAAATTCCAGCTTGAAATCCACCAACGTGATACCACATTGCTGGAAGAAATCGGTTAGTTCTGTATTCACCGCCAGCGCCAATCGTCTTAATTCCTCCACCTGCTCGGTGGTCGCCAGGTTCATCACCCGCAACCGATCCATCGTCAGCAATGGGTCGCCCAGGTCATCATTCTTGTAGTAAAACTCCACCAGCGGCGGCGACAGGGGGGTGCCCACGGCAATTCCGGTCTGGCGGCACAGGCTGCCAGCAGCTACATTCCGCACCACCACCTCCAGCGGAATGATCTTCACCGCTTTGACCCGCATCTGGTTTTCTTCAGGTACGTCGATGAAATGGGTAGGAATGCCTTTTTGCTCTAACCGCTGAAAGAGATGGCTAGACATCTGGCAGTTGATAGTGCCTTTACCCGCGATCGTGCCGCGCTTTTGAGCATTGAAGGCGGTGGCATCATCTTTAAACACCGTCAGCAACACGTTGGGGTCATCCGTGGCATAAAGGATCTTGGCTTTGCCTTCGTAGAGCTTTTGTTGAGTAGACATGGGAGGGGGTCAGTTTTGAATTTTGAATTTTGAGTTTTGGATTTTAGATTTTGGACTGTAACTGATGGTGGGTGCAACGTTCAGTCCAAGCTTTGCTGGGGTTACTGTTCAAAGGCGTGGGGAATGTGTTGGTGGAGGTGGAGGCGATCGCCCTCCTGTCGCACCAGCACGACATCAAAGCGGCAGGGCAACTCTGCCAGAGCAGGAAATTCTGCCAGAAATAGCTCCGCCGCCTGCCATAACCGCGCCTGCTTGGTTGGGGTAATGGCGTGCAAGCCGTTGGCATCCCAACTTCCTCGGCTGCGGGCTTTGACTTCCACAAACACCAGGGAGCGCGGATGTGGGGGATGGGGAGGGGCGATCGCCACCCAATCTAGCTCGCCCCAGCGGCAGTGCCAGCGGTGGTGCAGCAACTCCCAGCCCGCTGCCGCCAGCCACTTGCCGACCTGTTGCTCGGCACGGGTTCCCAGGTTGGGCTTGGGGGAGGATGGCATGGGTGGGTGGATAGGTGAGAGGTTAGGTGGATAAATGGGGAGCGTTGCTCGGTAGGATATTTGTAATGGGATATGAAGCGATGTCGAAAGTTTTCTGTGGCTCTAGTTTTCTATGGCTCTAAACGTATGTCGCTAGGTATGTCGCTAAAAATTTCGCTTTTCCCTCAAACTAACCTTACCCCAAAGCACCTATGCTGTTTCGACACCTTTTTTCCTCTACACCTTCGTCGTCGTTGGCGAACCCCTGGTTGCGAGTGATACAGTTTCGGCAGTGGAGCCTGTTCTGGCGTATCGCCGTGGGCATGGTGCTGGTGGTATGCATGGTGGCGCTGCCCATCAGCGATGCTGGGGCACTTTCTTACAACAAGGAAGATTTGATTGATGCCGACTTTTCGGGCAGAGATTTGACAGATTCTAGCTTTACGAAGGCAATCTTGCGACGCACGAACTTTAGCGGGGCGAACCTGAGCGGGGTCAGCTTCTTTGGGGCAAACCTGGAAGATGCCAACCTGGAAGGAGCCAACCTGAGCTTTGCCACCCTCGACAGTGCGCGGCTGGTGGATGCGAACCTGACCAATGCCGTGCTGGAAGGGGCGTTTGCCTTCAATGCCAAGTTCGACCGCGCAACCATCGCCGGGGCAGACTTCACCGATGTGCTGATGCGCAACGACCAGCAGGAAATGCTATGTGCGATCGCCGACGGCACGAATCCCACCACCGGACGCAACACCCGCGACACTCTAGATTGTTACTAAGGATCACGTACGAAATAAAACCCGGAATTTTTGATGAGAAGCGCGGCAATGCCGCGCTTCTCATCGAAAATTCCGGGTTTTATTTTATTTTCGATCCAAAGGAACGCGAATCAAATAAACAATACCTTCGCCAATTTTCAAAAACCCTTGATTTAGCGCGCGCTAAATCAAGGGTTTTTAAAAATTGGCGAAGGTATTGACATCAAAAATGTAATTTTTACTCTTTGGGGTGCCAGGGACAGCAAGCAACGTGTGCTATCCCTGGCATGAGCGATTGGTACCAGATCGGCTCAATCTATCAGATCGGCTCAATCTATCAGATCGGCTCAATCATTGTCGGCGTGGTGAAATTCATACCGATAGAAAAGCTGGCTAAGCTTTTTGAGTAGATACCCACTTCCCGCAAACAGCAGAGCAGTGATGATCAATGCCAGGGCATTCACAGGTGGTAGCTGCCACACACCTGGCTCAGACGCCGAGGCGTAGAACCGGGCATCCAGCAAAATCGCCAAAAACAGACACACACCTGCTCCCAGCCAGGCTACCAGCGAGAGCCGATTGATCCGCTTCAGCGCAGTTTGGCAGACATGGCAATGCTGGGTATGGGTTTCCCACACGTCATAAAGAGAGGGTTGATTGTTTGCGGTTCCCGTTTCTCGATAGCCTTCTGCCCAGGGAATTTCTCCTCCTGCTCGCTTCTCTAGCCATTGGCGAAACGCGACTACCATCTTGTCCTGCGGATTGGGGGTGTAGACCTTCTCTAGCCATCGCCCCCGTCGGCTAGCCAGCCGCTTTTCCTGGTAGTGCAGGAAAACCATGTCCTGATGCAGGAACAGCGACGCCAGAATATGCCCCAACCAGGTCGGCATGGGCAACGCAAAGAAAGCCAGTCCTGGAGGCGTTTTGCCCGCTTCATTTTTGACGAAGACCTGGCGACCGATATGGCGACACCATCCCGGACGGGTCGGCGTGGCATACAGCACCAGAATCAGCTTGCCGCCCTCCACAAAGCTCGTCTCAATCCGCATCAGGCAAGGCGGCTGGAAATCGTGGGTCGCTTCCTTCACCACTGGATTGGTGGGCGTAATTCCAAAGGCGAATCCTTCCTGGGTAGTGAGGTCACGTACCTTTGGCATGTCGTAATATCGGGCATCCTCGTAGCGATTTCCCACCAAGCCATGATGGGCAACGGGCACATGGGCGGGGTCAGCCACATTTTCCATGAAGAAATCCCACCCGTAGGGTAAGTCTCGGATGTTCCAAAAAGCCTTGCCCACCTTCCCGGAGGTATCGTCTAGTTCGGGGATGAGCCGGGGAGGGCGTTGCTGGCTTTCGCGTTCTGCCTGCGCACCCGATTCGAGCCATACCCAGATCAGCCCCTGGCGCTCCTGGGTGGGATAAGCCGTGGCACAAGCCTTGGGATTGGCACAATGCTTTGCTTCGGTTGCCGCATCTTGGGACTGGGGAATGCGAACGCACTGTCCCTGGCTGTCGAAACGCCAGGCATGGTAGGCGCACAACAGCGTTCCATCTGACTCCACCCGCCCTTCCGAGAGCGGCGCAAGCCGATGGGGGCAGATATCCTCGAAGCAGCGCCAGGTTTGTGAGCCATCCCGCCACAGCACCAGATCCATGCCCAATACCTGGATGGCATGGGGGCGTTCTGCGTCCAAAAACTCCGCTACCGCGACGGGATACCACTGCTTTGTCCAGACAAAGGATTCAGACGATTCGGCAACTTTGGGGTTGGGAGAGGGGTTGCTTTCCTGGGCCAGGGATTCTGAAATCACGGTGTTTTATAGAAAGAGAAGGGTTTTGCTATGACTATACCGAAATGGAAAAATTTATTGTGGAGGGGGCAGTGCGTTGGTGCGTTAGTGCGTTGGGGCGTTGGGATGTTGGGGCGTTGGGGCGTTGGAGTTTGGGTGGGAGGGAATGATGTAAATCTGCGCTTTTGGTTGGGCGATCGCATTTGCGTGGGGTTGCCGGGGCGGGTTTGATTGGAGCATGGGAATAGGTAGGAAAGGATGACGCGAAACCCGCCCGTACAGGTATGAGGTTTATGGCGTGGCTTCGCCGAGCCATTGGGTGACGGCTTCGGCGAGGGATTCCGCAAGGGCGGCTTGCTCCTCGGGGTCAACGATCCACTCGAATTCGGTGGGGTTGATCATAAAGCCGAGTTCGAGCAGGACGGAGGGAGCGACGTTGGGGCGGGTGAGGGCGAGGTTGTTCCAGAAGACGCCGTAGGAGGGGCGATCGCGCGCTTCTACCAGGTAGTTGTGGAGGAAGACGGCGAGGCTATGCGCCTGGGCGTGATACCAGAACATGCCGATACCTGCGGTGTTTTCGGCATCGCCGTTGTCGGGGAGGGCGTTGTAGTGGACGCTGAGGGCGAGGGTGGGTTCGAGGTTTTGGATCATGTCGGCGCGATCGTTAGGCCACAGGTCGATGTCGTCGTCGCGGGTCATGATGACGGTGGCTCCCCGCTCCTCCAGGCGATCGCGCAACAACCGACTCACCACTAAGTTCACATCCTTCTCGGGAACACCGTTGGGTCCCCGTGCCCCCAGGTCTTCGGGACCACCATGCCCCGGATCGACCAGGATGGTGATTCCTTCGAGGGGGCGATCGCTCTCCAGATCCACTTGGGGTGGGTGACGCAGTGACAACACTAACGTTGTACCCTCGTAGCGCAGCTTGTAACCCCACTGCTGATCTGACTTGAGGGCAAAGCGGTACTCTACGCGACCGGGGGCGGGTTGCGTCCAGTCGAGCCGCTGAATCACCGGGTCGTCGCTGAGGTAGATGGTGTCGGTTTGGGCAGTGGCGTTGTGCAGGGTGAGGGTGAAGCGATCGCCCTCCTGCAACACCGACACAGGCACCGGAGCCTGGAGCGGAAAACGCACCTCCGTCCAGCCATCGACGACCTGGGAGGTGACACTGCGAATCAGAGTGTGGGGCGGCACAGACCCCGCCACCCCCTGCACATCCGTATCGCGAATCCATGCGCCATAATCCAGTCGATACCAGTTCGCCTCCCGTCCAGTGACAGCGGCGCGGGTTCCGGTTGGCAGCGGCGTCAGGCGCGAGTAGCTGGTACTGGGACCCGTCCGAGCCGTGCCCGAAGCCGCCGTCACTTCCACAATCTGCGGCTGTTGGGGCGAGAGAATGGAAATGTTGCCTGTCCCCGATTGGCGCACGGTTTCGTTACCCCGTTGCAGCACAAATTCGGGTGCGCCCAGTTCCACGGAGCGATCGCCAACTGCCTCAACCGGGAGAAATTGACGGGCGATCGCACAGCCCTCATAGCGTTGCGCCTCGCTGACAGGAATGGGCTGGTTCTGGTTCGTCAGCACAGCATAGTTGGGCGGCAACTCGACGCCACTGGGCTGTGGGAGCAGTGGTAAAGTGCGATCGCTCAGCACCACCGACACCTCTGCATTTTGGGGGGCGATCGCGCCAAAGCACAGCAAATCATCCGGCAAGCGGGCAACATCCTCAGCGGGCGTCAACGTTTCCTCCGCAAAGGCAAACCCCTGCGGCAGCGGCGGCAGCGACGATACCCGCGTCACCACCAACTCCAGGGTTTCTTCCCCCTGCTGCAAAACAAAACGGTTTTCCCCCATCTGCAACGGAAAACTGGGGGCAAAATGTCCGGCGGGACTGCGGTTCTCCAACGCTTCTCCGTTCACGGTGACGGGTGCATCCGATGCCGCCGTTCCAATTAAGAAGATCTGCTCTGCCGTCGTTTCGTGGTTCTCCGGCGGATACACCACCTGCAACGGCGATTCGGCACGGGCAACAGCCGTCATTCCCACCGTCATACTTGCCGTAACCGTCATACTTGCTGTAACAGAGAGAGCGATCGCCCCCATCCATCCATTGCTAAAACCCCACCCATCCATCACAATCCTTCCTCCCCTGCCAGTCTGCGAAACCGGGCATGTCCCCCCATTCTCAGGTTGACGCCCATCCCCGTGTTATACCACCTCACAACGAAGACGGCGATCACCCACATGTAGGGGCGGGTTTCGCGTTAACCTTACCCACCCACCTACCATCTCCCATCCCAACCCGCCCCGGCACCCACCCACCATCTCCCATCCCAACCCGCCCCCGGCAACCATCCCCCCGCAGGGCCAAGTTTCGCCCCATCCCAACGCTCCAACGCCCCAACACCCTAACGCGGCGAAACTCCCGGCGACCGAAGCCGATCGCGCTGCACCTCCGTCAACCCAGGAAACGCATCAGCCTCATAATTGTGGCGTAACCATGCGGATGGGCGCGGCGAATACTTGTAGAAGAGAGTGCGACGCTCCCGATTTTGCGTCCAGGGCATCGTTCCGTGGGTCAAAGCTTCCGTAAACAGAATCGCCGTACCTGCTTTTCCGGGAACCGCCTGCACACAGTTGGGGTGTGAGTGGGTCATATCTTCCCACTCGCGCGGCAGAGGAAAGTTGCTCTTGTGGCTTCCGGGAATGCAACCAAAGCCGCCCTCACCAGGGTGTACATCCGTTAAAAAATACGCCACGGCTGTCAGCCCGTTATACATCTGCCCATTTTGGAAATGGTAGTACTGGCAGGGATCAAAGGGTGTGCCGCCGCCATGCAGATAGCTGCCGATGGGTCCTGTGCCCTGGCGGATGATGTGCAGATAGTCGTGGTCGAGCCGATAACCCCTGCCCAGCAACGTTTGTAGATGGGGGGCGATCGCCTCTGGGTCAATCAAATCTTGAAACGGTTTGCCCCAGGACAGCAATCCATTGAATCGCAGCCAGGGCTTGTCTTTCGGTAGATCAAGGGCTGCAACTTGCTGGTCAATCGCCCCATTAATCGCTGCCAGTTGCGCAGCCGTCAGGGCATTTTCAATCACCAAAAATCCTTGCAAATCAAACAAGTAGCATTGCTGTTCGTTCATAGGTGTCGTGAGAGAGGTTTAAGGGAGGGCGATCGCGAATGGCGGAGAAAACTCCGTTCTCTTACCGTTGTCTAATGAACCACACCCAGGATCTACAGGGTGTTTCAGAAATATTACGAGGCTCCATCCGGGAATATGGGTCATTTCTTAATGTATTTCGGGCGACAGTTCACAGGAACTTAGCGATCGCGTTCCGGCAAAGCTAGCAACCGCCTCGAAAAGTGGAGTAACAAGCTTTAGTACGGAACTGTTATGACTCAATCCTCTTTACCCACTCCTCATTTGGCTAAAACACATCTGGTAAAAAAAGCTGAATTGCAAAAGCCTGCCCTGATCAATACAAACTCCCAACCCGTTTTGGGATACAAACTGAGTGCTGAAAGCTTATTGGAACAGCACGCTAGAGGACGCAAAACTTTCACCCGGCTGGTCGCAAGTAAGGGGAAGTTTGTCGTTCAAGCTCCTAACCTGCCAGGCTGCAACCTGAGCAAAGCCAACCTCTGGGACATCGGACTGGCAAAGGCTTGCCTGAAGAAAGCCAACCTCAGTGAAGCAAACTTGACACGGGCAGACCTGAGCGGCGCAGATTTATCGGAGGCGAATCTGTGGAAGGTCAATCTTAACAGAGCAAATTTGGCAGGGACAAACTTCACCGGCGCATTCCTCGGTGGCGCAAACTTGCAGGGCGCACAACTTGCCTGCGCGAACCTCAGCCGTGCCGACTTGCGAGGAGCAGACCTGACGGATGCAGACCTGCGTGGCGCAATTCTGGATCAGACCATCATGCCCGATGGCTCTCTACACCAATAGCCATGCCAGGGTGGGAATTAGACATCAAATAAACATGGATTAACGAAAAAAAGCAGGGATGGGGATTACCCTCCCTGCTTCTTTTTCTATGGGAAAATCATCATGTTTGGGTCATTTTTGGGAAGGGCGATCGCCCCCTTCACCAAATATGCTTTCATATCGCCCATCATGTTCGCTATTTTTCTAAAACCCTTGATTTTGCGTACGCTCCGCGCAGAATCAAGGGTTTTAGAAAAATGGCAAAAGTATTGATCGTCCTTAAAGAATTCTGTAAAAACCATCGCTATTTAGGCTTCTACACCCAAAAATCTGTCATTCCTGTTGTAAGAAGAACGGAACAGTCGCCCCTTTCACGCCAGGAATTATAAATTATTTAATGCGAGCTTACCCACCGCTATGAACCCTGAAGATTATTCAGAGAAAATCTCCAGGGTTCATACCTGAATATGTGGGATAGCAACTTCAAAAGTTGTTATTAGGCAGATCTTGTCCTGCATTTGCTAAGTGCAGGGGTTTAATAAGACCCACCCTATACCCCTTGACAGAAACGTTTACCCTTGTCTAGATTTCGGACATTGAGCCCAGGGGACTGTCCTCGGGAGTTTTGTCTCCAGGAGAGCAGAAAACCCACTTCCCATCACTGCCTTCTTTGTAGCTGTTTCTAACAGAATTCCACGCCGTTTTACGGGCAGCATCTTCATCCAAACCATCGGAGGAAGCGCTATTAAAGGCAGCCATAAAAATTTGCTGCGCACCTTGAGGCAACTTAGACTTAACGTCTTGTGGCAAGGCTTCTAGATTTTCGTAAGGCATAAGGAGTTCCCCCTTAAATTATTTCGGGATCATCACTTACTAGGAATAACGAAACTCACGCAACTTAACATCTATCAGGAGAAGCAACTGAAGCTTAGCTTCATCTATATTTAGACTTTTCCACCAGGGAAATTCATCCAAAAGCAGGCATTCTCACTCTCTCACCTTCACCGAAATATTCATCGAAATATTCATCCTCCACTCAGTTTTGTCCCTAAGGTAATTAGGCTCACTAATGTGATCAATCCGAGCGATCGCCGAAAATAATTTACCCCCTGAAAAGTCTCCAGCCACGCCCATGCATACAATGTTCCAAAGGCAATCAAAATAAAAACTACACGCATCGTTCCATCGGGCAAGAAAAACTGAACGAATAAAGCTGAAGAGCCCATTAAAGCAGGGAAATTCGGCTTCTGAAAAATCGCAATATTGCCATTACTATCTCGAAAGATGAGATCAAATATTGTTGTTTCATTTGCCTCAAGCTTTTCCAGATCATTCTGCAATTGAGTTACCATCTGACTCTTTCAATAGGTCTACCCGTTTACGGTAATGCTGTTCTCAGTAGCTCCGCATATACCAAACGCTAGATTAAACAGTGCTTCTCATCAAAAATTCCGGGTTTTATTTCATACGTGATCCTTACGCGGATTACCCATTCAGATTTCAGATGATTTTGATGAACCTCTTAGGCGATCTCCAGAAAAGACTATCCTCATATTTTGGGGGAGGGCACGGCTAAGCCGCCTCTCCCAAAATATGAGGATAGTCTTTCTCAAAAATCTCCTTATTGTTGGTTTGGCTACTCGTTGCTCAAACGATTTGGTAGGTCTGGATATAGTCCTTGGAATGCCAGGGCTTGGCGCAATTGAAGTCGGCTAGACTCATTTATTTTTAACAAAAATAAGGTGGTTCGCCCGATGGCGGTTAAGCCCTGAATAGCTCCCCCATTCAGATGGAAATGCTCTGACCAGGTTTGGGTGCGTGGGTTAAAGAGGGGGGTAATCTCGCCTGTAAGGGGATCGAGACTGGTGAGATCTGAGCCTTTGTGGCGGTTGCAGGGAAGGCAGGCTAATACGAGGTTTTCTGGGGTAGTTTGTCCGCCGTGTTTGAGGGCTATAACGTGGTCAACTTCGTGGCTGTAGATGGAGAAGGTCTGGTGAATGCGGCAATATTCGCAGGCACCGGATGCCCGTTGGGTGACGAGTTGGCGGAGGGATGCCGAAATATAGTCGGTCATGGGCGGGGCTAATTTCGCGGTGCGGGGTTGAGGGCGGTATAGGCGCGAACCTTCAATAGCCCCATCAAGGTATCTAGTTGCTCGTAAAGGTCTAACTCGGCGGTTTCAGCGAGGGTAAGGGCAGCTTCACGGTTTTTTTGTAGCAACATCTGGAGACGGCTTTGGGATGCTTCGGAGACTTTGAAGCCAATGATTTCCTCTGAGGTGGGTTGACTGATGAGGAGGTCAAGGATGTCTTGATAGATGCTGGAGGAGTTGAGCAAGCTGGGAATAGGAGCATTGTGCTCTGGGGGCTGTTGAATGGGCAGAGCAGTGGCGATGAGCCGGGTAAAAAGGTCGGAAAATTGGCTTTGATAGGGGGCAAGCCGCTGAGCCAGGTCGTCAGGAATATCAATGGTGATTTTCGCCATAGCGCTTTAATGCTTCGAAAGGGATGGTTTGATCATATCCATCCTCACCCAATGGACAGAGCTTAGGATCACGTACAAAACAAAACCCGGAATTTTTGATGAGAAGCGCGGCAGTGCCGCGCTTCTCATCAAAAATTCCGGGTTTTGTTTTATTTTCAATCCT
>Ga0208477_100466_pt1 | contig 16333 bp, 12 predicted proteins | sample HotLakmasection1_FD_184724 | JGI IMG/M metagenome (GOLD analysis project Ga0208477, IMG submission 184724) | Hypersaline microbial mat communities from Hot Lake, Washington, USA - Section #1 (SPAdes) | ecosystem: Environmental > Aquatic > Non-marine Saline and Alkaline > Hypersaline > Microbial...
CAAATGAATTAAGTCTTTCATTAAAATGATTGATTATTTTATTATTTATTTGATTTTTGGGATTTCAATCTTTTTAGCGTTCCTTTTATTGGCTCTTTCTTATGGTCTTGTCCCTAAAGAGTTGGATTTAGAAAAACTATCGGCATATGAATGTGGGTTTGATCCATTTGAAGAGTCTCGTGGAAAATTTGATGTTCATTTTTATCTTGTTTCCATCTTGTTTATCATTTTTGATCTAGAAATTTCTTATTTATTCCCTTGGGGAATGGTTTTAAAGGAGATTCATTGGTTTGGATTTTTTTCGATGGTTTATTTTTTAGTGATTTTAACGGTAGGATTTTATTATGAATGGAGAAAAGGAGCGTTAGAATGGGAGTAGTTCAAGATAGTATTTTGTTAAGTCATTTATTAAAAAAAATCCTTAACCAATCGGTAACTTTTTCTGGAAATGAGTTTGTTTTAAATTTAAAAAACAGTGATGAGTTGATTTCAACTTTATCTTGTTTGAAATATCATTCCGAATTTCAATTTGAAACCTTAATGGATTTATATGGGTTGGATTATCCTTCCCGTAAAAAGAGGTATGAAGTTCAATATTTGCTAGGAACTCTTCTTTATAATCAACGGTTACGAATACGTTTAGAGGTTGGTGAAGAGGAAGGGGTTCCTTCCATTGTTTCTTTGTATCCGAGTGCGAACTGGTTGGAACGTGAAACCTGGGATATGTATGGTATTTTTTTTGAAGGACATCCAGATTTGAGAAGAATCTTAACGGATTATGGTTTTGAGGGTTTTCCTTTGCGAAAAGATTTTCCAATTACAGGTTTTTTAGAGGTCCGTTATGATGAAAGTGAAAAAAGGATTGTTTATGAGCCAGTTGAATTAATGCAAGAATACCGTTTGTTCCATTTTTTAAGTCCTTGGGAAAAGAAATAGATGAAAGCGAAGAAGGTAAAGAATTTTACAATGAATTTTGGTCCACAACATCCAGCAGCACATGGAGTGTTGCGTTTAATTTTAGAATTAAATGGAGAAGTGATTGAGAAAGCTGATCCTCATATTGGACTTTTGCATCGTGGAACGGAGAAATTGATAGAACATAAGACTTATTTGCAAAGTTTGCCTTATTTTGATCGTTTAGATTATGTTTCAATGATGTGCCAAGAACATGGGTATAGTTTAGCTGTAGAAAAATTATTAGGAATTGAAGTTCCTATTCGTGCTCAATATTTACGTGTTCTTTTTTCAGAATTGACCCGTTTATTGAACCATCTGTTAGCAGTCACTACTCATGCGCTAGACGTAGGGGCATTGACACCTTTTTTATGGGGTTTTGAAGAAAGAGAGAAATTGATGGAATTTTATGAACGTGTTTCTGGTGCTCGGATGCATGCGGCCTATATCCGTCCTGGAGGAGTCGCTCAAGATATACCAGTCGGTTTTTTGGAGGATGTCTATCGTTTTCTTTCTCAATTTCCGGTTCGTTTGAAAGAGATGGAAGAATTATTGACGGAGAATCGCATTTGGAAACAAAGACTGGTAGATATTGGTGTTGTTTCATGGAAGGAAGCAATGGAATGGGGCTTTAGTGGAGTTATGTTACGTGGTTCCGGTCATGTTTGGGACTTGAGAAAAGTTCAGAGTTATGAAGTATATCATCATTTGAACTTTTCGGTGGTGACAGGAACGCATGGAGATTGTTATGATAGATATTTAATCCGTATGGAAGAAATGAAAGAAAGTTTAAAAATTATTGAACAGATTTTGAATCATCTGCCTTTAGGGGAAGTAAAAGTGGATGATCGTAAATTAACACCCCCCCCTCGAGGTAGAATGAAGTATTCGATGGAAGATCTAATTCATCATTTCAAACTGTATACTGAAGGTTTTTCTGTTCCGGGTCATCGAGAATCGTATGGCATTATAGAGGCTCCTAAAGGAGAGTTCGGGGTCTTTTTAGTTTCAGATGGGACGAATCGTCCTTACCGTTGTCGGATTAAGGCGCCAGGTTTTTTGCATTTGCAGGGGTTAGATTTTATGAGTCGTGCTCATTTAATTGCAGATGTAGTAACGATTATAGGTACACAAGATATTGTCTTTGGAGAAGTGGATCGTTAAAAGATGTTTTTGCGTTCTCCTTTAGAAACATTTGAAGTCTTGGTTTATCAGCCGTTAGGTTTATTTGGACATTTAGATTTTTCGATTACAAATGTTTTCATCTATTTAGGTATAGTAACAATGAGTTTATTTTTTTTTTTCTTTTTAGGTGCCCAAGAGTTAAGTTTGGTTCCTAGCTGGGTTCAATGGGGTCTAGAATCTTTATATAAGTTTTTGCTCACTTTGGTGAAAGAGCAGACGGAAGGATCTGGAAAACCTTATTTTCCGTTATTTTATACGATTTTTTCTTTCATATTGGTTAGCAACATGATTGGTTTGTTTCCATTTAGTTTTACGATAACAGCTCATTTTGCGATTACATTTGGGTTGGCTTTGACAATGAATTTAGGTATTTTATGGATAGGATTTCTAAAAAATGGTTTTTCTTTTTTAAAGTTGTTTGTTCCTTCTGGTGCACCGGCACCTTTGTTGCCTTTAATTATTGTAATTGAAATTGTATCCTACTTGATCCGTACTTTTAGTTTATCGATTCGATTATTCGCAAATATGATGGCAGGTCATACTCTGTTGCATATTTTAGCAACCTTTACATTAAGATTGCAAAGTACATATATTTTTTGGATTATTCCATTTTTTTTGATTTTGGGTGTATTAATGTTGGAATTTGGAATTGTTTTTATTCAGGCGTATGTGTTTACGATTTTATTAACGATTTATTTGAACGATTCTTATCATCCTGGACATTAGAAAATGAAGAAGCCTTATCATTCTTATCATTTAGTAACGGCAAGTCCATGGCCTTTTTTAACTTCTTTAACAATTTTTTCGTTAGTAATTGGTTTAGTAATGTATATGCATGATTATTCTCAAGGATTTTTTTTATTAGAGTATGGCATTTTAGCTAGCGTTGTTTGTGCTACCTTATGGTGGCGTGATGTAGTAAGAGAGGGAACTTTTTTAGGAGATCATACAAATTTAGTCCAACACGGTTTGAAATTAGGTTTCCTTTTGTTTATTATTTCGGAAGTTATGTTTTTTTTTTCTTTCTTCTGGGCATTTTTCCATTCAAGCTTGGCTCCTTCCGAAGTATTAGGATCGATTTGGCCTCCTGAAGGGATTAGAACATTTGATCCATGGAAAGTTCCATTATTGAACACTTACATTTTATTGTTATCTGGAGTGATGGTAACAGCGGCTCATCATTATATTTTAACGGGAGATCAACCAGAAAGTTTGGATTATTTAGGTTTGACTCTTTTCTTAGCTGTTTTATTTACTTGTGTTCAAGGATGGGAATATTTAACTGGAGCTTTTTCAATTAATGATGGAGTTTATGGTTCTACTTTCTTTTTGTTAACAGGATTTCATGGATTGCATGTAATAGTTGGTACATTATTTTTGACCGTATGTTTTGCTCGATTGTGGAAGCGTCATTATAGCCAAACGCATCATTTGGGTTTTGAAGCGGCAGCTTGGTATTGGCATTTTGTAGATGTGGTTTGGTTATTTTTATTTGTGACTGTTTACTGGTGGGGAAGTGCCTATTAAAGGATGAAGCGTTTTGTAAAAGCTCCGATTGTAGGGGATTTGTATCAAACAGGTATTGTTTACCCGTCGGCCTCGAATTTGTCTTATTTTTGGAATTTTGGTGTTTTGGCGTTAGTATGTTTGATTGTTCAAATTTTAACTGGTGTTTTTTTGGCGATGCACTACACGCCAGAGCAAAACTTAGCTTTTTTAAGTGTAGAACATATTATGAGAGATGTAAATATGGGTTGGTTGTTACGTTATTTTCATGCGAACGGTGCCTCTATGTTTTTTATTGTAGTTTATATTCATATTTTAAGAGGTTTATATTATGGTTCTTATGTGGCGCCTCGTGAAGGTTTGTGGTTAGTAGGGGTAATAATTTTGTTATTAATGATTGTAACAGCGTTTATGGGTTATGTTCTACCATGGGGGCAAATGAGTTTTTGGGGTGCGACTGTAATTACCAACTTGGTTTCAGCGATTCCAAAAATAGGTGGTGATATTGTTATCTGGTTATGGGGAGGCTATTCGATTAATAATGCAACATTAAATCGTTTTTTTAGTTTACATTTTTTGTTTCCGTTTTTAATTGCGGGATTAGTTTTAATTCATTTAATTCTTCTTCATACGGATGGTTCAAATAATCCGTTAGGTATTTCTTTAAAAAGAGATTCGATTCCTTTTTATCCTTATTATATTTTAAAGGATTTGTATGGAGTTGTTTTATTTTTCTTTTTTTTTGGTTTGTTTGTTTTTTTTATGCCAAATTATTTGGGTCATTCCGATAATTATATAGCGGCAAACCCGATGGTAACTCCTCCTCATATAGTACCAGAATGGTATTTTTTACCATTTTATGCAATTTTGCGTTCGATTCCGGATAAATTAATGGGAGTATTGGCTTTGTTATTTGCAATTTTAGTGTTATGTTTATTGCCTTTTTTGGTCTCTCCAGAGTTAAGATCGAACGATTTTCGACCATTAGCGAATTTTGTTTTTTGGTTATTTGTATTAGATGTGTTAATTTTAGGTTGGGTGGGAAGCAAGCCGGTAGAAGAGCCTTATGTTCAAATTGCTCAAATAGCGACTCTTTTTTACTTTGCATATTTCTTGTTTTTGTTGCCTGGGATTTCTTGGTTAGAGACCTATTTCTTCCAAAAGCGTCCTTAGTCTAATTGGTTCAGGATGTTACCCTTCGAAGGTAGAGGTACAGGTTCGATTCCTGTAGGACCCATTTTGTTTGTAGCTTAACGGTAAAGCAGCCGGCTGTTAACCGGTGTATGATGGTTCGATTCCATCCAAACCCTATAGAAAATTATTTCATGGATATCTGGTTATCTTCCTAAAAAATTGTATTGGAGCAAAAGTTGCAAAGGAATGAAAAAATCAAATGAGCTGCAAGAGATTAAGTGAGAAATCGCATAAAATAGGAAAAGTTAGCGAACTGAAACATCTAAGTAGCTAATAAAAAGAAGGCAAAAGCGATTTGGTAAGTAGTGGTGAGCGAACATCAAAAAGGTGAACCAATTTTCTTTTTTGTATGAAAGGTGTGGAAGAGCCTACTGGAGAGGGTAAAAGTCCCGTAATTAAAAAAGAAAAGAGGAAGAAAGAGTAAAAAGGACCTCGTGGAAGTTTTTTGGAAAAGGAGAGGACCACCTTTCAAGCCTAAAAAAGGAAGATAAGCAATAGTGTAGAAGTACTGTAAAGGAAAGATGAAAAGAACCCCGGAAGGGGAGTGAAAAAGAATTAGAAATGGGATAATTAGGTTCATTTTAGCAAAAAAGTACCTTTTGCATCATGTGCCAGCGACTTAAAAGATGTAGCAAGCTTAAAGAAAAAAGAAAGAAAGCGAAGCGAAAGCAAGAGGTCTGAAAAAGGCCATAGTTGTATCTTTTAGACCCGAAACTAAGTGAGCTAACTATCATCAGGTTGAAGATGTTGTTAAAAGACATTGGAGGACCGAACTCGTGTATGTAGCAAAATACTGAAAGGAATGGTGGTTAGGGGTGAAAGGCTAATCAAACTTAGAGATAGCTGGTTTTTCGCGAAATTTATGGAGGTAAAGTCTTAAAGAACTTCTAAAAGGGTAGAGCAGGGTGATTTTTGGGGGACTTAACCGTCTTACCAAACCCATCGAAACTTCGAATATTTTAGAAGGTTTTTTAGGAAACAGAAGGTGGGTGCGAAGGTCCATCTTCCAAAGGGAAAGAGCCCAGAAAAAGAGCTAAGGTTCTGGAAGAAACTTTTAGTAAAGAAAGAGCGTGATTGGGCAAAGACAATCAGGAGGTGGGATTGGAAGCAGCCATCCTTTAAAGAAAGCGTAACAGCTCACTGAAAGAGCCCAATTGCCTCAGAAATGAATGGAGTTAAAAGTTTTGCCGAAGCTTTTTCGTAGGTAGCGAAATGATCCATGATCTGAAGAAGGAAGTTCGTGAGAAGTTCTGGAGGAGTTGGATTTAAGAATGCTGGCATAAGTAATTCAAACAGTGTAAAAAAAATCGCTGTCACCAAAAACGTAAGGTTTTCTTTTCGTCAAGAAGAACTGCGAAGAGTGAGACGGTCCCTAAGGAAAGAAGTGAAAAGTTCTTCTGATGGGAAAACAAAAAAGTGACCGATTAAGGGGAAAGAGAAGAAAGAAAGGAAAGGTTCTCTTTTCGGAAGCCTTAATTGCTAGAAAGAACTTTTTGTAAAAAGAACCGTACTAGAAACCGACACAGGTGCGTGCGTAGAGGATACGAAGGTGTTGGAAGAATCTTATTGAAGGAACTCGGCAAATTGACTCTGTAACTTCGGGAGAAAGAGTATTTCTCTTTTTTTCTGGAAAGGAAAAGGAGAAAAGAGGAATGGTACAGAGCAGAGGGTGGCGACTGTTTAATAAAAACACAGGACTCTGCCAAGTTGTAAAACAATATATAGGGTCTGAGGCCTGCCCGGTGCGAAGAGGTGAACGGAAAGGTGAAAGCTTGGAAGATAAGTCCTTCGTAAACGGCAGCTGTATTCCTGACGGTTCTAAGGTAGCGAAATTCCTTGTCGTGTAAGTTACGACCTGCATGAATGGTTTAACGACTTCCCTACTGTCTCCAATAAGATTCCAATGAAATTGAAAGGTCCGTGCAGATTCGGATAACCAATGGCGGGACGGAAAGACCCTGTGCACCTTTACTACATTCTTACATTTTTTCAATTTCGATCTTGTGTAGAATAAAGAGTTTTTTAGAAGCCCTCGGCGCTAGCCGATTGGGGAGAGAAGCGTGAAATTCTTTTCTAGATGGGAATAGAGAATGAATCGAAGTAGAACGTGTATGAAGGGTAGTTTGACTGGGGCGGTTGCCTCCTAAAGAGTAACGGAGGCGTAGCAAAGGTAGGCTCCCAATCGTTTGACCGATTTGTGGTAGTGCAATGGCAAAAGCCTGCTTGACTGTGGAGATAGACAAATCGACCAGGGAGAGCTTTATTTTTTTAGGAGTCAGAGAAATTTCAAATGTTTTTTGCGGTTGAAACGTTTTTAACGGTATTTTTTCTGATCTCCGCTTGAAGTACTAAAAAAGGGAACTTTAGTAAAAATGAAGAGGTTGCTCTCGGCCATAGCGATCCGGTCATGTTGTGTGGAAAAGTGATCGCTTACGGATAAAAGGTACGCCAGGGATAACAGGCTAATAACCCTTTAGAGCTCCGATCGATGGGGTTGTTTGGCACCTCGATGTCGGCTCATCACATCCTGGAGCTGGAGAAGGTTCCAAGGGTTCGGCTGTTCGCCGACTTGAAAGTGGTACGTGAGCTGGGTTTAGAACGTCGTGAGACAGTTTGGTCCCTATCTACCATTGGGATAAAAAAAAGAAGGAAGGATTAACCCTAGTACGAAAGGATTGGGTTAAGAGTACCAATGGTTTCTCCTTTGTTCTTTCGGAGCACAGAGGAAAAGCTACGTATTAATTTTTAACTATTGAATGTCTCAAGATAGGAAAGAGTCTTTTTTTCTTTTTTTCTTGTAGTTTTGGAAAAAAACTTAGAAGATAGTTTATTCGTTTTTATCCTTTGCAAAAAGGTGGCGAGATGAAACTAACAACAAAAATGAAAGGAGCGTTAACGTCTAAACCTTATGCATTTAGTTCTCGATCATGGGAAGCAGCCGGCCAGGCTGCCTTGGATTGGTACGATCCTTTGGGATCAAATATACGTGTGGAGGTACGGGGAACGGAATTAATGCGTATTCTTCCCCGGGTGAATGAAAGTATTAACCAAGAATGGATTTCAGATAAAGTTCGGTTTTCTTATGACGGTTTGAAAAGGCAAAGGTTGGATCGTCCTTTTTGTTTAAGAAAACCTTTTTCATGGAAACAGTTTTTTGTAAAATTCCAGAGGCTTATTGATAGGTTAGATTGGGTTCCTTATGGAGGTAAGTTTATTGATCTTGCTGGATCTGGATTGGTTAAAAAACTCTTTTCTTCTTCTAAAAGAGGATTGTCATCTCGTTCTTTTTTTCTATTGGACCAGGATCAATGGAAAAAGTTTCATTCGATTTGTTTTGTAGGGGTTCATTTACGTTTGGAAGCTCCGATTTTACATCTTCGGTTGCGTGCAGATCCGTTTTTCGAAAAAGAAGTTTATCAGTGGGGGCCCTATTATAATTGGAATTTTTCTTTTAAACATTTAGGATTTCAAGTGAAGACTCTTTTTTCCTTATTAGAGGGGAAACATAAAGGCGCTAAAAAAAACCTTTTTGTAGTTGCTTCAGAAAGGTATGGATGGATGCTTTCTTTCTTTAGCGGTGTTCTTTTTAGTCCTTCTGTTGGAAGTTTAAGCATGAAAGAGTGGAATTTAGAAACTCCAGGAGAGAAAGGTTTTCCTTTACATGGCTCAAGAAGGAAAAAAGGAGTTTTGTGGCTAGATAATGATGAGTTTTTTTCTGTCGGACATCCTTCGATTTATTTAGGACATCACGGGGATAAGACAGCTTCTCGTTCTGAAATTTTGTTGCCGATTACAGCACCGTTAGAAAGAAAAGAGTTGACATTAAGTTGGTTCGGTTTTGTACAAAAAGCAGAACCGATTGTAGGAAAACCTGGTCTTTCCAGAGATTGGAACGTAATTCTTCTTTTCTTTTTTTTTTTGAAAAGAAACAGGAAAAAAGAAGAGTTATGGTTTTATAGAAGTTTAGAAAGCTTTTTTTTTTTCGATGGTTTAAGTTTTGGTGCTGGTTTTTCCAAATTGGAACCGGAAGCAACTTTGAAGGTAGATGGTATTTCAACTTTAGGTTTTGTTGAAGGGAAAAAGTGTTTGAAGGTAAAGAATCTTTTTTTCTCGACGAAAATGCATGATTTTTATTTAACGGATTCGATTACACGTTCTTCTCCTGTGATGAGTTTGAGATCAAGTACTCAAAAAAAGAAAAATTATCAATGATTTGGTTTTTTGTTTTAACAACAGTCAAAATTTTACTGGTTTTGGTTCCATTATTATTAGGTGTTGCTTTTTTGACCTTGGTAGAAAGGAAAATTTTAGGTGGGATTCAAAGGAGAAAAGGTCCAAATATGGTTGGTTTTTTAGGTTTATTACAGCCTATGGCAGATGGTGCAAAGTTATTAATGAAGGAGACTGTTTTGCCGAGTGTTTCGAATAAAGTAGTTTTTTTGTTGGCCCCAATGATTACTTTCTTTTTAAGTTTAGTGACATGGGTTGTAATTCCTTTTGATTTTGGGTATGTGTTATCGGATTTAAATGTTGGTGTTTTTTATTTGTTTGGTGTTTCCTCGTTGGGTGTGTATGGTGTAATTATCGCAGGTTGGTCGAGTAATTCTCGTTATGCCTTTTTAGGTGCTTTAAGATCGGCTGCTCAAATGGTTTCTTATGAAGTTTCTTTTGGTTTAATCTTAATTAGTTTATTTTTGGTAGTAGGTTCATTGAATTTGTCTACTTTGGTCTTATTCCAAAAAAATACTTGGTTTTTAATTCCGTTTTTCCCTTTATTCTTAATGTTTTTTGTTTCGATCTTAGCAGAAACGAACCGTCCCCCTTTTGATTTGCCAGAAGCGGAGGCGGAGTTAGTATCTGGTTATAATGTTGAGTATTCCGCTGCTGGTTTTGCACTTTTTTTTATCGGAGAGTATGCAAATATTATTTTGATGAGTCATTTGACGGCTTTGCTTTTTTTGGGGGGTTGGGTAAATGGTTTTTTCTTTTTTTTATTAAAAGTAATGTTTGTATTATTTGTTTTTATTTGGGTACGCGCTGCATTTCCTCGGTATCGTTATGATCAATTAATGCGTTTGGGCTGGAAAGTGCTTCTTCCGTTAGCTTTAGGTTTTGTTTTTTTTTCTGCTTCTTTAATGGAATTAGTTTTATGTGGTTAAAATATAGTAATAAATGGATAGGTAGTCTAGTTGTTTTAAATTTGTTTTCTTTCCTTATTGTTTTATTTGGGATTTTTTTTCTAAGTTTAAAGGCAATGTTTTGGGGGCTGGATTGGTATCCGGTTGATTTCTTTGAAAAAGGGGCTCATCCGTACAGTTTTTTGGAGTTGGGAGAAAAATACCATGGAGGTCCAATTTATCAATTATGGTTAGATGAATTGAGCAAACCTAGAGAAAAGGTCTCTAATCGATTTGAAATTTCGGAGGGAGGTTATTTTTCAGAGGAGCTGGATCCTTATTTAGGTGCTCGTTTTTCGGAAAGGGAGTTAGAGAAATATTATAATCGTTTATTAGAAATTGCCTCGAATTCTCGAAATAAGGAAGAAATGGAAGCGCGTGTCGAAGAATTTTTATCGAAGGAATTAAAAGGAGATGAGTTAGAAGAACAATATTCTCGTTTCGGCGGATTGGATGTGAAGAGTTTGTTTTTTCAAGGAGAAAAAGAGGAAAATTGGTCTTTAGAGGATTATTTGAAATTAAGGAAATTGTGGGAATTGAGAGCTCGTTTTTTGTGGAAGCTTCGATTGGAAGGAGGGGAGAGCTACCTTCCAGTGTGGAGGATCGGGATGGAAGATGGATTTTATCAGGTGATGGATAAGCTTCGTCATAATATGAATCTGTTTTTTTATCTTCCTTGGTCTGCGGCAATCCGTAAAGGTTTAGATGATCCATTGGAGAGTTTTCGTTTTTTTGAGGCATATGAAGTATGGTTAAAAGAAAGGGATGGGCATATTGATAGTGAGTTTCCGGCTTATCGGAAAGCAATGTTTAACCAAAATCCAAATTATGATGCTTATTATCATCTTTATTTTCGAGCTTTGACGACACCGTATCCATTTTGGGAACATTATCGTAGAAGCTGGATAGACCCACTAGCTTTTCGAGTTTCTTCTCCCAAAGAACCATTAGAAAATTATTTAACAAAGGTGCGGATCCGTGCTTTGGATTATTTTTTAGAAAGAGGAGAACGAAAATATTTTTATCGTTTAAACCGTGTGGTTCCTGATTTGTTTCATTTTGATATGAAAGAAAAAACCCGTTTTGGCCGATTAATTTCTATCCGTTATCGAAGTTTGAAACAGAAAAGGTTGGGAAAGCGATCAAATCAAAGGGAAAATCCAAGGAAACCGATTACTACTCGTTTAACTTGGCTTCGTCGTCTAAAGCGTTACCGAATGAATGAAATCTTGTATGATTATGTTTCACGTTATAGGGAGCGCCGAGGTCTTACGAATTGGCGTTATAGTTGGGCGAGAGATCGATTTGGGAAGGTAAAAAAAGATCATGCTGGAAAACCTATTGTAAAAGTGGAAAAGTATGCAGAAACTCTTTCTTCGAATGAGCAGCCAAAAAGTTGGATTGTAATTAATGGGACTTTTAAAGCTTGGTCTGATTTTGAAATTGTTGATGGGAAAGGTCATTTGGATGAGTTAAGGAATGTTCTTCCAAAACTTTGGAAGGGAAAAAATTTGTATTTATCCCCTTTTTTAGAAAGACGTCTTTTTCGAAACTCGGTAATTGCGGATTGGTTACTATCTCAAGAGTTGGAATTATTGAACCAGGGATATGATAGTAGTGCTCCTTATGGTCCCCTTTCTCCTTATCAGCGTTTTTATTTTGCCATGGCTCACAAGCATCGCCATTTGTCAGGCCGTGAAGTGTTTTTCCGTTATCCGAAAGCATGGGTAAACTATTTAAATCCTTTTGGTCAAACAACCTATTTTTTAAAAGAAGGTTCTTCTCCTTTTTCTTGGCATCTGGATCCAGTTACTAAAAGGTTAAGGAGGGTTCAATTTGATTTATCTTCTTTTAAAAAAGATTATAAAAAAGGTTTATTTTTGATAAACCCATCTTGGATTCCAAAAGGGGTAATCTCTCGTTTGTCTTTTGGTGAACCTTTAAGAAGAAAACGAATAGCTTCTATCCTTAAGGAGAATACAAAATCTTTTTTTACGAAACAATTTGCTTTTTCTTCGTGGAAAGAAAATTGGAAAAAATACGGGTGGGTAACTTCTCCCGTTACTTCTTCTTTTCAAACTCGTTTGAGATTAGCTCAAATGTTTCGGCATTTAGAAGACTGGTCGGTAGGAGACAGTTTGGGAAGTCCAGAAGAGAGGAAAACTTTGTCTGGAAGGGGTTGGCCTACGCATTTGATGATTCCAGGTTGGCTGGATTGGAGTTGGAGTTGGTATTTTTCTTATCTTTGGAATGGGTTTTGGTTAGAAAGCCAATTAAAAACCTATTTGACCGTCTTGACGGTCCCTTTATTTTATTTTCTTTCTTCTTTTTTTTCTTTCTTTTTATTTTCGTTTTTTTTTTGGTTTGTTTGGTTTCTTATATGGTTTTTTTTGGGCTTAGCTCTTTTTTGGTTGATTCGTTGTGGAAAAGGGTTAGAGACAGAAGAGAGATCAACTCTTTTTTCTTTAAACGAGAAGGAGTTTGATTTTCTTTTTTTCAAGACGTTTTATCGTTGGAAAGACTCTGTAACTTGGTTCGATTTGCAACGAAATTGGTCCCAGACGAATTGGTATCTTGTAGATCGTTCTTATTATTCGTTGTATGGCCGTTCTTTTTTTCATTTTGGAAAGGGGTTGGGAAAGAGAGATATTACCTTGGGTATGATTCGTCTTCTATTTTTTTTTTGGGTTTCTATTTTTCTTTTAGGCATTTGTTCTTGTTTTTTCGTTTCCTCTTTCCTTCTTTCCCCTTAGGCCAGAGAGCCTAAGGGGGTATGGCGGAAATGGTAGACGCGTCAGATTCAAAATCTGATCTGGAATTCCAGGTATCGGTTCAAGTCCGATTACCCTCAAAGGTTTTGGTGTGGCGGAATTAGGTAGACGCGCCGGATTTAGGATCCGGTCTGGTTTCAGGTGTGGGTTCGAGCCCCACCACCCGTAAGAATGAATAGTGGGCCTGTAATTTAATGGTAAAATGGTCGTTTGATAGGTGATAGATGTTGGTTCGATTCCGACCAGGCCCACGTCATCCTGTTTGGTTAGTTTTTCTCATAAGGGTCCGGTTATATTAGTTAAAAAAAAAGAATGAAAAATAATAAAAAGAAAAATTATTTCAACAAAATAGTCGTTTTTCTTTATCAGTTTTCTCGTTCTTTTTTTTCTAAAAGTGATAAAGAGACGGAGGAAAAGGTATTGCTTGATTATGTTGCTTTTTCGGTCTCGTTTCTTTTCGTTACTGTTACAATGTGTCATTATTTTTTGATTGGTAATATTTATAGGGTTTCTGTTTTTTTTGGTTCCTGGAGACATGATATTTTAGAATGGAGAATAGCTTCTCTTTTATTTTTTCTTTTATTTATCATGTCTTGTTTTTTTTTCTTTTTGAAAGGAGGATTTTTTAAGAAATCCTTTTTATTTGTATTTTCGTTTGGTTCTTTTTTTTCTTCTATTTTTTATTGGGTAAGGTGTTTTTTTTATCCAAGTGTGGAAGAGTTTTCCTTTGGAAAACTTATAAGGCTGGAGCGAATCTATTCTATTCGCTCTGAGGAGGTGAAATCCTCTTTAGTTACCCTTTTAGAAGAGTTTCATTTAAAAAATGAAACTCTTTTTTCTTGGGTAACTGAATTGTATTTGAATTTTGGGGAGTACCTGTCCAAGAAAGAAGTGGATAGTTTTTTGTCCACAAAAAGGACTGAGTTATTGTTATTGACTCAATCCTCTACTCATTCCAATACTTCTTTTTGGACTCCTGGTAGGGTTGTTTTTTGTGTGGGATTAGGAGTTGTCCTAATTGTAGGTGGATATTTTTTATGGTCTTGGATGAGTACTAATCAATCGTCCATAGCTATGAAGAAAGAGATTCTTCAAGATCTTGACCAACAGTTGAACCCTATTTCTGAAAAAATAGATCGTTTGGGCAAGGCGGTGGAAGGACGTATTGCTTCTCATGCCTCTATGTTGGAAGAACTAAAACAAAGTTTTTCCGATGTGGAAGTCCGTTTAGATTATTTGAGGAAATTATCTGTTAAGATTGGCAACTTTTCTGTGAATCGTCTAGAAGAACTTTCTCAAAGGACTTACTACCTAGGAGCGAAAGTTGATACGAATTTTCGTTTTTTGTTTGTCAGGGTGGGCTCTTTAGGTAATTGTGTTCATTTGCCTAATTTTATGAACCCCCAAAGCAGTGAGGATTTGTGGATGGGTAACCCGTCTCGAGAGCTTTTTCAACAAGCTAGGAAGGTGGCTTTGGAAGAGGTTCAAAAGAAAGGTATGTCCAAAGGTTTGCCGAAGGTTCTAGATCTATTGCCAGATTGAGAGGTGGAAACTTTTTTTATATGGTTTATACCTAAGGGTAGTTTTGGATAGAATTGTTTGAATTTATGGGTTAACCGACGTGCGTGCAGGAGAGGTTTGTCTAGCTTTTTGGTTTTTAGGAACGGTGGCTCATTATTTTTTAGATGAGAACAATAAATATCGCGTGTTTTTTCTGTTTCACGGTTGGATTATCATTTATTAAAATAGAATGGAAAGTTGGTTGGATTCTTTTTGTTCCTTTTGGTGACTTTGGTTTTAAGTACTGGCGTGGTTGGGAAAATGACTTTTTTCTTTTCTTTTCTTTTCTTTTTTATTGTATAACGTGTTTTTTTATCCAAGTGTGGCAGCGTTTTCCTTTGGGAAAGTAGTATGGAAAGAATTTGAACGTTTGTGTGCCATTCAGGAAACTCTTGATTAGAATAGCCTTGGGGTATAGCCAAGTGGTAAGGCGACAGATTTTGGCTCTGTGAGCGAAGGTTCGAATCCTTCTACCCCAACCCCATGGGGTGTAGCTCAATGGTAGAGCAATGGTCTTTTAAACCAGTGGTTCGGGGTTCAAGTCCCCGCACCCTCAAGGGAGAGTGGCTGAGTGGTTAAAGGCGGCGGACTGTAAATCCGTTCTATGTAGATAGGCATAGGTTCGAATCCTATCTCTCCCAAGTGAGGGAGTTGTTTGAAAAAAAAATGTTGTTCTTATTGATTTTTTTTTTATTCACCCTGTGGGTAGTCCATTTATATTGGCTAGGTCTAGTTTTTGCGAAAGAGGATCAATTATTGTATCAATTGCAATGGTGTGAAAAAGGAAGTTATTCTCCCTATACGATCGGTCGCTTGCAATCTCTTTGTGAAGCTTCTGACCAGATTTATTCTTCTTTGTTGGTTGAGGATGTTGTAGAATCTGCTTTAATGGGTCTTCAGAACATTGCTCCAGCAATGGCTGATTATTCTTGGAAGGGTTTTTTGTGTAGTTTGATGATAGGTGTTGTTTTAGGAGGTAATACTTATTTTTGGAATAGTATTTTTTATGAAACCTTACGTTTACGTTTCGTTTCAAAAAAAATTGATTTAGTAAGTGTTATGAAGGAATCTTCTGAAAGGATTGAGTTAGAGACTTTATTTCAAAAAGCAGAACATGGCCCGTTAACATTGGAAGAGACAGATCGTATAGGACATTTTATAAGCAATGCTATTAGGAATTCTGTGTTAGAAAATCCGGTCACTTATTCGGAATTGATTCAAGGAATGAATGGAGGCCATTATATGGTTTTATTTCTTCTAATGGGGGTAACTGTGCCAATGGTTTGGAAACGATTTTCCTAAGCGTAAGAAATGGTAAGCGAGAATAGGTAAACAAGTATCTGCGAAGCTTCTTTGAAAAGAAAGAATCGTTAAGATGCGTGAAAAGAGTTTGACCCTGGCTCGGAGTGAATGCTAGTGGCATGCCTAACACATGCGAGTCGAACGCAAGCAAAGAAGTTTGAGTGGCGTCCGGGTGAGTAGAGCGTAAGAATCGTCCTGACAATCTGGGCAAATCCTGGATAATCCCTAAAGATTGTAATTGTTGTCAGAGGAGCTTATGTAGTATTAGGTAGTTGGTAAGGTAACGGCTTACCAAGCCATCGATGCTTCGTTGGTCTGGAAGGACGAACAACCACAGTGGAACTGAAACAAGGTCCAAACTTATTTTAAGGCAGCAGTGAGGAATCTTGGACAATGAGCGCAAGCTTGATCCAGCAATGCCACGTGCGTGAAGAAGGTTCTGTATTGTAAAGCGTCTTTCGCTGGTGAAGATAATGACGGTATCCAGAGAAGAAGTCCCGGCTAATTTCGTGCCAGCAGCCGCGGTAATACGGGAGGGACGAGTGTTACTCCTCGTGATTGGGCGTAAAGGGCAAGTAGACGGCTTTTCAAGCTGGAAGTGAAAGGTCAGATTTTATGTCTGAAACGCTTCTAGGACGGAAAGGCTAGAGTTCGATAGAGGATAGCAGTACCCTCTGTGAAGAG
>Ga0208477_100479_pt1 | contig 16095 bp, 15 predicted proteins | sample HotLakmasection1_FD_184724 | JGI IMG/M metagenome (GOLD analysis project Ga0208477, IMG submission 184724) | Hypersaline microbial mat communities from Hot Lake, Washington, USA - Section #1 (SPAdes) | ecosystem: Environmental > Aquatic > Non-marine Saline and Alkaline > Hypersaline > Microbial...
GTAAACCCGATATAATGCCATAATATGTATATTAAAAACTCTTTTTTTTCAAAACCATTTCTTAAGTCTTTATTTTTTACGCAAAATAAATGGCACCAACATGGAATCTTGGTACATACCTTACGAGTGGTCTATTACACATTCAAAGCAGGACAATATAAGATGTTAGGTGCTGCACTATTTCATGATGTTGGAAAACCTTTCACAGCCTTTGTTAAAGATGAAGAAGACAGAAAGTATAATGAATATAGCTTTACTGACCACGAAGAAAGAAGTTATCAGATTATTAAAAATTGGCCTTTTTTGACTGAATATACAAAAGATATGGTTCGTTACCATTATTTAATCCGAGATATTCATTTAAGTGAAACACGCAATAGAGAGAGACATCTCGAAAAAAAGGCAATATGGGAATCATTGAGTAATGCTATGCGAAATGATTTAGAAATATTTTTAACACTTGATGATTTAGGTAAAGGAAAAAAAAGAAGATAAAGAGAGTTGTTGAAACTCTTTACATTTAAACTGATATAATATCTTAGATAAATGCAAAGGTTTAATTTTTGAAAAGTTCAATTATAGATAGTATAAAATCACTTCCTCCCCTTTCAAAAACAATTTTAGATGTAAATAAAGTGTATGCAGATCCTGATTCATCTGTTAATGATATGGCAATGGCGATAGAGCATGACCCAATGATTATTGCTAACCTATTAAAAGCAGCAAATTCTGCACTTTATGGTTTTGCAAAAGAAATTAATAACCCAAAACAAGCAGTTATGCTTTTTGGTATGAGTATGACTCGTTCTATCGCACTTACAAATGCAGTACGGAAACTTCTAAATGTAGACCTTCAGCCTTATGGTATCACACCAGAAAGGTTTGCCGAGGTGTCAGAATTACAAGCTAACTTAATAATGCAATGGTATAAAAAAATTGATAAATCACAAGCAGATAAATTATATTTAGCGGCTTTTTTACAAGAAACTGGAAAAATACTTATTGCTAGTGAAGTAATAGAAGATGATGAAACAACTTCATTTTCTTCAGAGGTGGAGCTTTCAAACAATATTTCACAGGTTGAGAAAATGTATGTTGGTGTCACAACCGCTGAAGTTACTGCAAAAGTATTTGAGCATTGGAGTTTTGATGATGAGTTTGTTGCTATGATTCTTCATTCAGAAAATCCAAGTAATGCTCCCAAAGAAATACAAGAATACGCATTTGCACTTAATATTGTGAGAACGATTATGCCAATTAACAATCCATTGTCAGAAGTTGCAATTAACTTTGGATTAAAAAAAGCAAAAGATGCAGGCTATGATACAGAAATATTAAGCGAAGCTATAGAAGATATACGTCATAAACTGGAGAGTAAATAAAATGTCTAAAACAGTAACGGTAATTGATACATTTGGTTTTTTCTTTCGTAGTTTTTATGCACTTCCTCAACATCTTAAAAATAAAGAGGGTTTTCCAACTGGCCTTTTAACTGGTTTTACTAATTTTATATCTAGTTTACAAAAAGAGCATGACAGTGACTATATTATTTTTGCAATTGATTCTAAAGGACCAACATTTAGAAATGAAATAGATACTAATTATAAGGCAAACCGTTCTGCACCTCCAGAAGAACTTACAATGCAGTTACCCATAGCAATAGACTGGATAGATAAAATGGGTTATAAAACACTTGGACAACTTGGTTTTGAAGCAGATGATATGATTGCGACTGTAGTGCACCATGCAAAAGAAAAAGGTTACAAAGTTCGTGTAGTTTCTCATGATAAAGATTTGTACCAACTTATTGAAGATGAAAAAGTTGTGGTTGTCGATGCTATTAAGAAGAAAGTGATGGATGAAAATGCATGTTTTGATAAATATGGTGTTACCCCAGCCCAATTTACAGACTATCAAGCAATTTTAGGAGATAGTGCAGATAATGTTCCTGGTGTTAAAGGAATAGGGAAGGTTGGTGCAGAAAAGCTTCTAAAAGAGTTTCAAACACTTGATGGAATTTATGAAAACCTTGCTGTTATTAAGGGTGCTAATCAGAAGAAACTAATTGAATCAAAAGAGCAGGCATACATGTCTAAAGAGTTAGTTACTCTTCGAGCAGATGTACTTGAAAGTTTCGATTTTGAATTGTACCAAATGAATATAGAACAGCCATTTTTAAATATTTATGAAGAACTTGTGAAGTATGAACAAAACGCAATTTTGCGAATGTTACGTGCAAAAAATTTAGTTGATGATTCAGCACAAAAAGAAGTAGAAAAACAACAAGCAGTTGCAATTGAACCGATAAAAAAACTAACTTTTAAAGCTACTTTGATTGATGATGAACAAGAGTTAAATAAAATTATAAGTACCCTACAAGAAGATACTATTGTTGCTTTTGACACAGAGACAACAGGTTTAGATTATGATAAAGATAAACTTGTTGGTTTTAGTTTTTGTACTAATGAGAGTGAAGCGTATTATGTTCCTTTTGCTCATTTTTATTTAGGTGTTGGAAATCAAGTAAGTGAAGAAGCAGCAAAAAATGCTATTCGTACGATTTTTCACTCAAAGGTTGTTGGTCATAACATTAAGTTTGATTTACATTTTGTGAGTAGATTCCTAGAAGATGATACGCTACAAGTGTATGCTGATTCTATTATTTTGGCTTGGCTTGTGAATCCTGAGAGTGCTCTTGCTATGGATAAACTTGCAGATAAACTGCTTGAGCATACTATGGTTTCTTTTAAAGATACAGTCAAAAAAGGCGAAACTTTTGGAGATGTTGATCTAGAATCTGCGACACAATATGCGGCAGAAGATGCTTTTATAACATTAAAACTATTTCATTTACTCAATGAAAAGTTAGCATTACAAAGTGCAAAGCATTTAATAGAAGAATCTATGTCTGTTGAAGTTCCATTTATTTCTACATTGTTAGATATGGAAAAAGAGGGGATTCAAGTAGACACTGCGTTTTTAGATACTTTTTCCGTTGAAGTTCAAGAAACATTGACAAATTTAACCCAAGAAATATATACACTTGCTGGTAGTGAGTTTAATATTAATTCAACAAAACAGTTAGGTGTTATTTTATTTGAGCATTTAGAATTACCAACAGGGAAGAAAACCAAGACAGGTTATTCTACGAATGAAGCAGTTCTTTCTTCTTTAAAAGACAAACATGAGATTATTCCAAAACTGCTTGAATACAGAGAGGTATATAAACTTTTTTCAACATATATAGAACCCTTAGGAAAAATTGGTCGTGAAGATTCTAAAAGTAGAATTCATACATCATTTATTCAAACAGGAACGGCGACGGGACGTTTAAGTTCTAAGAATCCAAATTTACAAAATATTCCGGCTCGAACTGAGTTAGGTTTAAAAATTAGAGAGGCTTTTATTGCTGGAGAAGGGAAAAAGTTAATAGGAATAGATTACTCACAAATTGAGTTACGTTTACTTGCACACTTTTCTGAAGATGAAATTTTAGTGGATGCTTTTAAGCATGACAAAGATATTCACTTACAAACTGCAATTGCATTGTTTGGCGAAGAAGAAGCACCTTCAAAGCGTTCTATTGCCAAAACTGTCAACTTTGGACTTTTGTACGGGATGGGGCAAAAAAAGCTTTCAGTTACACTAGGAATAACAACTAAAGAAGCTAAAGGAATCATTGAAAGATACTTTGAGAGCTTTCCAAGCATCAAAACATATTTTAGAAGTATAGTTGATAGATCAAAAGAATATGGTTATGTTGAAACACTTCTTCAAAGAAGACGCTATTTCGATTATGAAAATGCTACACCAATGTTTAAGGCTGCATATGAAAGAGAATCTGTAAATTCACTTTTTCAAGGAAGTGCAAGTGATTTAATAAAGCTTTCAATGAATAAAATAGCACGCGTTATTAAAGAAGAAAAACTTGATGCAAAAATGCTTTTACAAATTCATGATGAATTGATTTTTGAAGTTGAAGAATCACAGGTAGATATTTTAGGGAAGAAGTTTCAAGAAATTATGGAAACAATTATGGAGTTGAAAATTCCATTAAAGACGAGTATTCATAGTGGAAAGCACTGGGGCGAACTAAAGTAATATTTTGCGAATAAATTATTTCTTGGTTGTTTTATAAATAAAGCTAAATACTTCTGCGACAGCTTTATATAAAGCATCGGGAACTTCTTTATTGATTTCTACATTAGAAAGTAATTCAATTAAGTCTTCATCTTTTTGTATTGGTAGTTTATGTAGGGCAGCAATTTTAATGATGTTTTCTGCATTTTTCCCTTCACCTTTAGCAACAACACGGGGTGCTTTTTCTTTCTTCTGATCGTAGCGAAGTGCAGCTGCTTTTTTTTTCATCCTTTCACCTCAAAACCTATATGAATATGTTCTTCTTCTTTTGTGTAAGGAGAACTATTAGTCGTATTTTGTAAATCTAATATACGAATCTCACGTGGAGTTATTTGTTCATCTATCAATGCGGACCGTAAATTTGGAATCGCTTCTTGCATTAATTTTTTAAAGTTTTCGTGAGAAGAATATATATGAATGTTAAGCTGATTTTTTTCAAAGAGTGTAAGTTTTATGTTGAGTGGACCATATTCTTTTAGTTTTAAATGTATATCACAATAAAATTTTTCATCGGTATCTTTTTTTATTTCTATATTTCCATCTTCAAGCATATCCCAAGCAAAAGGTAAGAATAGTGAAGTTCCGTTGGAGAGATGCGATAAAAGTTGGTAATTGTCTATTTGTAAAGCGAGTTTATCTATGTGTTTAAGTATGTCATTTTGGTTAGGATGAACTGTTTTAGTAATTTCTTCAGAAGCTTGTAAAAGTATTGCTTTTAAGTCATTTGAGAGAATTTCTTTAACATGGTTTTGTGCATGAAGTGTTTGTGGTGTATTGAGTACTTCTAGTTTGTTTAAAAGAAACATAGTGTCTTTAGAAAATATTGGGTCAGATTTTAAAAGAACTGCTCTGATAGTTTCACTAACTTGCTTAATATCTTGGGGTATATTTTTTTCGAGAAACTGCTCAAGTGTTGTTTTAGATACTATAGGTGTTTGTTCAATATTTTTAAGTGTTGCAAAGATTTTTTCTAGGGCTTGTATAATTCCTTTTGATTCAAGGGTAAAACTTTTACTCATTTGTAGAGAAATTTCTTTGAGTGAATCGATTATACTGTTAAGTTTAAAATTTTCAGGTGTTAAAGTTTTTGGTTCTATGAGATGCTCAAGTTTTTGCAGTGCATTACTAAGGTTGGGGTTATGAATTGTATCGACATTTTTAAGAGAAGACTTGATAGTACTAATTAAAGATTCTACTCCAGCAGATAGCTTTTCTAAGACTTTAGGACTTTGGGTTTTGTTATTTATAACATCAGTTGTTAGAGCTGATTTTAAGGCTTCTGTATTGAGTAAAACTTTAATTTCATTGCTAATAGTTCTATTTTCTACTGATGGGTTGTTTTGTAAATTTTTAGCAAGAGATATAAGAGTGTTTTTTAGTTCTACTTGAGGGTTTAGTATATTTTTGAGTTTTGATTCTAAAAATATACCAGAATTCTCAATTTTATTTTTTAACTCTAAACCTTTTAAATCTTTTATGTCGGTTAAATATGTTTTGAGAGTTTTCTCTATTGGTAATTGTTGTTTATCTGATTTTAAGGAGCCAAGCAGGTCTTGTATAGTTGTAGTTACATTTCCTAAATTTTTTAAAGTGGGATTGTTTTTAACAAGTGTGAGGAGTTCTTTATTTGTACTTGTTGAATCTGTACTCTGTTTGAGTATAGTGTTGAGTATAGATTTTAAACCTTTACCTTGTGATAGTGTTTCGAGTTCAGATTGACTAGCGTTTGTGAGAACCTCTGCAAGTGCTTTATTCTTGCTTGGAACTATTATACCTAGGTTTGATGCGCTTGAAATATTTATCATAGTTTTAGTATATCGTTAAAGGTATTAAAAAATTTAGTATAATTATAAAAACCTATTTAGAATTATAAATGGAGATAGTATCAAAAAGTACTTAATCACTTCGCCATCATTGTATACTAGTGAATCTTGCGTATTTGTACAACGATTAACAGAGCAGTTTCTAAAACATCAGCCAGATTCTATACTCTTTCGAGATAAAGAAAATAAAAACTATGCAACACTTGCTAGCGAGTTCATAAAAGCTTGTAATACTTTTTCTGGTGTTAAAAGTTTTTTGCACCAAGAAGCCGATATGGCAAAAGAACTTGGTGCAACAGGTGTACATCTTACTTCACAACAATTTGATAAGATTAGCTATGCTAAAAGTTTAGGTTTAGAAGTTGTTATAAGCACACATACATTTGATGAAGTACGTTTGGCAGAAGAAATGGGTGCAAATGCTGTTACTTATAGTCCAATCTTTTTTTCACCAGGTAAAGGCACTCCAAAAGGAATAGAAGATTTAAAAAAAGTTGTTGAGAGTTTTTCTATAAATATTTATGCACTTGGTGGAATCATAGAAGAAGAGCAGGTGCAATATATTGAAAAAGCGAATGCATATGGCTTTGCTTCTATCCGTTATTTTACGTAAGGTATTTAGAGACTAATGAGTTTATTACGCCCGGCGGCTTTTGCTTGATAGAGTAGTTCATCTACTTTTTTATAAAGACTATCTACTGTGTCATCTTGATTTATCTCTGAACAAATTAGACCCATTGAGACTGTTATAACTCTATATTTACTACTTCCATCATGTGGGATATTTAAATTTTCAATGTTGGCTTTGAGTTTATTTGCAAAGTACATTGCTTCTGTTTTTGAATCTGCTTGGTAAAGAACACCAAATTCCTCTCCACCTAGCCTAAATGGGAAATCTCCAGCCCTTTTTATACTTTTTTTGAGAGTTTTAGCAATTTTTATGAGAACTTCATCACCCATTTGGTGTCCGTATGTATCATTATAGGCTTTAAAGTAATCAACATCAAACATTAAAAAACAAATTCTTTGATTATATCTTCGTGCATTATTTATAAGAGTAGGAAAAATTGTATCAAAATGGCGTCTATTAAATAAATCTGTTAAACCATCAGAGATAGAAAGTTTTTCAACGAGTTTTCTATCTGTAATATCTTGACTTATTGCCATATAACCTGAGATTTCACCATTTTCAGAGTATTTTGGAGTTATAGTAGTTTTAGCCCAATAAAAGGATCCATCTTCTTTTTTATTTTTTACTTCACCAATCCATATTTTATTATCTTTAATAGTCTTCCATATTTCTGTGAATGTTTCTTTTTGCATGTCCTTATGCCTAAGAACATTATATGGTCTTCCGATAAGATTTTCACTAGCGTAACCACTGATTTTACAGAATGCATTACTTACATAGCTAATGATACCTTCTTTATCTGTGTGACTTACGATAACATTATCATCTATAATATTGAGTGTATCTTTAATTTTTTTATAGGAATTCATAATATTGGTACCTATACTGTAGGTAATGAGAAATGTATATAAAAATATAATACCGCTGATAGATATAATTAAAATAAGGTCGCTAAAAGATTCTAATGATTTTTCTTTTGAGAGTTCACCTACTTCAATAATAATTTTATTTTCAAATGCTTTAAGGCTATCAATTTTCATGCTTGCTATCTCTAGCCATTTTAAACTACTTATTCCGATGTTTTGGTATATGCTTTTATACTGCTACTAGTAAAATCACTTTCACAATTCATACCGCTCTCTGGATCTACTAAAGAAGATAAACCCATAGCTGGAGGAGTTTCTTCTAAATGATCACGTACAATTATTGCAATGACCTCATGTTTTTTAGCAAGAAGTTTAAAATCTGGTATCTCAAAAAAATCACCCACTATAATAATCAAAGATTTTCTCTTCAATCTCTTATATAAAGTATCGGCAATAACTTTAAAGTCAACTTTCTTTTCTAGTGCATTAAACTCTAAAATTTCATCTACGTTTTTTTGTACTTGTTGTAACTTTTTACTTGGCTTTGAATTTGAAACCATTGTGTCAGTAAAAATATATGAACTTAATAGGTCTCCATTTTTCAAAGTTGAAAAACTCAGTAGTGCTACTATTTCAGCAATCACTTCTTGCTTGAATTTTTTAGAGCCAAAATGAACACTTCCATTTAATACAGAAGCGAGGACAATATTGAGTTCTCGTTCTTCACGAAATACCTTTATGAATGGTGTACGCATTTTTGCTGTAATATTCCAGTCAATATGGCGTATATCATCACCTGGCATATACTCACGTAGTTCAATAAAGTCATACCCTTCTCCATGAAATATGGAAGGGTTGTTTCCAATCATCTCACTGAAGACTTGTCGCCTAGCGCGTACCAATATTTTTTGTAGTTTTGACATCTCTTAGCCTACGGTATTGCTACAGTCTCTAAAACTTTTTGTATAATTTCATCTGTTGTAACACCTTCAGCCTCAGCTTCATAACTAAGAACTATACGATGACGCATAATTTCCTTTGCAATATATGCAACATCAACAGGTGTAACAAAATCTTTTCCCCGCATATATGCCATTGCTTTTACTGCTTTAAACATATCTATACTAACACGTGGAGATGCTCCAAAATGAATAAGCTCTTCAAGGTCTGCTAACCCATATTCACTTGGCTTTCTCGTTGCATTTACAAGTTCAATCATATACTTTTCTACCTCAGCATCTACATGAACATTTTTTATCGCTTTTTTTATCTGTGCCAACTCATCTACACTAATTACAGCTTGGATTGTCTCCCCATTACCACTAGAGATTCTTCTAGCAATTTCGAGTTCTTCTTCTTTCGTATTATAATCCACAACTAGTTTTAACATAAAACGGTCAAGTTGTGCTTCTGGAAGTTGATAAACTCCCTCTTGCTCAACTGGATTTTGCGTTGCCATAACAAAAAATGGAGGTTCTAGTTTAAACGTTGTATCTCCAAGTGTTACTTGCTTTTCTTGCATCACTTCAAGTAATGCAGATTGTACTTTTGCTGGAGCACGGTTAATTTCATCGGCTAAAAGTAAATTAGTGAAAATAGGACCTTTTTTAATTTTAAAAGCGTTATTTTGAGGGTCATAAATTTCAGCACCTAATATGTCGGCAGGGAGTAAGTCAGGTGTAAACTGTGCACGCTTAAAGCCAAGTCCTAAAGATTCAGCAAGTGCATTTACAGTTGTAGTTTTTGCAAGGCCAGGAACACCTTCTATAAGAATATGTCCATCACATAAAAGAGCAATTAAAAGCCCATCTATCATTCTATCTTGGCCAACAACGACCTTTGAAATTTCTTTTTTGATATCTTGTATTTTAGAAATCATGTAGCAATCACCTTGTTATAAATTACGTAAATTATAACAAGGAGTAGTAAATACTTGGCTAAAGATTTAAACCAATAACCTCTGCGATTCCTTGTCTTTGAATCATAGTGTTGAGCTTCATGGCAACATTCTCTTTAGCAATTGCGTAGCCCTGTGTTGATTGACCAATAAGGTTAAACTTATTACTACCAATTACAGTTCCTTTATAATCTTTTACCTGTACTGATATTGCTGTTCTGGCTATGCTAAAACCATAAGATTCTGCCTTGTTAGTTGTGGATTCAATATAGATTGTAAAATGCTTTCTTCCCTCTGCATCACGTATATGATACTTTGCATCACTCAAGCCTTTAAAAAAAGATGCTTGTAAATTCTTTGCATCTTTATTTGGATATAAAGAAAAACTAACCTGGGAAAGAAGTTTAGTATAACGGTTATGTATTTTTACAATTTCTTCTCTATAGTAGGTATCATTAAACCCTGTTTCTAGTGCATGCATTACAGATAAGATATTTTTTATATTTTCTATACTATTTTTATCTTTTTGATACACAGCTAATTGTTCTATTGCATTAGATGATTTTGCTCGTTTTTGCATACCAATAAAAGTAGAATCGAGTTCTTGTTGTAAACCTAAAAATAGCTTTTTCTTTTGTACTTTCACTTCTACTAAATATCGCTCAAATCCAAAATCTTTTTCGTTAATCACTTGATAATTATTTATTTTAATTTCTTTTACACGGGACTGTATTGTGTTTGAAGAAGTAACTTGATAACTTTTTCTGTCCCCCTTACTCACTTCAGTTTTAGAAGTAAAATCGGATGAAATACTAACACTTAATGTTGCTAGAATCTCATTTAAAGCATTATTTATTGCGATTCTTTTATTTTCACCTTCAGCAACAGCATATAAGGCATTTGAAGAGTTAGTTTGTGAATCACTGTACCAAGAAGGAAATTCTTTTGTTTGTGTCACAGGCTTTTTGCCAGAAAAACAGCCATTTAACACTAAAACAAAAAACAATGCAGCTACTATAGTTCTCATTTTCTACCTTTGTAATTGTTGCGAAGTTTGTTTATGATTCTCTATGGCCTCATTAATTCTTACATAAGCACTATTAATTACCTCTACAGATTCTACTGTTAAGTTATCTGCTTTTTCGTAATAACGTTTAGCCTTAGCAAAATCCCCTTGTGCTTCTTTAACAACACCTAAATTATAAAATGCAACATAACTTTGTTGTTGTGTTGCATCTACCAATTCTTTGAGTAAACGCTCTGCTTTGTCTAAACGATTATGCTTAATGTACTCTAAGGCATTTTCTAAAAGTTGTTCCTCTGTATCTGTATAATCTAAATCACCTGATTCTATGAGTGCAACTTCAAAGTATACATAGTGTGGTGTTAGTTTATAGGTAAAATCATTTGCCATCTCTCGTGCTAATCGCTGTGCTATATCCCGTTTTGCTGGAAGAATTCTAGAATCATCATTACAATGTTTAAAAGAAGCATTACGTAATAAAGAATCAGAATAAATAATATCACCCTGTGTTACATCAATCATTTTAATATCAGCTCCAAGCCCAATAACTCTTTTTGTACAATGCACGTCATAATATCGTAACTCACTACATTTTCTATTTGCACACTCAGCACGTGTCTCATAAAAATGTGTATCACTCATACTTGGTCTTCGAACACTTCCAGATATTAAAGCCTCTGCACCAATAAGATTACCTACCTCAACAATTTTTTCAGTCTCAATCAAACCACTGTTTTGGAACTTTTGCTCACGTATCACTTGATTGATTTCATTTCTATTAACCATTGTAAAAAATGGCTTATTTTCAATTCGAAAACGTGCTAAATTAGATTCAATACTTGAAGAAAGTCCAACAATATCATTTTCAAACTCTACAACTGCTATTTTTTTTGTTGTAGATGCTCTATCAATCTCTGCCGGACTTAATGCTTTTATTTGTACTTTTTGCGCACAAGCACTCATAAAAATCATAGTTATAACTAAAACTATTGTATAAATATATTTATTCATTTACTTTCACATTTTCCTTTGAATACTTCACACTAATAAGAAGTGGTTTAATTATATCTTGAAATTCGTTGGAATTTTGTAAATCATAGTGAATTTTTCTCCACGCATGTAAAATTTTGTTGTATAAATAACTACTTTATATACAAAAAATTATACTTTTTGTGAAGAATTATATGAATGGAAAAGAAATTTCGAAATTCATCCAAAGACCTCTTGACATAGGCATTCTATTTGCCTATAATTTCGGCTCACAAACAGAAATGTTTGAATATATGTCTTGTTAGCTCAGCTGGTAGAGCACGTCACTTTTAATGATGTGGCCGATGGTTCGAATCCATCACAGGACACCATAACAAATACAAAATGGCCCCGTCGTCTAGCGGTTAGGATCCATGGTTTTCATCCATGTTACAGGAGTTCAATTCTCCTCGGGGTCACCACTCACATCATAGTAACTCATCAATTTTTTCATAACAACCAAAAAAAAACAACTAATACCCTTAGTTAATACTGTATTTAAAATTATTGGAATAGAATTAAATACAGCAGCAAAGAATTTTGTTGTCGACAAGGAGATGGTTATGAAAGTACAAATCAAAGAAAAACTAAGTCAAGTTATTGAACTTGTAAACAATGTTTTAGTAAATCCAGATATCAACTTAGACTATTCAATTCCAGAAGATTCAACCGAAGATCCTTATGTTTTACTCAAGTACACACTTAATGGATCACATGTACAAGAGCAAAAAATTCCGATTAAACAAAATTATTTAAAAAAAACACCCGAGGACTTAGCGAACCTCATTACATTTTTTATTGAGCAATTTACAGAGCAAATAGAATCTCTTGAAAATGGTGCGCAATAAATAGTTTAGTTTTTAACTGATGCACGTTTATTCATTATCCGTTGCACCATATCATCCATACTACCTGCTGAACGAACTTCTATAGTTACGCTCAGCAAGGCATTCAAGGCTACGTATTTCACATACTTAATAAGGTCATCACATCCACTTTCTTTTGTTCGTTGTTCCATTTGAGCTTTTTGCTCTGGTGTTACTTTAAAACTAATTTGTATTGAATCTTGTTCTGTTGTTGGTTGCTCTGGCATGACTTTACATAAGGGTGACTTTGAAGCTACCACTCTTAAATACGCATTAAGCGTCTCAAAGCCATTATCACGTGCACGTTGTTCTAGTACTGTATTTTGTGATGGTGTAACTTGAAAATTTATATCTACGAATGTATCCATATTATATTTGTTCCTTTAATTATCTAGTGCGTAATTATATTGTAAATTCATGTATAATCTTGTTATGAATTATGAATTTGAAGAAGATGAAGAGCCATCTTGGCTTATAAAGCAAAAAAATGATGCTCTTCTCACTGAGACAGCGTATTTAAAAAATTTAAAAGTACCGTTAAAAGAAGGTGATCAAGTTGGTAACTTTCTCTTTGTAAAATACAATAAATATAAAAACCGTGCCACCTACAAGTGTCAAGAATGTGGCAGAAGCTTTAGTGCAAACATTTATGCTATAAAAAATAAAAAACGTTGTAAATGGTACAAGTTTCACAACAAAAATTAAGCATTTAACTTAGGAACCATATGCGTTTGGTACGGTTCCACTAAGTTGGTGCTCAATTTTTCAATACTTAAAATACTAAGTACATCTTTAGATGTTGTATCTTTTGGAAATACAACACTTTGAATGAGCGTACCATTTCCAATTACATATTCATTAAGTGGCTTTATACTATTCGTATCTACCTCTGGAATATCTCGTAACGAATTAACTAACAACCCAATATAACCATTATCACCAAACTTAACAATAACAATTTCTTGGTATTCATCAACAATTTCTTCTTTAATAAAGTTTCTAATATCAATTACTGAAACTATTGTATCTCTATAAACTGCTGTCCCTTTAAAATGGTGATCTTCTTCCATTTTAACTGTTGACATAAGGTCTTGTATGCCAATTGATTCTATAACATCAGTTGCTTTTATCCCTAACCATTGCGTACCAATCATAAATGATGCTATATCAACTGTATTTTCATTTTCATATATTGCTATATCTTTTTCAAGTGTAAACTTCTCATGCTCTTGCACTACTGTTTCATCAACTTCACTAATATAAGAAAAAACAAAGTTAAACACATCATTTGTATACGTATCTTGCTCACTCTTATATTCTCTATAACCTTTTGAACACTGCACCCCAAGTGCATAATATGTTCCATTAAAGTTTACAATTTCACTTATTGATTCACCTGCTTTTAGTTTATAAAACTTGCTATCAACTTTAAAAGTATCTCCAGAACTATAGTGGCGACTGTTTGATGCAATTACTATCCGCTCTTTTGTAGTTATTACAGAAAATAGCCCATCAACTATTTCACCATTCTCTTTTTTTGGAAGAGCTTCTTTTATCATTGTCTCAAACTCGACTTCCGAATCAAAAACAATACCAATCCCACCTACTACTTTTGAACTATCTGCAAGTGATAAAACGGGTGCATTATAAATATAAGTATGCTGAGAATCATAAAGCATAGTTTCTTCAAAGTCAGAAACATAATACTTTGATGGATCTGTAATTTCAAGTGTTTTATCAACCCATTTTTGCGATAATCTTTGGCCAACCAAATGTCTTTGTTTTTTATCAGATACAGCTATAATTGTTCCGTGTGTATCGTAGACAAATAAATTAGTATACACTGTATATAGGTTATTAATATACTCTAGTATATCCCCCATATGATCACGGTCTTCAGAACTAATTTGGTTCCCTTCTAAAATCTTTCTAAAATCAGGTGTTAATGCCCACCATCTACAGTCATTTGCTCGTTCGTATAAGTTTCTATCCATAATATCTAAAATAAGGTCTGCCAAAAACTGACTATCTCCCAATACCATAGTTCTTGTAAGGTTTGCCATTGATGCATCGATAATATCTTTTGTGTTTTCACCAGTTTTACGTATTTCTTGTAAGAGTGCTTTAGAAAACTGTTTATTATCGTTATGAGAATTACTCTGCTTTATATGACCATTCCAAATTGCTCTATTGAGATTGTACTGAATATTATCTGCTTGGACTGGAATACTTTTAAGTCTTTTTGAAAATTGATTTCCGTGCTGTAATATTGCAAGTAATAATTCTTCTGATATTTCAAAATCTTGCTTACCTAAACTTCCAAAAGCATGTTCTAAAGGAATCATAATATGTCCATACCACCCTAAACCAAAGAAGCCTTGGTAACCATTTGTTTCACAAGTTTTAGCAAGGTAGTCCCTACCTCCGAAAGAAATTATTTTATAACTATCATTGAGTACTGTCTCTAATGTGGCACCAATTCCTACATGGTATTTATCGCTCGTTGCAATCACCTGAGAATTTTTATCTAAAAGTACTAAACACTCTTTAGTTTCTTTATTTATTAAATTAGAAAATACACCTTCCATCTCATTTTCAAATTTAAAACATAACGAAAGTACTCCAAGAACTTCAGAGTTAGAATCATTGTTTTTTGTAACCTTATAAGAATAGACGAGGCTTTGTTTATGCTCTGGAAGAAAATCGTGATACTTAAATGTTTCAACATACTCTGCTTCCGTATTGATAGTCTCTTGAATTATACTATCCTTGGACTTTTCTAATTTATTTTCTCTATTTATACATGTTAAAATGTCCCCATTTGTATTCATAAGTACAATATCAAAGTAGACACTATATTTATCAATGTATTCTATAAAACGTTTTCTAATCGTATCAGCTTCTTCTTCGTATCCATCTTGGAATTTTGTATTATATTGTAAGAGAAACTCTCTAATCATCTCATCTGTCGCCAAAAAACCGATATCAGCAGTTCGCTCAAAAAGATTTCTTATAACAATATCAACAGCAACCTGCGCTTTAGAATTCATCTCACTAACGCTCTTTTTCATTAGCTCTTGACCAAGATAATTAATTAGTTCTGATGAAAGCGTTGTAAAATTGCTTTTAATTTTATTCATATTTACGCCAGCATCGCCCAATTGACTTAATAATGATAGGTTATCCCAATTTTGACTTAAATTATTTAACTTCTCTCTACTTTCTTCAACAACTTCCATATGTTTTATACATGGAAAAAGGCTAGAAAAAACTTTAAAATTCTTATATTCGACAAATGATGCTTCCATAATAGACACTCCTTATTGAATTAATTATATACCAATAGATGCTTATTATCACATCATAACTTGTCTAAAAATTAATCATATAAAAAATTTAATGCCTCTTGTATCGTGCCATATTTGCCTCTGAACCTAGAATCAATTTTTTTTGGTATGCAACCATGTTTAGAAATGGATTCAAAAAACCTTGAAGGTTAGAACTAGCTATGTCTTCAATTTTATGTTTATTTAATGCTTCTAAAACAACAAGTGTCGATTCTATCGTTGAAAGATAATTACTATGCGGTTGTTCTTTAATCTCATAACGCGATTTTTGTTTTGTTGTAAAACTCATATGTTGTAATTTTTGTAGGTTTGTACTTTTCTCAAAAATTTTCTTTGTACAACTCCATGTCGAATCAATAAGAAAAATTGCTAATTCTTTATCTCTGAAATTTTCTGGTGGCGTATGAGACAAATTAAGTGCATTTTCACTAGGAAAGAGAACATAAGCATTATGTGTTGCAATTATTTCATT
>Ga0208477_100498_pt1 | contig 15730 bp, 19 predicted proteins | sample HotLakmasection1_FD_184724 | JGI IMG/M metagenome (GOLD analysis project Ga0208477, IMG submission 184724) | Hypersaline microbial mat communities from Hot Lake, Washington, USA - Section #1 (SPAdes) | ecosystem: Environmental > Aquatic > Non-marine Saline and Alkaline > Hypersaline > Microbial...
CGCACTCTTAAAAAAGACTGGAATCTTCGACGAAAACGCGCTGGTGCTGGGGCCAAAGCGTGATTTGAACGCCTCAAAAACGTGATTCAAATCACTTTTCGATTCGGTGTCAGTATTTTTACGCAAGCAGGGCTTTGCAAGGGGTTCACACAACGCGCTTCTGAGTCCCTCAGTGGCCGCTGCAATGAACTTCCAACTCTTCTTTCAAGGCTTCATCTTTGTGGGAATAGGAGATAAATACGTCTAAAGGCTTTTCTGTAGGGGCACTCATGGGCCGACATGCAACTTTTAAGCCCATACTATAGCCACGTTTGGGCATCGTCGCTGTGTCCTTTGAACGGGGGAATAAGGAATGAGGATCAAATAACAGCCAAGTTGTTAGGGCAGGCATCTTGCCTGCCTGGGGACAGCCGAGACGGCTATCCCAACTTATTCAATTCTCATTCCTAAGCGAGCAAGCGACCTTGCCCTTGCCGAGGTTGCCCGTGAGCGGTCCAGCGGGGAATTTTCCAAAGCGGCTTCTCCCTACCGGCGGTTGGCGGGTGACGGTGTGGGCGATCGCGGAGCCGGGTTGGCCCATTGAGACAGGAACCGGGAGACGCGATCGGGCAAGATCCCGAAGAAGATCCTCAGTAATCCCAAATCCCCAAAAACTTAATATTGTATTTCGTGGCGGCTTTTCGATTTTTGGAGAAAGCTCCTTTTTTCTTAAGGTTTAATTAGGCCGAAACATGGATCTGTAAGGTTAAGTAGTTGTCTCAAAAACGTTCACTTTTCTCAATATAGGCTTACGCTTCTTAGCTCGATGAATTTTCTTGTGGAAGAGAATCAGGAAGTTTATGGGGGCGTTAATCTGAAGCTAAGCCAGCGAATCAACTGGCCATTGATTCATCCGATTTGCCAGGCGCTACGGGAAATCAGGTGAAGCCGTTTCGCCCACATGGAAGGGGTAAATTATGACCCAGAAAGGATTAGCGGGGCCGCGCAATGTTGCCATTGTTGGCCCCTACTCTAGTGGTAAAACGACCCTTTTAGAAAGCTTGCTATATGTGAGTAAAGCGATTACTCGCCGGGGCAAAGTCGAAGAAGGAACGACCCTGGGAGATGCCACACCCGAAGCCCGCGATCGCACCATGACCGTTGAGTTAAATGCCGCCAGCGCAGAGTATGGCGGCATTCGTTTTAATTTTTTAGATTGTCCGGGTTCGGTAGAGCTCCAGCAAGAAACTGACAACGCTTTGGTGGGTGTCGATGCCGCCATCATCGTGTGTGAAGCGGATCCTGCTCGGGTATTGACCCTGGCTCCGCTCTTTCAGTTTTTAGACAGTTGGGAAATTCCCCATCTGATCTGGATTAACAAAATGGATCGGGCCACAGCGCCCTTTCAAGAAGTTTTAGAAGCGTTAAAATCCGTTTCTAGTCGCCCGATTTTGCCACAGCAATATCCCATTCGCGAAGACCAAAAACTGGTGGGCTTTATCGACCTCATCACCGAGCAAGCCTATCACTATCACGCCGATGCGCCCGCTGATCCGATCCCGCTACCGGAGTCGCTCAAAGCCCAGGAGCACGCTGCCCGTGAGGAAATGCTGGAAGCGCTAGCGGACTTTGACGACCACTTGCTAGAGGAACTGCTGGAAGAGGTGGAGCCGCCGCAGGAAGAGATTGTGAACGATCTCAAGCAAGATTTGGGAGCCGACTTGATTGTGCCGGTACTATTCGGGATCGCGTTGGAGGACTATGGGGCGCGTCCTTTGTGGGATGCTCTGGTGAAAGAAGCGCCCGATGCCACGGCCACTGCGGCCAATCGGGGGCTAGAGGCCGATAGCGACGAAACCCTGGCGCAAGTGCTCAAAACCTTTTATACGCCCCAGGGCGGCAAGCTGTCGCTCGTGCGGGTTTGGCAAGGTAGCCTGACCGATGGCGATAGTTTGAATGGCGATCGCATGGGCGGTATCTACCACATCATGGGTCAACAGCAAAACAGTGTGACGCAGGCGCAGGCGGGCGAGATGGTGGCGATCGCGCGGCTCGACAGTGCCCAGACCGGCGCAACGCTATCGACTCAGGGTGCGCCGAGTGTGGACTTGCCTCAAGCCGAAGTTCTAGCCCCGGTTTATGCCCTGGCCATCACGACCGCAAAGCGCAGTGACGAAGTGAAGCTGACGGACGCCCTTAATAAGCTGATGGAGGAAGATCCCTCTTTGCGCTGGGAGCAGCACGGCGATACCCATGAAGTGATCTTGTGGGGACAAGGTGAAGTTCACTTGAAGCTCACCCTTGATCGTCTGCGCCGGAAGTACAACCTGCCCATGACGACTCACCTGCCCCGTGTGCCTTACAAAGAAACCATTCGCAAGGCCAGCAAAGAAATTCGCGGTCGGTATAAGCACCAAACCGGCGGCCACGGCCAATTTGGCGATGTTTATCTCGATATCCAACCCCTGGGTCGAGGTGAGGGCTTCAGCTTTGACCAAAAAATCGTGGGGGGGGTCGTGCCGCGTCAATACATCCCCAGTGTGGAGACTGGCGTGCGGGAATATTTGGTCCAGGGGCCGTTGGGCTTCCCTGTGGTAGATGTAGCGGTAACGCTGACAAACGGGTCCTATCACGCGGTGGATAGCTCTGACCAGGCCTTTAAGCAGGCAGCGCGGATCGCCATGCAAGAGGGACTGCCTAAATGTGAACCCGTTTTGCTAGAGCCGGTGGCGGCAGTGGAAATCTCGGTACCCAATAACTTCACCTCGAATGTGTTGAAGCTGATCAGCAGCCATCGGGGGCAAATCTTGGGCTACGAAGGTAAAGCCGGTTGGCAGGGCTGGGATGCCGTGTCGGCATACATTCCTGAAGCCGAGATGCAAAACCTGATTTTGGAATTGCGATCGCTCTCGATGGGGGTCGGCACCTTTAGCTGGAAGTACGACCACCTCAATCCCGTGCCGGATGAGTTGCGCGATCGCGTGCTGGCCCAGATCAGCAGCGACTAACCATTGCCCTGGTTGATGTTTGAGTGACAGGTGCGTGGGGTTAATGGATCCCCCTGCGGTATTAGGACTGGCTGCCGGGGGATTTATTATCGGCATGTTTGGAGTCACCCGTCCTGGCCGGGGCAACGCTGATTAATGGTCAGAGCAGGGGCCGATAGGCTTGGTCGGTTGGCATATCACTGGTTTTGTGGGGAACCGTCAAAGAACTGAAACAGTTGATCGGTAGTTTCCGTAACAACCTGTGTCAAGATGGTAAAACTGTCGTGTTGAGCGGCTCGATTGCTAGGGCCATCAGCATAGGTTGAGATTGAGAGGAGGCACAGTTAGCAATGCAGGTTGGCGATCGCGTGCGCATTAAGGATTCGGTAATCTTCTATCATCATCCCCTGCATCGCAACGCAGCCTTTGATGCCAAGGGAATGGAAGGCGAAGTCACCAACATGTTAAAAGACTGGAAAGGGCGTCCCATCAGTGCCAACTTCCCAGTAGTTGTAAAGTTTGAGGTCGAGGGGGCAAAGCGACCCTTTCAAGCCCACTTACGCAGCGATGAACTCGAAACTGTCAACTAAGCAGCCGACGATCTTTGGGTAGCTGACGCGAGCAGCCAACTATGAATTCGCTAAACGCCTAACCCCCGTTGAGTTCGTTTCAGAGCCAACGGGGGTTTTTGCCAGGGGTATCCGTGGTGAGGCTTAATCCTGACCAGCAGGAGCCAATCGCTTCCGCAAGGACTCAGCACGTCGCTTCGCGGTTTTGTTCTCCGGATCAAGCTTCAGGGCCTCTTCATAAGACTCTAAGGATTGCGCAATGAGCTGCTTGCGCTCGTAGCTATGGCCCAGATTATTCAACGCGGTGACGTAACCTGGCGCAATATCTAGGGCTTCTTTATATTGGCGGATGGCTAAATCGTATTGCTCTTGGGAAAAGTAGGTATAACCCAGCGCGTTATAAATGAGGGCGGCCTGTTCTGATTCCTCGTTACCCAGTAATTTCAACGCTTGTTTGAGTTGAACAACGGCTTGCGAATAGAGCTTTTTGTCCAGCAGCAGGCTGCCCAGTTCGTAATGTTCTTGGGCGGTGCCTTTCTCTTTGGTCAGCTTGTTTTGCAGCCGGTTGAGGGTGCCTTCTACCCGCCGGGTTCTATACACCTGGCGAATGACGAGCACTGCCGCGACGCTCAACAAGACCAGCAGCGTCACCAGGTAAGTCAACAGGAGATTGGTATCGTCCATATCACCGCGTTAAAAATCAACTCAGAATTAGCATCTTATACCGTCTATCTTGACATGCTGAGTCCCCTCAGTGCTGAACTAACGCCAAAACCTATAAATTCTTAATTGGCATAGGAAAATGAATTAGCACCATTACATTCCTGTCGGAAACTTATGTGGCTTCAAAATTGGGTAATTGAAGCAAAAAATAAACGTTTCATTGAATTATCCCCTTGGCATTAGTGGATAACTTAATAGTCATTTAGAAGAGGTAGGCGATGTCATCCGAAGCATGGGTTCCATTAATTTCAGCTTTGCTTGGAGCAGTGATAGGTTCTTTGAGTTCTGTTGCTACAGTTTTCATCCAAACCAGGGCATCTAGAAAAACCAAGTTAGCTGAGATGTCAGTTCTTGCAGCCATTGAGCAGTACAAGTCTCAATTAGAGCTATCTCTAGAAGTTGCTCAGCGTAGTGGCAGGAAAATCAACATTCCTCCGTTAGCAGCTTACATGTATGCAATGGAGCAACATATCAGGCTGATTGATCGAGGAAATATTTCCCCCGAGGATATTATGAAAGTGAGTAAGGATTCGAGAGAAAGAACACAAATATTTAGGGAAAACATAGATAGTTAGGCTTGCTAAATTCTAAGGTTTGCCTATCTTTAGCACTCTATTTTTGATATTCCATAAAATATGAGTCTCAGGAGGCTCTATTACGCTGAATCCCTAAGGCAAACCCCAATTTGTAGCGCGTTCTTCTAGCCAACCATCGGCGTGCCACTCGTTAATCGCGGCATTAACCAGGCGGCGCAAATCGGTGTACTGGTTGCCCTTGGGCAGCACGATCGCCAACGGTTCCGCAGTGAGCACAGTCGGCAGTAACCGATAACTGGGATCTGCTTGCGCCCAGCCGGTCAGGACGGACAGATCAGCCGCGATCGCATTTGCTTGTCTAGCTTCGAGCAACTCGTAGCCCTCGACATAGGAGGCTACCCCCACCAGCGTCGCTCCGGGTAAGGCGTAGTTCACGTGGGTGACGGCTTCAGAACCTTCGATCAGGGCAATGGTGCCCTGCTGTAAGTCTCGGAGATCTTGAATTTGGGGATCACGAGTCAGGAATGCGGTGCCGTCGAGGTAGTACGGCGTGCTAAAGCTGACTACCCGCTGACGCATCGGGGTAATCGACACCCCCGCGATCGCGACATCAGCCTCATCGTTGAGTACCGCCGCGAGGCGATCTTGATTAGCTACGGGCAAAAACTCTACCGCTGTGGCATCGCCCAACAGGGATTCTGCCAGGCGCATGGCGATATCGATTTCTAGACCTACTAGATCGCCGTCTGCGTCCACAAACCCCAGGGGACGCCAATTGTCTTTAACGGCAACGACGAGGTAGCCCCGTTCTCGAATGGTTTCTAAATCCGCAGAAAAAGCAACTGGGGATGCAAACAACCCTTGCACCCCCAGTACCATGCCAAAAATAGAAAGCGGTAAGCGCATGCCGTAAGCGGACAGGACTCCCCTCAAAGTTTAGGCTTTGCTGGCGATTTCGACGACTTTGCTGAAGCCTGCTGGATCCAAAACCGCCATTTGAGCTAGCATCTTCCGGTTGATCTCAATGTCAGCTTTTTTCAACTGCCCAATGAGTCGGCTATAGCTCATGCCCTGCTGGCGGGCAGCCGCATTGATCCGCGTAATCCACAGACGACGAAAATCACGCTTACGACGGCGGCGATCGCGATAGGCGTATCGCAACGCCTTCATCACCTGCTGGTTAGCGATGCGAAAGAGCTTGGAGTGAGAGCCGCGAAAGCCTTTAGCCAGCTTAAGAACCTTTTTGCGGCGTTTGCGGGCGACATTACCGCGCTTGACCCGTGCCATTGTGTTTAACCCTTGTGTTTACAATTACCAAATTTGCGAAACTCTGTGCCAAGACTGAGGCGAACGTCAGATGCATTGATGCTGCTCTCAACGTTAGCTGCTTAGGAATAGGGCAGCATCAATTCAACGTTGGGCGCATCCGCATCGGTCACGACTGTTTTTTGACCCAGGTGGACCTTACGCTTGGTTTTCTTTTTATCGAGTAAGTGGTTCCGAAACGCTTTGCGGCGCATGAATTTGCCACTGCCGGTGCGCTTAAAACGCTTGGCAGCCGCTCGGCGAGTTTTTAGCTTCGGCATAACGACATTTTCCTATTTTCGACACAGTCTTACATGATATACCGAGCATCTTGATCTGCACAAGAGGCCAATAAACCAGTTAAGTAGATGGGCTGAATTATTTGTAGGATGTGTGAGCACCAGCGTAACGCATTAAATCCCTGTGGAATGGTGCGTTAAGCACCCTACGACATCGTTTATTTATGTCCACCTACTTATGGCGGAATTCGCAACTGAAATCCTGGTCAATGGATGACTACAGCAATTTGCGGTGTTTTGATTAAACCACAGTTTGCCAGAGAAAAATCGTCGCTGGGCTGGGGAGAGCGAGGCGATCGCCGAGGAGACTATTGGAGCAACAGCCCCCTCAGGACTGCCGGATGAGAGAACAGCGATCGCTCGGCAGTCCTTGAATATCGGTCGATAGGCGAAACAGATCCCCTGCCTGGTAATACTGCTGCAACTCAGTTTGGCTCATGCCCGCCGATGCCGTCGTGATGTACAGGTCAGTCAAATCAGGGCCGCCAAAGGTGCAAGCAGTCACCAGCGGCACGGGTAAAGGGACTCTCATCAGCTCCTGCCCATGGGGATCAAAGCGGATCACGCAACTGCCATTCCACATGGCTGACCAAATGCAGCCCTCGGCGTCGATGGTGAGGCCATCGGGGTAGAACGGCTCATGGGACAGATTGATGAGCGGTTGGCGATCGCTGATCTTTCCGCTCTGGGGTTCAAAGCGGTAGGCGTAAATCGTTTTTCGAGGGGTGTCGGTCAAATAAAAGGTGCGCTGGTCAGGACTCCATCCCAAACCGTTAGAAATGGATAGCTGCGTTTCCATCCGTTGCAGGGTGCCATCGGGGTCATACCGATAGAGATTAGCGCGGGGCTGTTCGTGCTTATTCATGGTGCCAATCCAGAGGCGACCTTGGCGATCGCAGCGCACATCGTTGAGGCGATTGTCGGGCTGATCGGCCTCAATCGAGACCAGGGAAATCAGTTTGTGAGTCGTTAAGTTAAGTCGGCTCAGGCCATTTTCTTGGGCCACGATCAGTTCGTCGCCCTCGCTGATGAAAAGACCGCTCACCACGGTATCCAACTCGATGAAGGTGTCTTTGCCAGTCGCCGGATCAAAGGTATGAACCCGCCGATTATAAATGTCGACCCAATGCAACACTTGCCGCTGATGATGCCAAAGGGGGCCTTCGCCGAGGCGGGCTCTGACCGCTAGTACACAATCGGGGGATGTCGCGGTGGGGGTGGGTGGGCGATCGCTAGGCTGACCAGGGTTCGCGAAAGTCGGCATACAGGGTCAATCCTCCGTCGATGTAAAGGGTTTGGCCGGTGATATAGGTCGCTTCATCAGACACCAAAAAGGCCGTAGCGGCAGCCATTTCTTCGGGGGTGCCGGGGCGACCCAGGGGAATGTGACGATTGATTTCGGCTTCTTTTTGCGGATCATCAACCCAGTTTTCGTTGATGGGGGTTTCGGTCGCCCCTGGTGCGATCGCGTTGACCCGGATGCCCGCCTGAGCATATTCCAGCGCCAGGGTGCGGGTCAGATTGCCCATGCCCCCCTTGCTCATGGCATAGCTGATGTATTGGGGGCGGGGGATCACCTCGTGGACACTCGATACATTGATAATGACACCCGGTTTGGACTGCCGCAAAAACTGTTGAATGGCCTCCCGTGAACAGAGGTACGCGCCGCGCAGGTTCACGTTGATCACTTTGTCAAAATCATCCGTGCTGACTTGGTGAGAAGACGCTTCTATCTGAATGCCGGCGTTGTTGATCACGATGTCAACGTGGCCCCAGGCGTGGGTGGCTTGCTCAAATAAGTGCTGGATGTCGGCTTCTTGAGACACATCGGCTTGCACGGTCAGGGTCTGGATGTCGTGACCAGCGGCTTTGGCCCCTTGTTGGGCTTGTTGGGCGGTGGTCTCGGCTCCTTCGGCATCGCTGCGGTAGTTAATCACCACGTGGCAGCCTTCTGCGCCTAAGCGAATGGCGATCGCTTGTCCAATGCCTGAACTCGCTCCAGTCACGATCGCGGTTTTGCCTGTCAATCCCTTCATGATGGTTGCCTTTCTTGAGTCGTCAGAAGCCGGTGGTTGCTCCCGCAAAGTAATCTGTCTGCCGCCGGAAATCATCTCCTACGGGAAAGAGATGTCATCGGTGGAACGACGTCGCCCCCAAACTGGGGTGCCCTGCCCTTGCTTACCCACAGCTTTCATCCAAATAGTATCTTGCTGCATCTTGCAGAACTACGCTATAGCGGATAAGCCGGTTATCAGGCCCAGACAAATGGCCGTCATGAAATCGAGGTCCAGGGTGTCGAGGCGATCGCTGGATTGATGATAATGGGGATTGCGCATAAAAGCGGTATCGGTGACCATCATAGCCCGATAGCCACAGTCCCAAAAGGGCGCATGGTCACTGAGCCGAGTCGCGGGGATCGCCGCCCCCCGGTTAGGGACGGGCAGCCATTCGCAGGCCGCGCCAGAGCGCTTAAGCTGGCGGCTCAATTGCTGCATTGCCAGCACTGTCGGGAGGCTACCGATGAGCGCGATGTAATCGCCCGTATGGGGATAAAGCCGCGTCAGTAACGGTGAGGGGTACTCCTGGCTGTGGGGGGTGCGATCGCGATATCCCAACATCTCTAGCGACAACATCAGGTGAACGGCCTGACCATCGGCTTTAAGCTGGGCGGCATAGGCCTTGCTGCCCAGGAGTCCGTATTCTTCCATGTCAAAGGCGACGAACCAAAAGGGGCGCGGCAAGGGTTGGGCGGCAAAGTGGCGAGCGAGTTCGAGCAAGACCGCGACCCCACTGGCATTGTCGTCAGCACCGGGAGTGCCGGGCACTGCATCGTAGTGTGCGCCGATAATTAAGGGTGGCATAGAAGAGGCCGGGGGCGAGGCTGCCGGTAAGGTCAAAATCCAGTTGCGATGCTCGCGTCCCTGCACCTCAAAGGGATAACTGGTGACAGCCCCCCAAGCCGCCAGCGTGCTTTGAATATAGTGCTCAGCTAGGCGATGTCCGCCCGAGGCCAGGTAGGGATCGCGATCGCCGACCAATGCCTGCAAATGTTCTAGCAGTCGGGCTTGGACTGCCGCAAAATCCCGCTTGGGAGTCTCTCCAGGAGGGGGCGATGTCGACATAAGTTCCCGACATTAGGATTTCTTAAAGTTTTCGAGAAACGATTGTGGAGCCTTTGTTTGAGCGATGACCTCTGTCTCTATACCGATCCCCAATTCAAATACACGTGCTTATACTGGGTGATTAATGCGATTTTGTATCCGCCAACACGGATATGGAATCCGTATTGGCGCTTGTTCTACAGGTCTTGGCATCTGCCAAAAAGTCATGGAAATTCTGGGAATCGTCTGGGCAGCATCTATTATCTACCCTGCATCTGCTATCGCTAAATCTGCACAAGAATTTTTAACCTCATCCCCGCAGCAGTACGAAACTTTGCTCAGTCATGAGCCCAGGGGGGGATGGCGATCGCGGCAACTCAATTCGCGGCGGCCCGCAGCTTGGTGGCCCAAAACGCATACTGCCGTCCCCCATCAATTCGCTGCCCCTGAAGCCAGAGTCGCTTGGGGAGCCTTCTTGCCACTGGGGCTCTTGAGTGGGCAGCGCGATCGCCTCTCGCAGCAGGAATCATTTCAAACTCTCGTGCCGGCGATCGGCAATGCCCTCACCAGCTTTGAACCTCCTGCTGACGTCTCACCGGCGGCCAGTGCGGCGACCCGGACGGCTGAGCCTGCCCTGTTTGACGACGAGTGGCATAGCTGGTCAGCGGTAGCTGCGGTTCGGGTGGAGGAGTCAGCCGTTGGGCTACCCGCACCCGCATCCCCGCCCCAAAACCAGCCGCGCTGTCTGCAAGCAGCCCAGGCGTCTTATCAACCCAGCGCCTTGGCCTTAAAGGCGTCTCCTAAGACGCAGATTTGGGTCCATAACCAATTCATTGGTGAAGTGTCGGGACAGGTGGTTGCCCAAAAAATTGCCACCAAACTCAGAACCCTCGCCCAATCTGGCAAGTTGGATCCCACTCATTTGCGTTTGCTGGTAGGGCAGAACTTCGTGGGCATCAGTTATCAAAACGACCTCTTGTTCCTGGTGGATGAGACCCTACAGCCCCATCCCGAGGTGCCAGCTACCGTCACCGCCGCGCAATGGGTCAATAATTTGCGCACCGCCTTTGATGAAGCCCCGCTCGGCACAGCGGAAATTCAAATGGCGGTGGAGGGACTGCAGGAGTCGACGGAAACGATTTACGGCACTGCGTCGTGGTATGGACCCCGGTTTCATGGTCGCAAAACTGCCAATGGCGAGATTTTTGATGAAAATGCCCTGACCGCAGCGCACAAGACCTTGCCGTTTAACACGCAACTGAAGGTGACCAACCGGCTCAATGGCCGATCCGTCGTGGTGCGCATCAACGATCGCGGTCCTTACATCGGGCAGCGATCGCTCGATCTGTCAAAGGCGGCAGCCCATTGCTTAGGCAGTACTGTCAATGGTGTGGTTCCCTATGAGGCAGTGATTCTGGAAGCCGTCCAAAAGCCGAAGCTCGATGAACTGGCCACGGCACGGTTGACGGTCGACTAAAGCGGCCATTGATGCGCAACGGCCCCTGACGCTCGCGCGACACTCCAAACGCTGACAAGGATGTCTTAGCTATGGGGGGTGGTGGTTGTATCACTTGCGGATGGGGATGCGGCTATTTCATCCTGACCTCAAGCTCAAGTTACCGAAACCAGGAGATTTTACAGACCAATGCAAAACGTTAAGATGGGTTACAGAAATTTCCAAAGATCGATAGAGGATTATCGCTATGGCAACATCCAACGTTGAAATTTACACCTGGAGTCGCTGTCCCTTCTGCATTCGCGCAAAGGCCTTACTCGATCAAAAAAGCGTTGACTATACCGAGTACTGCATTGATGGGGATGAAGCGGCCCGTGCTCAAATGGCTAAACGCGCTGGGGGAAAGCGTTCTTTACCCCAAATTTTTATCGATGACCAGCATGTTGGGGGGTGTGATGATCTCTATCATTTAGAGCGGCAAGGCCAGTTAGATTCGTTGCTAGCGGTTGGCAAAGCCTAATTCAGCCTTCTGCCAATGAGCATCGGAGAAGCTTCAGCAAAACCCTCGCTGCTGTTGCCTGGTCATGATTTCAGCCAAACAGCCACCCTGATCCTAAGGAATGATCGAGCACCAGCTTGGTCAAGTTTTGTGATGGCAAAATTCGCTAGCCCAAAGCACTCGCGCCCTCTGGGGAGAATACAGAGAACGCGAGTGCTGACTCAGGTCAGACCGCAAGCCAAATTATTCTAATGTGGTCAGGCGACGGTTACTGACTGCTGCGGCTGGTTGGCGTGGTGACCATTGTGGTTATTGCGCGGTTGTAACAACCCATAACCCCCGTGGTTACGCTCATAAACCACGTTAATTTCCCCAGTATCCGCATTGGTAAACATGTAGAAGTCATGATCTACCAGCTCTAACTGTTCTAAGGCTTCTTGAACGGTCATGGGCGGCATTGAGAAATACTTGGTGCGTAATACGGCCTCGGGCAATTCGGGAGATTTATTCAGTAATTCAGAAACGTCAGCGGTTGGATTTTCGGTGCTCATCAAAGCATCATTCGGCTTAACTGACGAGAAATTACGACCATTTCTCTTTTCTTTATATTTCCGAAGTTGACGAGTAATTTTGTTGGCAACTAAGTCAATGCTGGCGTATAGATTTTCACTGCTTTCTTCGGCTCTAACGACTGCTCCGTTGATATACAACGTGACTTCTGCGCTCTGCTTAGAGGTGGTGTGAGCATTCTTGGCCACAGATAAGTTGACGTCTACCTCGTTGGTCAAATGCTTGAAATGACTGACTGCCTTGGTAATTTTTTGGTCGACATAACTGCGGATGGCATCCGTGATCTCGATGTTCTTACCTTGAATCACGAGCTTCATAGAGTCGCCTCCGTTGCGATATTCGTTTGATACTTTCACCGTAGCACCTTGTATTCTGGACGACAGTCAGCTTCAGGATCCTTTGCAACCGTTGATATTTCTTGATTACTTTTTCATGAAAATTTCCGCTTGAGCCCTTTTCCTCGTGCTAAATAATGTCCCCGTCTATGTCCGACCTTCAACCTGCGGCGGCAGCGATCGCCCCGGCCCCTTGTCACCTCTATCGGCTGGGGTTGGTACCTTATGAGCGGGCTTGGCAGTGGCAAACCCAGTGCCTGATGGCCCTGCGACAAGCTCCCGAATTGCCCGATCACCTGATGTTGCTGGAGCATCCAGCGGTTTACACCCTGGGGCAAGGAGCCGACGATCGCTTCTTGAAATTTACGCCACAGCCGCATTTGCCCCCGGTACTCAAGGTCGAGCGCGGGGGGGAAGTCACCTATCACTGCCCCGGCCAACTGGTGGGCTATCCGATTCTCAATTTGCGCCGTCACCAAACCGACCTGCACTGGTATCTGCGGCAGCTTGAGGAAGTCATTATTCAGACGTTGCAGGGGTTGGGGCTGGCGGGTGAGCGCTGTCCTGGATTGACCGGGGTGTGGTTGGAAGGGCGCAAAGTGGCCGCGATCGGCATTAAGGTGAGTCGCTGGATCACCATGCACGGCTTCGCGCTGAATATCAATCCTGACCTGTCGGGGTTTCAAAAAATTGTGCCCTGCGGCATTAGCGATAAGCCAGTGGGTAGTCTGGCTCAGTTTCAGCCAGAAATCACGGTACAGCAGATACAGCCAGTCCTAGAGGCAAAGTTTGCCCATGTTTTTCAACTGCGGCTGGTACCTCAAGCTTCATCACGGTTAGGCGCGATCGCTGCAGCACCCCTCCAGAGAGCACTTTTGCCGTAGCCATCATCAGGGATGAAACTGGGTTAACTGAGCCAGCGCCATGAGCGGATGACTGCGCCATGAGGCAGCGGCTACGATATGCACTCGCGCAAGGTTTTACATATGCGTTCTTCCAGGGGCGCAAAATTATCCATTGATGCCACCGCAATCCTTCGGGTGAAAATCTCCACATTCCCCGTTGTCAAATCCTGCCCACTCGGAAAAGGAAATCGGCGGTTTACAAAAACTTTTGGAATTGACTGTCAGACCTTTTGGAAAAGTGGAACCTCCCTCTTATCACCATTTATCTTCAGATCTGGCAGTTGATATTATCCCGCCCAATTCGGCCCCCCTGCTCCCCAAATTTTGGGGGGGCTGAGGTCAAAGTCCCCCAGCATGGAGGGCTTAAAGCCCTTCGGGCATACAAGAAAAGGGGACAAATGCAAAATGCTGATGGACTAGTGCAAGATGTGAGTTATCCCCACTTTCTGCTTTAGGGGATAAGCAATCGGCTAGGTGAATTTGAGAAGGCGATCGCGTAAATTGGAGATGAGAGTGTCAAACTTGGCACAACAATCATGCGGTTGCTGAGATTTACTTTTAATCATCCCAATACTTGGGAAACAGCGCTGCTTTACTGTTAGTCCTGATCGCCGATGTTTCAAGCTGAGCTCTGATGAAAGGGGCGATCGCACGTTACAGTAAAATTACCGATGGGTGTGTTCATTATCAGATTGAGATTGCCTAGCTGCTAATTGTTGCTCAGGTTAGCCGTTGAAGGCGGGCTAAAAAATGCCTGCTTTTCCTTATCCTGCTGCGGCCTCACGGTTTGCGATCTGAGGCTGTTTACATGAACTGGCGGCAAAAATCATGTCGGAAAACGCGGGAAAAATGCGCTGATTTTTTGCCCGTGCAGCATTTCCTGAAGTTTGTAACTGGTGATTGATTGGTGATATGGCGGCAGATCAACCGCCCAGCACTGGCAACTCGAACGAACTGCTACCAAACACGCCCATGGATGAAGGATTAGACCATCTGCCTACCAATCGAATTTCTGTAACGCCTGAGAAGGCTGTGGGCTTTGTCAGGCAAGAGGAATTTGCGTCTTTGCCAATGCCGAATGCTCAACCGCAGGCCCCATCTGCTCCGGCCCAAGTTTACTCCACTGGTTTAGCCGATGGCGTTTTGCCCGAGAGGCCACAAATTGAGCGTACGTCACGCAGTCTTGACGTCAGTCACGCGAGCCCTCTAGCGCCACTGAGAGCGCGTGACAGCCGAGCGCTTGAAGATTGTTTTGAGCATGAGCATCTGCAAGCCATTGCGTTGGATATTCATCGCTACCTTGCCCGCATCTATCCTGAACCTTGCTGGGAAGATGAACCCTTTGAGTTTTTGAACGGCTACATTTGAGGAATCGGGTGATGGGGCATGAATCGTTGGCTTTTCCGGATCCAGGGTGGCAATCGTCTAATGAATTACCTTTAGGGGTGCTAGCATCATGGACTTCCACATCGATACATTACTCAATACATTACTCAATTTTCCTAATGCAACCGTCGAGCCGTGCATTCAGGAAGCCGGAGATGTATTGCTGACATTGCGATGACTCAACGATGCCGCCGATTGTCCTGACTGTAGAGAATCCAGTGGAGAATTGCACCAAAGTCGGCCAGTATTATTACGTGATTTAGCCATTGTTGGCCAAGCCACTCATTTAAAGATGCCAAGACGCCAGTTTTATTGTCGCCCTTGCCAACGGTATTTTACAGAATCCCTTCCGGAGGTAGATAAAGGGCGACAGCTGACAGACAGACAGAAGTGCCTCGCGGAGGTTGGGTAGAGCGAAGTGAAACCCAACACCAGAGGCGGTTTCGTTGGGTTGTGCTAGCGCTTTAGCGTTCGCGCAGCGAGGGCTTTACCCAATCTACGCCTGCGGCAAGATCGCGGCGCACAACCGCTCCAGTTCTTCCTCCAGGGTATTGGCGGGCATGGGTTCTCCGGCCTGCCGATACCAGTAGCGGGCATTGCTCTGGTCGCCCTCGACCCGATGCAGGTAGGCGTGAATGAGGCAAGCGTTGCGATCGCTATACGGCTGCACCAGCTCGTGAGCAGCATCCCACTGTCCGGCCCTGACCAGGGCTAGCGCTTGGGCCGGGTCACCGGTCATCACTTGCCTCCTAGACTAGGAATTTGCGCGGCTACGGGGATGGGGGTTCAGGATCACTGTCAGCGCTGCGCTCAGGCTTGAGCAATGGAAAGGCGATGACATCGCGAATGCTGGGGCTGTCGGTGAGCAGCATGACGAGGCGATCGATGCCGATGCCCAAACCGCAGGTGGGGGGCATGCCGTGCTCCAGCGCATTGAGAAAGTCTTCGTCCACACCGGTCGCTTCCAAATCGCCAGCGGCCTTGCGGGCCGCCTGGGCCTCAAACCGGCGACGCTGATCAATGGGATCCGTCAACTCCGAGAAGCCGTTGGCCGTCTCGCGTCCGGCAATGAACAGTTCG
>Ga0208477_100512_pt1 | contig 15425 bp, 10 predicted proteins | sample HotLakmasection1_FD_184724 | JGI IMG/M metagenome (GOLD analysis project Ga0208477, IMG submission 184724) | Hypersaline microbial mat communities from Hot Lake, Washington, USA - Section #1 (SPAdes) | ecosystem: Environmental > Aquatic > Non-marine Saline and Alkaline > Hypersaline > Microbial...
AAACACGTTGCTGTAGCGACTGCGGAACATCTCGGGAGTCAGCGCCGCCGCCATCACCGCTTTGATTTCCTCCGTCGTCGGCCAGATGTCCTTAAGGTAAACGGGGCGACCGTCCTGATCCTGACCGATGGGGTCTTTCTTCAGGTCGATCGCCAGATTACCTGCGATCGCGTAGGCCACCACCAGTGGCGGCGAGGCCAGGTAGTTCGCCTTGGTGTGGGGACTGACGCGCCCCTCAAAGTTGCGGTTGCCCGAGAGCACCGCACCCACCACCAGATCTTTCTCGTTGATGGCGTCTACAATCGGCTCCGGCAGGGGACCGGAGTTGCCGATGCAGGTAGTGCAGCCATAGCCCACCAGGTTAAAGCCCAGGGCATCGAGGTCGTCTTGCAGCCCCGCTTTTTCCAGATAGTCCGACACCACCTGACTGCCAGGAGCCAGGGAAGTTTTCACCCAGGGCTTCACTGTCAGCCCCTTGGCGCGAGCTTTGCGGGCGACCAAACCGGAGCCAATCATAACGGAGGGGTTGGAGGTATTGGTGCAACTGGTGATCGCGGCGATCGCTACGGCCCCATCCGTCAGCTCGTAGTCCGCTCCCGCCACCGGGACGGATCGCTTCTCCGCATAGGACTCCAGACCGCTGAAGGTGGGAAAGTCCGAGGTCGTGAATTGCTCCGCCAGATCCGACAGCAACACCCGATCTTGGGGGCGTTTTGGCCCCGCCAGGGACGGTTCCACAGTAGCCAGATCCAGTTCCAGGGTGTCGGTGAAAACGGGGTCGGGGGTATCGTCTTCGCGCCAGAGGCCCTGGGCTTTGGCGTAGGCTGCCACCAGGGCAACGCGATCGGGGTCGCGACCGGAGAACTCCAGGTAGTGCAGCGTCTCGGGGTCGATGGGGAAGAAGCCACAGGTCGCGCCGTACTCGGGAGCCATGTTGGAGATGGTGGCGCGATCGGCTAGGGTCAGGTGCGAGAGGCCGTCGCCGTAAAATTCCACAAACTTGCTGACCACGCCCTTTTGCCGCAGCATTTGCACCACCGTTAGCACTAGGTCCGTCGCGGTGGCCCCCTCGGGCAGCTTGCCCGTCAGCTTAAAGCCTACGACTTCGGGAATCAGCATGGAAATGGGCTGCCCCAGCATCGCTGCTTCCGCCTCAATGCCGCCGACGCCCCAGCCGAGCACCGCTAGACCGTTGATCATGGTGGTGTGGCTGTCGGTGCCCACCAGCGTATCGGGGTAGGCCACCGTTTCGCCGTTCTCTTCCTTGGTCCACACGGTTTGGGCCAGGTACTCCAGGTTGACCTGGTGGCAAATGCCCGTACCCGGCGGCACCACCCGGAAGTTGTCAAAAGCTTTTTGGCCCCAACTGAGGAACGCATATCGCTCGCCATTGCGCTCAAACTCGCGCTGCACGTTGTCGCCAAAGGCGCTGTCGCTGCCGAAGCTGTCCACCATGACGGAGTGGTCGATCACCAAATCCACCGGGGAGAGGGGATTGATCTGGGCGGGATTGCCCCCCAGGTTGACCATCGCGTCGCGCATGGCCGCTAAGTCCACCACGGCAGGCACGCCGGTAAAGTCCTGCATCAGCACCCGAGCGGGACGATAGGCGATTTCTTGATCGGAGGTCTGGGTTTGGAGCCATGTGGCGATCGCCCGCACATGCTCCGCCGTCACCGTGCGCCCGTCTTCGTAGCGCAGCAAATTTTCCAGTAAGACCTTGAGGCTAAAGGGCAAGCGATTAATATCCCCCAATTCTTTCGCCGCCTCGGGCAAGCTGTAGTAGGTGTATTCCTTGCCGTTCACACTAAGGCTGGATTTAGCATTGAAGCTGTTGGTCACGGCGATCGCTCTCCTCTCTCGTTGAAAAAGCCGTGGGCACAATTTTGCCCGGAGTTTGATTCTACCGCTTGGGCACCCTTCCCCTCAGTAGGGAATGATGCAGTGCTGAGGCGTGATCTCGACATCATCGGCGATCGCGAGTGAAACCGGCATTTTGCCATCCCTGTCCCCGCCCATACGACTAACGCGATCGCTCAACTCACGGCATACTCAGTAAATTGACGTTTGAAGGGCGAATGGAAGCCCACCACAATATCCGTGTTAGGCACCCCCATTTTGACCAACTCGGCAGGAATATCGTCTTCGGTGCCGTTGTGTTGCAGCCAGATTTTGCCGTCTTTAAGGTCCAGATGCAAGATACAGCCGTAAATGCGCCGCTCATTTTGCCAGCCAATGTGCATGAGCTGGTAGTGATCGCGGACGGTGTCAGCCAGTAGCTGGATTTCGACCGCTGCGTCTCCAGAACCGAACTGAGCGTACTCTTTTAAAAGCTGCTGAATGATTTTGCGGTAGGACTCTAACTTATCCATTGCGATATGGTCTCTTGACAGCTATACCAACAGGTTGAGGGCACTTGGGCTGAGGAACATAATATGTATCACTGTGTTTTGAGAATGCGATCGTATTCAGCGTGAGAACCAATCCAAAACCAGACAATCTTGTTCTCCTGCGTTTTCACAACACCTAAAGCTCGCCAACCGATACCAACTGGACTGACCAAATGTTTAACTTATTATTGACCTTTTTGAACTCCAGACTGGGATGAGAGGGGTTTTCTCGCCAAAGCTGGTAGTTCTTCTTAGCCGTTTCCTGAACTCGGTTAGGCAACTTAGAAAACAGCTTGCGAAAATCTTGAGTTCTAGAAGACTTCATTACACTTCGCCAAACCCCTTTTCTTCCGTTTCGCCTGCATCATCTTCGGCCAGTGCCGCCTGAGCCATTGCTGCAAAACCGCCCATATCGGCATCTGAATCAGAAAAGGTTTCTTGCCACTTCAGTTCATTCTCAATATCGTTCAGCAGTTGCTGAGCAATCTCGTCTTGTAGTTCACTCGGCAACTTTTGGGCTTCTCTAAACGCCTGTTCCAATAAGGTTGACATCGCTTGCTCCAATTGCTTAACACTAAACTTGCTCAAAGGGCTTCCCAATTTTGCATTTTTAATTTTGCATTTTTAATTGCTCTATTTGCTTCGCTGCCCAATCTCTGAGCTGTTCGTCGTTGTCATTTTGGGCGCGATCGCGCAACAATTCCAGGGTTGTGGGGTGGTCACGGTATTGCTGAGGGCAATTTGGCGAGGGGTGCTCTTGCCAGCCATCTTCGCATTCAAAAGGAGCAATCGCCCTAAACCTTTAAACAAGTCGAGTGAGCTGTGTAAGCTAAAGCTCACCTACTTTGCGTATTTTGGTAGTTGAACTCCGCTTTTGGTGGTTGAACTCCGCTGTCGGCAAGACTCAACCAGGCAAATTAAAGGTCGATTAGCTTAGCATTACGGCAACATGGCTGGGTGATAATGGCAACAATTGTGGTCAAGAAGGCAATGCTGTTTAAACGTAAACCGAACCAGTCTCAGTCGATTAGCGGGAGCCAGATCAACGGTGCCCAAATCCAGCAGGGGCAGGCAGAGGACGACCTGACCCAAACCCAGCAGGGCAACCAGGCCGACCAGCAAAACCAGGGGTTGAGTGCGGCAGTGGTGCGGCGCATCTAGTTCCGCGAGGCGATGACCGCTGCCATCTTGTCCAGCCGCCGTTGATAGGGAGTCAGCATTGAGCAAAAAAGCCCCGGCACCGAAGTACTGAGGCTATCTTTAAGGGAAAAATGACTTTGAGAGTCTCGCAAGACGCGGTTAAGCCGCTACTTCAACGGAGTTGAGGGTAATTACCAAATCATTGAAGTCGTTATCGTTGAGGTCTTCAAAGCCCCAGACGTTGCCATCACGCTGCACGCGAACGTTCCCCAAAACGCCATCTTCGATGGTCGCCAGGTCAGTCAAAACGCCATCAATGAGCAAGGCGGGAGCATAGTACGTGCCGCCTGCCAAGGTCAGGTTAACCTCTGCCATCAGGTTGTTCTCGACAAACAATTCGGGGGCCAGCAGATTATCGGCAACCGCTGCTTCATACCCCGCATCGCCCGGTCGCAGGCCATCAACCCGCCCCTGAGCATCGGTTTCGTAGAACCGCAGGATATTGTTGAAGGCGGCTTCTCGCTCGACAGTGAGGTTGATCGCCACGTCGCCATCAAAGCCCGTCAGGTCAATGATTTCGTCGAAGGCCACCCCGGCTAGGGCATCATCTCCAAACAGGGTACGATACATCATCTCGTAGATGAAGGTATTGTCCAGAGTGGAGGGCAGCAAGTCAGCATTCATGCCGTAGGCTTTGGCCACCACGTTACCGGAGAAATCCGTCAGACCAGACCAAACGGTGACGAAGTTCCCCATCTCGCCATCCAGGCTGGGCTGCGCCTCAAAGGTCGTCAGGGGGAACAGCCGCCCTTCGGTGCCATCCACCGGATTCCGGAAGGTCTCGGTATCGGTGGGGTTGACGGGGAGAGCTGCTACCGTGTCGATGACTGCGGGCAAGGCCGGACCAAAGGGGGTGGGTTGCCACACCTGAATGCCGCCCGCCTCGCTGTCGGCGGCGGTCACCAGCAGGGTGTTGGGGTCTTCATTGCGGATGAAGTCCATCGCCACGCCCAGGGTGTCATCGGCCCGGAGCACAGCTTCCAAAACCCCCCGTGAGTTGTTGTCGTTGCCCAGGTTGTCGGTGGCTTCTTCTTCGGCCACTACAAAAAAGCCATCTGGATCCTTAGATAGGATGGGCAGAGCCGCTGCCAGCATTTCGGCCACCGTAGGCGGATTTTCGTTGCCGGGTTGGCCGTAGTTGTCTAATCCAAGGGACTGATTTAGCTCCTCCGGGTTGTCGTTGTAGGTATCTTCGGCAGCAAAAATGCCCAGTAGCTTGGTCGTGTCATCGGGAATGCTTTGCAGCTCTTCTCGGGTGTAGACGACGGTGTAACCCATCGCTTCAGCTTCTTCGATCAGGTTGCGGCCATCTTCTCGAATACCCTCCTGACCAAAGCGGCCTACCGTACCCACCGGCAAATAGTGAATTTCACCACCGCCCAGAATGATATCAACCCCAGACTCTACAACCTGAAGCGTAATCTCGGCCACGTCACCCCGATTCTCGACCTCTGCCAAGAAAGCGCCTGTACCTGGTTCAGCGATGAAGCCCGAGTTGATGACGGCAGTGGCTTTACCGGCAGCGATCGCCTCTTCCAAAATCGTCACCCCTGGTTTGCCCGAGGCCGAAGTGACGGGGTTACCGTCAGCATCCAGACCAAAGGAGCCCGCCGGAGCCTTCACCCCAAAGGCGTGGGTCACGGCACCGGAGTTAGAGGTGCCGACAATCTGGTCTTCCATATGCCCCAGGTAAACCCCTGAGTCAGACATCAGGTCATAGTTCAGGCGACCATCGGGACCTTGGCTGACAAAGCGACCAAAGCCATACATGGTGGGGCTGGTACCATCGGGGTGGAAGAAAATGACGTTACCCGTGTCCTGGGTCGGTTCAGGAGCGGGGATGAATGCGGGCACCTCGCGATCGGGCAGGTCCACCTCAAACAAGGTTTCGTACATGGCCCGATAAATGTCGGTATTATCGACCGTTGCTGGCAGCTTGTCAGCATTCAGGCCGTGGGCCTTAGTGACGATCGCCCCCGCAAAGTCAGGGGTACCCGCCCAAGCCACGTCAAAGGTGTAGACGTTACCGTTGGCGGCAGGCTGGGCCACAAAGGCCTCGGTGCCGACCCCTTGCTGCCCATCTCCTGGATTGAAAAAGTCAGGCGCTGCGGTCAAATTGAGTCCCGTGGGGTTAGTGCGGAACGTTCCTGCGGTTTCCCCAGTATCATCAATTTGTAGACCGCCCGCTTCACTGTCAGCCGCTGTAATGATCAACGTGTTAGGGTTGCGCCCATAGAAATCCAGGGCTACCCCGATCGCCTCGTCGGTGCGAATCATCGCCTCTAGCTTGCCGGAAGCGCTGTTGATGTTGCCAAAGTTATCCACCCCTTCTTCTTCCAGTACCGTCAAGGAGCCATTCTCAAAGTTAGGGTGACGCTCCATGATCGACTGGGCGGCGGCCAGCATCTCGCCCACTGTCGGGGCTGAGGGCACGAAAGGAGGCGTTCCGGTATTGGCCAGGTTTTCGTCATAGCCGGGTAAGCTACCTTCAGGACTCCGAATCGTATCGTTAAAAGTATCTTCGTTGGCAAAAACACCCAATACCTTGGTCACAGATTCGTCGGCAGCGACGGCGGCCAACTGGTCAGCCGTGTAAACCACGGTGTAGCCCAGGCTCTCAGCCAGCTCAATCAAGTTAGTTTCCGGGCGAATGTTGGAGGCAGTAGAAATCGCATCCAACTGTTCTGCTGACTCGGCATACACCGCATCCGCCGGGGGTTCAGTGCCAGCGGGCAGATAGTTGACCAAACCGCCCCCCAGGATGATGTCAATTCCAGACTCGACGACCTGGCGAGTGATCTCAGCAAATTGCGCCCGAGGAAACACGCCAAACCCAGTCGCATCCGCCGGGACATCGGTCTGACCCACTTCAGCGGCAAAGGCTCCGGTACCGGGTTCGGCAATCACGCCGGAGTTGATTAGGGCCGTCACTTTGCCAGCGGCGACGGCCTCTTGCATGATGGTTTGATTGGTGCCAGAGAGGGCGATCAGCTCTTCTTCCACGAAGCGGCCCGTCTCTTCATCTACGATGGCGTTGCCGTCGGCGTCGCGCTGCACTTCAAACCCAAAGGATTCGGCGTAAACCTTAACGCCGGTGGCGTGGGTCACGGCTCCACCGTTCGAGGTGCCCGTGAGCTGATCTTCCATGTGCCCGAGATAGACGCGGGCCTCGTCCAGGGTGTCCCAATTCAGCCGACCGTCGGGGCCTTCAAGGGCTAACCGGGCAAAGGTAAAGTCAGAGGGGCTAGACCCGTCAGGGTGGATAAAGATAACGTGATTATTAGCCATCAAACTGTCTCCTTACAGATGCATAACCAGATTCCGAACAAATGCAGAAAAACAGGCAACATCACCTTGATGACAGGGGACTGAGTTCACAGTTTTTAGGACTACAAGAAATCGCTTTCTTTGCTTGGCCAGCAAAACAGATTTCCCTCCCGATTGAAAGCATAATAAAGACAGGAGGAAGATTATAGGTGCTGAGTTTGCATACGTGGAACTATCAGCGCATCAAGGTTATATTTCTATTGCCCTTCTTGATTCCTTCCGTAAGATCCCATCAAAACTTTAAGGAAAAGCAATATCCTTGATTAAGAAAACGCTCCTAATAAATTAAATAAGCACGCCTTAAGCTTAACCGTAAAAATACTTAAGCGTTGTCATAGAGTCTCGTCAAATCCATAGCGATCGCTCATTATTCACAGGTGTTAGAAACAATTCAATGTTCAGAAAAAACGTCTTTTTGTGAGTCTAATTTTTGATATAGCGACCCCGCATGAATTATGAAGACTCGACCCCGGCGAACAAGGGGCTTAAGCCCCTTGCCGTTCATGAATCCAATAGGATTGCTATACCAGCAGAGGCACCCAACCTGAAAGAAGACGGGTTGGAGCAAAGCCCATCAGAAAAAAGCAAAGTAGGGCTAACCTCACCTTTGAAGCCCACGTTCCGGCTCATGCTAAAGCCTGAGTTCTCATTAGGGCTGAGATTCCCAAGTTGACTGCTTCGAACTGCTCTGGAAGTTGAACAACTCCCCACTCAGATCCGTGAATTTTGGGGCCGACGTGCTCTGATCGAACATTGGCATATAGCATGACAGCATGGACTTGTTTGACCACCATCGGGAAGCCCAGATTGACGCCGAAGCGCCTTTGGCGGCGCGATTGCGTCCGCGTACGTTGGATGAGTTCATCGGGCAGGATGCGGTGGTGGGGCCAGGGCGGTTACTGCGGCGGGCGATTCAGGCCGATCAGCTCTCGTCGCTGATCTTTTATGGGCCACCGGGGACGGGCAAGACCACCCTGGCGCGAATTATTGCCAATACCACCAGTGCCCAGTTCATTGCGCTGAATGCAGTGCTGGCGGGGGTGAAGGATATTCGGGAGGCGATCGCTCAGGCCCAAGACTTACGCGGTCAGTTCGGTCGTCGCACCATTTTGTTTGTCGACGAGGTGCATCGCTTCAACAAGGCCCAGCAGGACGCGCTACTGCCCTGGGTGGAAAACGGCACCGTGATTCTCATCGGGGCGACGACAGAGAACCCGTTTTTTGAGGTAAACAAAGCGCTGGTCAGCCGATCGCGGGTTTTTCAACTCAAGTCGCTGGAGCGGGATGACCTGTATCGGGTGGTGGAGCAGGCGTTGGCGGACAAAGCACGGGGCTTTGGGGGGCGATCGGTGCACCTGGACGAAGCCGCCCTGGATCATCTGGTGAATGTATCGAATGGCGATGCGCGGGCGCTGCTCAATGCGTTGGAACTGGCGGTGGAGACGACGGCACCAGAGCCGGACGGCACCATTCGCATCCCGCTGGCGGTGGCAGAGGAGTCGATTCAGCAGCGGGCGGTGCTGTACGACAAAGAAGGGGATGCCCACTTCGACACTATCAGTGCCTTTATTAAAAGTCTGCGTGGCTCGGATCCCGATGCGGCGCTGTACTGGCTGGCGCGGATGATCTACGCGGGCGAAGATCCCCGCTACATTTTTCGGCGGCTGGTGATTTTGGCGAGTGAAGATATCGGCCTGGCGGATCCCCAGGCGGTGGCGGTAGCGATGAGTTGCGCCGAGGCGTTCGATCGCGTCGGTATGCCCGAGGGTCGCTATCCGCTAGCGCAGGCGACGCTGTATCTGGCGACGGCGGCGAAGTCGAACAGTACGATGGCGTTTTTTGATGCGCTGTCGGCAGTGGAAAAAGAGCAGCAGCGGGATGTGCCCAATCCCCTGCGGGACCCCAGTCGCGACAAGGCAGGGTTCGGCCACGGTCAGGGTTATCTCTATCCCCATTCCTATCGGGAGCATTGGGTAGCGCAGCAGTATTTGCCGTCAGGATTGCAGGGGCAGGTGTTTTATCAACCGTCCGATCAGGGGTATGAGCGCTCGATTCAGCAGCAGGTGGTGCGGCGGCGAGAGGCCCAACTGGCGGCGATGGTGGAGGGCACCAGCACCCCCACGACCGAGGCGTTGACCTATAGCCCGGATGACCCGGCCCGAGATCGCTGGCTACAGCGTACGGTGAGCCAAACGGGGGAAAGGTTGGGGCAGGTACGCGATCGCCTCTTTGCCGCCCTGGACATCCAGCGCCACCACACCCTTCTCGACCTGAATGCCCGCAGTGGGCTGCTCACCTGGGAAGCGGTGCGGCGAGTGCCCGAGGGCGGCGTCTACACGCGGGTGGAGACGGAGCAGGATCGGGCAGCGTTGACGGAACAGGCGGCGATGTTGCCCGAGTTGGATCGCCCCGTGATCTTTCAATCGGCACTGGCGGAACTGGGGACGGCGTTGAGTGAAGTGGCCACCGGGGTGCAGTTCGATCGCCTGGTGGGGCGCAACGTGTTTGGGGCGATCGCGCCGACCCCTGACCTGATTCGGGCGATCGTAGCCGGGCTGCGGTCCTCGGGCCAGTTGGCCCTGGCGGAAACGGTGCCCCGCGACAGTCAGCGGCTCTGGTCACTGGTGCCCGCCGACAAGTTGACCGGCAAACTCGCGGAGCGCTGGCGCAAAGCTGAAGCCGCCCTCTACCGCGAGGATCAGGATGCTCGCTTTGCCTGGGATGGCGAGCAGTTGGCCCAGATGCTAGAAAAAGCGGGACTCTCCATCACCTGGTCACAGGAGCGGGTGCAGAGCGATCTGTTCGTCAGTGAAAAGTTGTGCGATCGCTGGTTCGACGCCACGAATGCCCAAAGTTACCGTTCCCGTTTAGCTCCGGCCCTATCCAGTCGGGATTTAACCGCGATCGAAAAAGCTCTGCGGCGACAGGTGCAAAATCAGACCGTCCGGTGGCAATCGACCCAACTTTTCATTGTTGGTAGGTCAGCGGACTCTTAGGAATGAGAATTGAATCAGTTGGGATAGCCGTCTCGGCTGTCCCAAGGCAGGCAAGATGCCTGCCCTAACAATTTGGATAGGCAGGCAAGATATCTGCCCTAACAATTTGGATGTAATTTGATCCTCATTCCTTAGCGAACTGGCGCGATCGCCAGCGACCCTTGACGCCGCCGTGCCATGCTAATATCTGCTAGAAATTTTTGCCCTTCTGTATGTCCCTTAAGTTTTGGCTGAATAAACCAGCGGCGTTTGTCAAAGTGTGGCAACAGCGAGGTTTTCGCCGAGCCATGTACGAATCCTTGCAGTACCTCGTATGGTTTGGCCCCCGTCGTCAGGCCCGCCTGAAGTTTGAACAGTGGCTGGCAGACCACACCCTCACACCCGAGCAGGCAGCAGCCATTCGGGCAGAAACGCAACAATGGTCAGAGCCGCCCACCTTCTCAGTGTTGGTGCCGGTTTACAACACCAAACCCGTATTACTCAAAAAAGCGATCGCGTCGGTGCGATCGCAGGTCTATCCCCATTGGGAGTTGATCTTGGTAGATGACTGCTCGACCTCAGCCGCAACCCGTCAGGTGCTGGAGCAATATGTCGACACCAATGAGCCGATCACGGTGATCTTTGCCCCCACCAATGGCGGCATCTCGGCGGCGACCAACCTGGCGTTAGCAGTGGCCACCGGCGAATTCATCGCGCTATTGGATCATGACGATGCGCTGACCAACGATGCCCTGTACGAAAACGCCCAAGTCATTCGCCAACACCCCGCGATCGACATTCTCTACAGCGACGAAGACAAGATCAGTGAAGCCGAGGAACGGTTTGGCTTTTTCTTCAAACCCCATTGGTCCCCTGAGTACTTTCATGGCTGTATGTATACCTGCCATCTGGGGGTGTACCGCACAGCGTTAGTGCGGCAGATTGGCGGCTTTCGGTCGGAGTTTGACGGCGCGCAAGACTGGGATTTGATGTTACGGGCAGTGGAAGCCTCCCAGCAGATCTACCACATTCCCAAAGTGCTGTACCACTGGCGCGTTACTGCCACCTCAGTGACGGCAGGAGCCGATGTGAAACCCTGGGCCTATCAAGCCGGGCAGCGGGCGCTCACGGCGATGGCTCAACGCAGTCCCTATCCCGGTCAGGCCGAGGAAACCAGCGAACCGGGTTACTTTCGGGTCCGCCGCGAGTTGGGGCAAAAGCCCCTGATCAGCATTGTGATTCCCAGCGCGGGGGCGCTCATGGCCGATGGTCAGCGATCGCACCTGGAAAATTGCCTGGACAGCATTGTCACTCACAGCACCTATCCCCATATCGAGCTGGTCGTGGTCGACGGCTTCGACCTGCCCCCCGACACCCTCGATCGGGTCAAAGCTTTTGGCATTGAACTGGTGCGCTGCGATGAACCCTTCAACTTTTCGCGGCGCATCAATGCGGGGGTGCAGCACAGCCAGGGGGAGGTGGTGATGATCCTCAACGACGACATCGAGATCACCACCCCCGATTGGCTGGAATCGATGTTGGAACTCTGCCAGCAAGCCGAAATCGGGGCCGTGGGTGCCAAGCTGCTATTTCCCAACGACCACATCCAACATGCGGGCGTCATCATTTTAGACGCGGGGCCAGGGCACGTTTTCTACAATCTGCACCGCGACGACTCCAATGCTTTGCTAGCGCATCTCAGCAATCGTAATTACCTGTGTGTGACCGGAGCCTGCATGATGGTCCGCCGCGCTGTCTTCGATCAGGTAAATGGCCTGGATGAAATTTTCCCCTTAAGTTACAACGATGTTGATTTTTGCCTCAAGCTCCATCAGGCCGGCTATCGCAACGTCTACACGCCTTTTGTTGAGCTGATTCACTATGAGTCGGTGTCGCGAGACTGCACCGTGTTACCCGCAGAGCTAGCGACCTTTAAGGCCCGCTGGCAGCCGTATCTCGATGCGCTGGGGGGCGATCCTTATTACAATCCCAATTTCAATCAAGTCAGTCCGACGTTTACGTTTTGAATGAGGGGGAACGGTGGGGCAGGCGGGAGCGATCGCGCCTTTTCGCCCAAGCGTTCGCTGCCCCCCACCGCAGCGGGTGTTTACATTTCATAACAAAACCAAATCACAACCTTGAGGGAAACCAAAGGGATCACCGTCTTTGAAGGAGGCATGATTTCATAAGGGCATTGCAGCCCGATTTGGCCTGTCCGCCTCAATCGGTTTGACCTATGCTCACTCATTCAAAGGACACCTGGAAGTTATGGCAACCCTCAAAGTAGGTATTAACGGCTTTGGCCGGATCGGACGCCTGGTTTTTCGAGCGGCGATTAAGAACCCCAACATTGAGTTCGTCGGCATCAATGATTTGGTCCCGGCAGAGAATTTGGCTTATCTGCTCAAATACGACTCGACCCACGGACGCTACAGCGGAACCGTCGTAGCCAAAGCGGATGGGATTGAAGTCGATGGCAAATTCATTCCCACGATGGCCGTGCGTAACCCGACAGAACTCCCCTGGGGCGACCTCGGGGCTGACTACGTGGTGGAATCGACGGGGTTTTTCACCCATTATGACGGCGCAAAGCGGCATCTTGAGGCGGGGGCCAAGCGGGTAGTCCTCTCCGCCCCCACCAAGGATCCCGACCAGATTTCGACGTTGTTGGTGGGGGTCAACCACGAAACCTATGACCCGGCAAAAGATCAGATTGTCTCCAATGCGAGCTGTACGACCAACTGCTTGGCCCCGATCGCCAAGGTCATTCAAGACAACTTTGGTCTGGCGGAAGGCTTGATGACGACGGTGCACTCAGCCACTGCCACCCAGCCCACAGTGGATGGCCCAAGCAAGAAGGACATGCGGGGCGGTCGCGGGGCCGGGCAAAACATCATCCCGGCGTCTACCGGAGCGGCCAAAGCGGTGACGCTGGTGCTGCCGGAACTCAAGGGCAAACTCACTGGGATGGCTTTCCGGGTGCCGACCCCGAATGTGTCCGTTGTCGACTTGACGTTCAAGACAGATCAAGCGACGAGCTACGATGCCATTTGCGCGGCGATGAAAGCGGCTGCCGAAGGCCCCATGCGAGGCATTTTGGGCTACACCGATGAAGCGGTGGTGTCGACTGACTTCATCACGGATCCCCACTCCAGCACCTTTGATGCGGGGGCGGGCATGGAGCTGAATGATCAGTTCTTTAAGGTGGTTTCCTGGTATGACAACGAGTGGGGCTATTCGTGCCGGGTGGTTGATCTGATGCTGCACATGGCGCAAAAGGATGGCATTCTGAGCGGCATCCAAATTCCGGCGACGGTTTAAGCGATCGCTCATCACCCGCTACAGCTGGCGATCCAGCCCTTGACTGGGTGTCCTTGACACCGACAATGCCCCCGTTTCTGCCATGAAGCGGGGGCGTTTTTGGGGGGCAGGGGCGATCGCGGCCCCACCGCCGCAGGTAGAGTTGCAGGTAGAGTTAAGGTCTTGGGCCAGGCAAGACTGCCGCCATCCGATCAAACCGACAGCCGCATGACTCGGAGCTTCGGAGTCTTTAAGTTTTTTTTGCAATTGCCTTTAAATCTGGTTAATTCTGAACAATCTTTTAGAAGCGGGTCGCTAATATAGGTGACAACCCTGATCAAAAGGGCAGCTTGGAGGCCAGCGATCGCGGTTGGGTGCATTAACCTCAGCAGTGGGCCGTCGGTCATTCAAGATTTTCACACTGCAGCTTAACAGCCATCTTCTGTTTCGTATGCTCTTGCAGACTCAAACTCTAAACACGCTGTTCAGGCACGGGATGTTCCCGTGCCTTTTTTGTTAACACCTTTTTTCATCCTTTTCTTGTTCTTTTAGTTCAGTGGCTGACAAAAGCGTTGATCGATTTATGAAATATCACTTTGACATCATTGGCGTAACGACCGTGTGGGACTTCTTTCGCCACCAGCAACAGGTGGAACAATCGCCAGAACGCGGCTGTGCCTACTTGGGCAGCTACCAATGCACCTTGGATGGGTTCATTGAGGCGACCGAGACCATTCAGCACCGACCCGCCTGGGACTGGGACGCCATCGTCGCCCAAATGATCAATTTCTGGATGCAGGACGGCGATCGCGTCTCTCAATGGCAGCAAGAATTGCGCAATGCAGAAGAAACCAGCCTGATCGTGGGGCGAGTAGCCAACTTCTCCAACCTGCGGCATGAGTTTGAGCAGCTGCTCGGCGAGCCTTGAGCCCCCTGGCCAACGCTCCCTAACGGGGGACATCATCCATGATGGGGCCAGTGTTCAGCGGTCAGGAGGGGCCGCCGCCGGAGCGAGTCCCCATCAAGGGCGACCCTCGGAGCGATCGCTCTGCCCCTTTTCTACGATTTGTTGATCGTTCTCCAGCGGTCCCCTGAAATCATTTACAACGTAAGAACAGTTCGCCCCTATTGCAGTAATGACCAAAAACGGCCTGAAAGCGGAAGATGCGATGCCTAAAAAGTCGTCCCCATTGTCGCCCGACTCCTCAGAGTTGGCAAACGTGAAAGATCAGAAGAAAAAGAAGTCGAAAAAATCAGCCAGCCGTCCCCAGGGCGACTCAAAAAAGTCGGCAAAAGCAGCCAAGAAATCGCGGGCTGAGGCAGAGCGCGAAGTGTTTCATTACTCTTCGGAGTCTGAGGGCAGTTCGAAGCTGCCGAAAAAGTTTTACGAAAGTGAACTGGCCCGTCTGCAGGTCGAATTAGTCAAAATGCAGTATTGGGCGAAGCATACCGGAGCCCGCATCATCATTGTGTTTGAAGGGCGCGATGCGGCTGGCAAGGGCGGCACGATCAAGCGCATCACGGATCCCCTCAATCCTCGGGGTTGTCGGGTCGTGGCCCTGGGTACGCCGAGCGATCGCGAAAAAACGGAATGGTATTTTCAGCGGTATGTGGCTCATTTGCCTGCGGCAGGGGAGATCGTTTGCTTCGATCGCAGCTGGTATAACCGGGCTGGGGTCGAGCATGTGATGGGCTTTTGCACCGAGAAGCAGTATCACGAATTTATGCAAACCTGCCCTCGGTTCGAACAAATGCTGGTGCGGTCAGGCATCATTTTGCTGAAATATTGGTTTTCCGTCAGTGACGACGAGCAAGAGCGGCGCTTTCAGGCCCGCCTGACGGATCCGGCTCGGCGCTGGAAACTCAGCCCGATGGATTTGGAATCCCGCGATCGCTGGGTCGAGTATTCCAAAGCGAAGGACGCCATGTTTGCCCACACCAACATTCCCGAAGCGCCCTGGTTTACCGTCGATGCGGATGACAAAAAGCGGGCACGGCTCAACTGCATCAGCCATATTCTGAGCAAGATCCCCTATATCGATATGACGCCCGACCCCGTCCAACTGCCCCCCCGCAACCTGGCTCCCGAGGATTATGTGCGCCCGCCTATCAACGAGCAGTTTTTTGTGCCCCGCATCTACTAAGGAACTCGTAAGAAAATAAGGTGCCCGTTGTCGCCTGTTTCCTGGTTGCATTGCTTCGCGTTGGCGAAGCAATGCAACCTACAATCATC
>Ga0208477_100553_pt1 | contig 14418 bp, 8 predicted proteins | sample HotLakmasection1_FD_184724 | JGI IMG/M metagenome (GOLD analysis project Ga0208477, IMG submission 184724) | Hypersaline microbial mat communities from Hot Lake, Washington, USA - Section #1 (SPAdes) | ecosystem: Environmental > Aquatic > Non-marine Saline and Alkaline > Hypersaline > Microbial...
CCTTATCCAAAAGTCGCTGGATTACTGACTCTCAGAAGGTTTCAAGGAGCGATCGCGGTCGTTTTACGGGCTGTAGAACCTCACCTCTCCTTACCCAGGAGAGAACCGGAACCCTGTCAGATTTGGGATCAATGGTTCACCAGCGTGTGAATAAACCTCTCCTTGTGTGGGTAAAGCCTGCCCGAAGGGCTTAGGAGAGGTGCCGCAGGCGGTGAGGTTTTGTCCCCTTAAGGGTAGGCCGAAACCACTGTCTGGCATAGCGTTGGTCGACTTGTGCCGCAAGGATAGCAGGATTGGGGGGCCGAGCGGCAAAATCATACCGCTATTCAGCAACGCCAATTTTTCCGTTTCTTCCGGATGCGATCGCCCCCTTGAGTAAACAGAAGTGGTAGATGCACCCTGATTTCTAACCCCCAGCTCGTAAGACTGGGGGTTTTTTGTGGCTTGTTGACAGCGGCGGTTCCCGCCGAGCAGGGGAACCAATCTCTGAGGGGGCGTGATTCGATAAATCTGCCTATTGGTTGAGCAAAAGCGATACACTAACCACGGCAGCTTTTTCCCGCCTGCGACCGACCTTGCTGCAGTCGCCCTCTGGAAACCGTAGTCGGCACTGACCGTCCGTTTGCGGTGTGCCAAATAATTGGTTGCCCCACTGAGTTTTAGTCGCCAATCGCATGACAGCCACTCCGCCGATTCCCATCTTATTGGTCACTGCAAACCAATTGCAGACAGACTTCCCAGTCGAAAAAAGCTGGATTGAAGCGATGGGGTTCAAAGCGGAACCGGGGACCTTTTGCCTGCTGCCCGGCTCCCAACAAAACCTGTCAAAGGTGCTCGTTGGTCGACCTGAAACCCTTGATATGTGGTCGTTGGGACTCCTTTCGCAGTCTTTGCCCCCCCAGCGCTACGAGTTGGTGAGTGACCTCACCCCCGCCGAAGCCACTGACCTCACCCTCGGCTGGCGACTCGGCCAGTACCGATATAGCCGCTACAAACAAGACTCGCCGGGGGCGATCGCGGAACTCGTGACCCCCGAACTCGCCGATGCCGACTACATTGACGCCACCGCCGAAGCCACTTCCCTGGCTCGTGACTTGATCAACACCCCTGCCAACAACATGGGGCCAGAGGATCTCGAAGAAGCCGCCCGCATTTTATCCGTCACCTATGATGCCGATCTATCCGTCATCAAAGGCAAAAATTTAGAAGCTGAAAACTACCCGATGATTTACGCGGTGGGCCAGGCCAGCAACGCTGTTCCCCGCCTGATTGACTTGCGTTGGGGTGATGTCGATGCCCCCAAAGTCACCCTCGTAGGCAAAGGCGTCTGCTTTGACTCTGGCGGGCTCGATCTCAAACCCGCCCAAGGCATGCTGATGATGAAAAAAGACATGGGAGGGGCCGCCCACGTGTTGGGGGTAGCCACCATGATCATGAAACTCAACGTGCCCGTCTGCCTGCGCGTTCTGATTCCCGCCGTGGAGAACAGTGTGGCGGGCAATGCGATGCGGCCCCTCGACGTGCTCTCGACGCGCAAAGGCATCACGGTCGAAGTGGGCAACACCGATGCCGAAGGACGGTTGGTGCTCGCCGATGCCCTCTGGGAAGCCAGTCGCGAACAGCCAGACCTGATCGTAGATTTTGCTACCTTGACGGGGGCGGCTCGGGTCGCTTTGGGGACGGAGCTACCGGCATTTTTCTGCAATCAGCCCAGCCTACTGGAGCCGCTAGAAGCCGCGATGACAACCGCTACCGATCCGCTGTGGAACTTGCCGCTGCATGAACCTTACCGGGATTTGCTCAACAGCAAGATCGCCGATTTGTCGAACATTTCCAGTGGTTCCTACGGTGGGGCCATCACTGCGGCTCTCTTCCTACAGGAATTTATCAAGCCCAATATTCCCTGGATTCACATTGATGTCATGGCCTGGAACCTGCGCAATCTGCCGGGTCGTCCTGAGGGGGGTGAGGTTATGGGGATGCGAGCTATTTTTGAACTGATTCGGCAACAGATTGCCCAGGGCGGCTAGTGCATCGTCAAGACTCAGAATGAGGACTGCGACCTCAGCCCGAACGGATTGTTCCCGGTTACTCTGAGCTTGTCGCAGGGGCTTTGAGGGTACCTATAATGAGCTTCACAGAGGTGCTCAATCACTTCGCCAGACGAGGCCCCTTGCTCAGGAGTGCCGTCGTAACCTGGGTGCCCAAGGCGAAGGACCATGCTGCAATTGCGGTTGGGGAACCTGGATCAGACCTGTTTCAACAAGGGCTCCTGCTTGATCAGCAAGGGTTGGGTTGGATCAGTCATGGAGCCTAACGGATTGTGTATCCTTCTGCATCATAAATCAGCAATGCATGGCAGAAGCTCTGGCATCCGACAAGCACTTTGAGCAAGCCGGTTTCGCTGCATTACTCCGGAACTAGAGATTCGTTCTCAGTTTTCGTTGTCGCGATTCCACAATTTCCCGTCCTTCTGAGTTCGGTATCCCCCCCTACAGAGAATTTGGCAGACCCGGCACACTGTTAATAGCTGTTAAGCCGGAGCAAATTTATGGGAAAAGTCGTTGGAATTGACTTAGGAACTACGAACTCGGTAGTCGCTGTGATGGAAGGTGGGAAGCCCACCGTGATTGCGAATGCGGAGGGTTTTCGGACGACACCATCGGTGGTGTCATACGCCAAGAATGGCGATCGCCTTGTGGGTCAAATCGCCAAGCGGGGCGCGGTGATGAACCCCGAGAACACTTTTTATTCTGTGAAGCGCTTCATTGGCCGCCGTGTGGATGAAGTCGGCACCGAATCAACTGAAGTGGCTTACAAAGTCCTCACCGTGGGGAACAGCCTGAAGTTGGATTGTCCCCAAGCAGGCAAGCAGTTTGCGCCCGAAGAGATCTCTGCCCAAGTGCTGCGCAAGCTCGCAGACGACGCCAGCAAGTATCTGGGTGAGCCGGTAACTCAGGCGGTTATTACCGTTCCGGCCTACTTTAACGATTCGCAGCGTCAAGCCACCAAAGACGCTGGCAAGATTGCCGGGTTGGAAGTGCTGCGGATCATCAACGAGCCGACTGCCGCTTCTCTCGCCTACGGGTTGGACAAGAAGAGTAACGAAACCATTCTAGTCTTTGACTTGGGGGGCGGTACCTTTGACGTGTCCATTCTGGAAGTGGGCGACGGGGTCTTTGAAGTGCTGGCAACCTCGGGTGATACCCACCTGGGTGGTGACGACTTTGACAAGAAGATCGTGGACTACCTAGCGGGCGACTTCCAGCGCAACGAAGGCATCGATCTGCGGAAAGACAAGCAAGCACTGCAACGTCTAACCGAAGCGGCGGAAAAGGCCAAGATTGAGCTTTCCAGTGCTGGTCAGGCGGAGATCAACCTGCCCTTTATTACGGCAACTCAAGACGGTCCGAAGCACTTGGAAACTACCCTCACTCGCGCCAAGTTTGAGGAACTGGTATCTGATCTGATCGATCGCTGTCGGATTCCTGTTGAGCAAGCCCTCAAGGATGCCAAGCTGAACCGCGAGAACATTGACGAAGTGGTGTTGGTCGGTGGTTCGACCCGCATCCCGGCAGTGCAGGAAGTGGTTAAGAAGATCCTGGGCAAGGCCCCGAACCAGACGGTGAACCCGGATGAAGTGGTCGCCATTGGGGCTGCTATTCAGGGCGGTGTGCTGGCCGGGGAAGTGAAAGACATCCTGCTGCTCGACGTCACGCCACTGTCTCTGGGTGTAGAAACGCTGGGCGGCGTGATGACCAAGCTCATCACGCGGAACACGACTGTACCTACTAAAAAGTCTGAGACCTTCTCGACGGCTGTCGATGGCCAGACCAACGTGGAAATCCATGTGCTCCAGGGTGAGCGGGAAATGTCGAATGACAACAAGAGCCTGGGTACCTTCCGTCTGGACGGCATTCCGCCGGCCCCCCGTGGCGTGCCTCAGATTGAAGTGACCTTCGACATCGATGCTAATGGTATCTTGAGCGTCACCGCCAAGGACAAAGGCACCGGCAAGGAGCAATCCATCAGCATCACCGGCGCATCGACTCTAGACGACAATGAAGTCGATCGCATGGTGAAGGATGCTGAGGCTAACGCCGCTGCCGACAAAGAGCGGCGCGAGAAAGTCGAACTCAAGAACCAGGCCGATACCCTGGCTTACCAGGCTGAGAAGCAAATTGGTGAGCTGGGCGATAAAGTTCCCGCTGATGACAAGGCCAAAATTGAAGGCCAAATTAAGGAGCTGAAGGATGCGGTGGCTTCTGAGGACTACGACAAGATGAAGTCCCTGACGACGGAAGTCCAGCAAGCGTTGTACAGCATCAGCGCTAATTTGTATCAGCAAGCCGGTGGACCTGAGGCCGCGGCGGGTGGTGCAGCGCCCGGAGACGAAGCCGGTGACACTGGCTCGACGGGTGGTGACGATGTCATCGATGCTGAATTCACTGAGCCTGAGAACAAGTAAATGCTTGACGGTCAGCAGGCTGAACCGTTCACCTGCTGACTGAGGCCTCAGTCCAAAAGCTTGCTCCGGCTAGCAAGGAAAAACGGATGGCGATCGCCATCCGCTTTTTTTTGCCAATTTTTCGCCCCCGCCAAGGCCAAAAAAATCCCGCCCAGAATGCGCTGGGCGGGATGTGACACACACCTATTCGGAGGCAAGTCTGCATAGCGGCAAACGTGGCCAGCTCAGGAGAGCGATCGCCCTAGATCAGGCACCGCGATCGCGTCACCACTGGCCAACAACAGCGGAAAATTGTGGGCATTGGGAGCATGCATCGACTGGATGCCCAAATCTGCCCGGTTGAGGATGTCGGCCTCGGTGGCAATCACTTTGCCCTGAGCATCCAAAATGGAATGTTGGAAGTTAAAGCCATTCAGATTGAAGGCCATGGTGCTAACCCCCAGGGCCGCAAACCAAATCCCAATCGTGGGCAGGGCCGCCATGCCAAAGTGGAAGGAACGGTGGTTCGCGCTCGCTGCCGTTGGCATCAAAATTCGCCCCAGATAGCCATAGTGGCTGGCCAGGTAGTGATAGGTCGGCTCTGGTTGACCAAATTTGTAACCGGCGGCCAGGGATTCTGACTCGGTCGTCTCCCGCAGCAGGCTAGAGGTCACTAAAGAACCGTGTAAGGCACTCAACAGCGCACCGCCGAAGACCCCAGTCACGCCCAACATGTGGAAGGGATGCATGAGAATATTGTGCTCAGCCTGGAACGACAGCATGTAATGGAACGTGCCCGCAATGCCCAGCGGCAACCCTTCCGAAAAGCTGCCCTGGCCGATGGGATAGACCAGCAGTACGGCGGTGGCAGCGGTGACGGGGGCAGAAAAAGCGATCGCAATCCACGGGCGCAGCCCCAACCGATAGCTGAGTTCCCACTGGCGACCGAGATACGCCCACACCCCAATCAAAAAGTGAAACACAATGAGCTGATAGGGGCCACCATTGTAGAACCACTCAGCGAGCGACCCCGCTTCCCAAATGGGGTAAAAATGCAGACCCACAGCGGCGGCAGTAGGCACCACCGCCGCCGAAATCAAGCTATTGCCGTCGGTCAACGCCCCCAAGACAGGCTCTCGAATGCCATCAATATCGACTGCCGGAGCCACCACAAAAGCGAGCACAAAACAAATGCTGGCAACCGCCAATGTAGGTATCATCAACACGCCAAACCAACCGATATAAAGGCGATTTCGGGTGCTCGTAATCCCCTGGCAAAAGCGATCCCAAAGACTGAATAGGTCGAGTTCTGCTCGATGTCGAGGAAAGGTACTCATACCCAACTCCTTCAGAGAAAATTGCCAGCCAATATTCAGTAGATGGCGCACCCACTCATCACCCAACTTTCCAGATCGAAGGGATAACCGACATCAATGCATAAGAGTCAATGGGGAAGAGATTGGGTGGTTTTTGTAAGCATGTAACCCTCACCCTAAATCCCTCTCCCTGAGGGAGACAACCTGGCAAAAGTGGGATGCACCCGGAACATTTGGTTAAATCACCAACCCGAAAACTGATCAATGAAATGTGGAGTGTTTACGTTTCAGGTAATCTACTGAATGTATTTAGCTATTCCCATCTTGCAAAAAGGAAAAGAAGTTGGCTCCCTAATGTTGGCATTCTTGAATATCTGTAGCGTTAGTTCATAAAGTGATCATGGCTAACATCAATCCTCGCTGTTAACGAATAGGATTTTCTCAATACATAGACATTTTTCTAAGCAAACCATGGGGGCAGTCAGCACATACAACTTAAACTTTTTGAATCTTTCTTCGCCAAAATATGACAACCCATTACAGCTTTTGCGATCGCCCTGCGAGATCCCAGGGTAGATCCATCACAATGCGAATACGACTGCCCAATAACAGCAGGGCGTTCACCCCCCCGAGATGAAATGGGCGAGAGAACTGGTCGATCTGGGGTGCCACCTGATTCAGCCAGCGGACATTAACGCCATTTGTGTCATGCCGACCAACGAGAGACTGGACCAATTGCGAAGCGGTGAATGTCTCACATTGACCCAAGCACCCACAGTTTGATAAATCGCCGTTTATCCAAAATCAGCAACGCCGTCTAGCCGTTACCAGGGTGCAGTCAGCCGATGTCCCGTCAGAGAGGGAATGTTTATGGCAATTCCACCGGGAAATCAGTGCCCTGGCTACCTGCCTGGGCCCGGAAAACCTAGCCCCATGATGTGGGAATTGGTGCCCACGCAAATCAAAACTGTGCTGCTGCATGAAGGCAGTACCTTGCTCAAACATTGGACCCGACGACAACACTATTCCTATGTGCGCTTTCAATACGCACCACTGGTTTGTAAAGGAGACTTGTTTTACTTGCAGCGGTGGTCAGCAACAGAGTGGCACGTGTCACCGAGCCAGCTCATTTTCCCCCATGAGGGTTGGCCTTGCACTGAGCAAACCCGCTGCAACGGTAGCAATTTATCTTTTTTAGTGCGGCGGACGATCGCCGAGTTGTTCCCCGACCCCTTGCTGAGTTTTAGCGATCGCTATCAGTTGCCCATGGTCTCTACCCTTTAGCACAAAGCGGAGACCTCACCCGATGAATAGTTTGCTTCGCCGGATCTAAACACAACGTGCAGCTAAAAATGAGCTTTAAGGGATTAGCCTATCGTGATACCAAAATTGAGGAGATGAGCCAAAACCCATCTCCTCAATTTTGGTTTGATTGTGTGCTCGATAGTGACTGCATGAGCAAGTATCCTACCGATTAAAATGCTGAACAGCATTTTCAAATGAATTAGCAAGTTCATTCCACGCGGCTTCAAATCCTTTTTGCAGGTCTGCCCAAGCCGCTTCGCTAGCAGAATTCATTTCTTCCCACTTTGCCATTAGCGCATCACGGCGGGCAGTCAGCTCTTCCACAGTGCTGTAATAATTGATTTCAGCATCGGCTTTGGCCTGATTTGCTTTGGCTTTGAATTCATCAATGCGAGCGTTTAGCTTATCAAGTTCAGCCCTGACTTTAGCGTCGTAGGAGTCTCGTTGCTCAGCACTGGGTAATTTCGGAAGCTGTTCCGGTCTAGGAAGCTGTTTCGGCATTTGAGTAGACATATTTAACGCTTATCTTGCTATAACTTCACGAAAATTGCTTCCGAATTTCAATATCCAATTCGGATTGTTTTTCGGACTGTTTCGAGTTTTCGCCTCAATTCAGAAGCATTACTTTCATCGTTCAACAAATAAGTGATGTTGGCGTCTACTTGCGGGTGGGTTTGTGCCTGCTTTACCTCTGTCGTTGGGATGATTTGCAAAATCAGACATTTTTGAGATCGACCGCCAACTCAGTTTGGGTAGCCACTGGTGATTTCGGGTTTTCACTGCTGAATTGATCGGTAGGATTTGCCCTGTAAGGCTTTATGAACGGGGACATTGCTCCTAGACTAGGAGGAGGAAAGAGTCAGCGCGGCGATTGCGGGTTGGCGTTGCCGACCTGAGGAAAGTCCGGGCTCCCGAAAGACCAGACTTGCTGGGTAACGCCCAGTGCGGGTGACCGTGAGGAGAGTGCCACAGAAACATACCGCCGATGGAGCGTATTGCGCTCACAGGTAAGGGTGCAAAGGTGCGGTAAGAGCGCACCAGCAGCATCGAGAGGTGCTGGCTCGGTAAACCCCGGTCGGGAGCAAGGTCGCAGGGGCAAGGGTTGGTCTTTTGCCTGTCCCGCTATTGGTGTACCGCATGAGGCGGCTGGTAACAGTCGTCCCAGATAGATAATCGCCCTCTCAGGTTTTCCCTGAGAGAACAGAACCCGGCTTATGTCTGGCTCTTTCCTATTCTTCTTTCAAGTTAAGGCTCTGGTAGGCGGCGCGGAGTTGGCCCTGATGCTGATCTAGTAAAGCTGCGGCTTCAGCGGCAGTGAGTCCGCTCCAGTGCATGAGGAGCGCGAGTTTCACCCGTTGACCGCTGCGATCCAACAGGGCGGCGGCGGCGTCTCGATCGATCGCGGCTAAGTCACTGAGGATGCGAATGGCGCGATCGCGGAGTTTGGTATTGGTCACCGACACATCCACCATGCGGTTGCCATAGACCTTGCCGAGCTGCACCATTACCCCCGTCGAGAGGATATTCAACGCCATCTTGGTAACGGTGCCCGCTTTCAGCCGAGTGGACCCTGCGAGAATCTCCGGTCCGACCACCAGGCGAATGTCGCCGTCGTACTCAGCAGGGACTTGCTCACGGGGGACGCAAGCGATCAGGATCGCCTGGGCTCCGCGCTGACGGGCGGCTTTGAGGGCCCCGTGCACGTAGGGGGTGGTGCCGCCAGCGGTAATGCCCACGACGACATCGTGTTCGTGAATGTGGTGCCCATGAATGATCGCGGCACCATCTTCGGCGATGTCTTCTAACCCTTCGGAACTGCGGACTAAGGCCCCGGCTCCCCCAGCGATGATGCCCTGCACCAAATCGGGGGAGGTGCAAAAGGTGGGCGGACATTCGGCGGCGTCGAGCACCCCCAGACGACCGCTGGTGCCCGCCCCCACGTAAAACAGGCGACCCCCCCGGCGCAGGGCGGCGGCCGTCAGGGCGATCGCGGCGGCCAGGTCGTCACGGGCGGCGGCGATCGCGCTCAGGGTTTTGTGGTCTTCCGCATTCACCAAATCCACAAATTCCAGGGGCGATAGCTGATCCAGGTTGTGGCTGGCGGGGTTGGCTTGCTCCGTGAGTAAGTGACCCCGGTCGACCAGGTTTTCGGGCTGAGGCGCAGTCGGGAAGGTCACTTGCAAATCTCCGTGAAGTTTACCGATTGGGGTAAAAGCGTACCCCGAATGAAACTCAAAGCGCGTTCAGGATAGGGGGCGATGCCGAAAGGACTCCAGCGGCTATCTCCTCCCACCGCGATCGCCGTAACCGCAAAAATCCAGCCAGGGCGGTCAGCCGCATCCGCCGCAGGCGTCACCTCTAGCCAGGGCGGCGGCTATACGCGCCACTATCCCCCTCCGGGCCAGGTCTTGATCCGCCCGCATCCGTTCCGATTGAGGGCAATCGCCATCTAGAGTAGCTTTTCGAGGCGCTGCCGAATGTCGTCGAGTTCAGCGTTGGATAATCGCGATTCGTCGGCGATGGGGGGCACATCTTCATCATAATGGCCGTCAGGATCCCAATCCGTTGCTTCCACTTTGCTGTCGGGGGGCACCATGAGCGCCCCCGCAGGAATCAACCGCAAATCAAAACCCGCCTCTGCGCAAAATTCTTCAATTTCGTCTTGCTCAAACACCTCGATATCCGGAGTCGGAAAATCCTGCGCTTCCAGCATCAGCCCAAACCGGGTAGCGTCATCTTCATCCTCAAACATGAGGACCGTGTTGCGGCCATTGGCTTGCAATGAGTGAATGCCTTCGTTATCAGTACCCGCGTTAAACAAGAGCACGTAGACTTGCATGAGTCTCTAATCCGTTTGATCGTCCATAAGCGTTAATTTTAAGTATCTTATGGGCAGCTAGACCAGTTCAATCCCCCACCGATGGTTAAGAACCATTCATGATCCCCACCAGTTGTTAAATTTCCGTCAAGTTCGATGATGACAAGAGGAGCATTTGCCGGTATGTATCTAGTGGCTAACCAAGTTTTGCTTTGAGGTCAACGGAGGGTCAGTACAACAGGTGTGTAGGTCATGAGCAACGGGCCATCGCCAGAGCCAAAATCGTCTCAACCGCATCAACGCCGCCGCATATGGAAGGCCACTGGCTTGACGCTGGGGGCGATCGCGACCTTGGGCATCGCCGGGGGGGCTTGGTGGGTCTGGATGTTCGTCAACGAAGAACTCGCGCCCTGGGCCTCTGACTATCTGACCAATGCCCTAGATCGGCCGGTGACCCTGGGGGCCGTAGAGCGCGTCTCGCTGACGGGGGTGCGGTTTGGTCCTTCGGTCATGCCAGCGACTGCGACCGACCCCGATGAACTGTTTGTGGAGTCCATTGCGGTCCGCATTAACCCGTTGAACTTGCTGCGTCGGCAGCTAAATCCCCACATCCAACTCTCGGGGGTGCAAGCCTATATCGTGCAAGATGCCCAGGGTAACTGGGTCGATGTCGAACTAGATCTGGATGAAGACGACGACGACGGCGATCCATTTGTTCGCGTCAATCCTACGGTGAGTTTTGACACGAGCGAAGTGGTGTTAGTCCCTTACATAGATGATGAGGCAGCGCCCCAAACGTTTACCATCAGCGACATTGTCGGTACGGTCTCGGTAGATGAGATTCAGGTCGAGAATCCGCGAGAAGGCGTCAATACCACCATTGATGCCCAAGAAATTGCCCTGGAAATCAGCGCCAGACCGCAAGCGACCGGTAATTTAGAATTTGAGGGGGTGATTCGCCAGCTCGACTACGGCGAAAATGCCCCAGATAACCTGCTGGACTCGCTCGAAGCGCAAATTGTCCTGCGGGCGCAGGCGATTGACTTTGCCACCCTCGCCCCCATTGTCGTCGCTACTACGCCGGGGTCGGTGCCCATCGCGGTGACGGCAGGACGGTTTAGCGGCAATCTTGAGCTCGAACTGGAGCCTTTTGAGACGCCACAGGTGACCGGCACCGCCAGCTTAGAAAACGGTGAGCTGTTTATCACCGGGGATGATGTGCCTTTTTCGGACATCAATACCCAGGCACGATTCCAGGGCGATCGCGTCCTCCTTGAAGACACCACGGCAACCTACGGCGCATTCAGCGCCGCAGCCAGCGGCACCATTGACTTGCAGGATGGCTACAACCTGACCGGCACGATCAATCCCGTGACGCTGGCAGGCATCGCGGCCACCTTTGACTTTGAATATCCTGTGGAGATGGCGGGGACGCTCAAGGCCTCCGACGTGCGGCTCACCGGCCCCCTCAACAAACCCACTATCACCGGCCTGGTGGCAACGACGGAGACCGCCACCATTGACCGGGTGGAGTTTGCCCAAGCTTCGTCTCAGGTGACCTACGGCCCTGGCGAGTTTACGTTTCGGGATTTCCAGGCCGAACTCCTGGCCGGAGGCCGCCTGAGCGGCAATGGGGAACTGGACTTTGGGCGGCCCCCCGTCATCGATTTTGAGTTGGCCGGGCGCAATTTGCCTGCCGATGCGATCGCTCAACTCTATGGTCTGCCCGCCGACCTCTCCATTGGCACCCTTACCCTGGATGCCAATATTGTGGGGCCGATCAATGATCTGAACGGGGTCGTGAGCTGGAGCGCACCCGGCGGCACCTATCCCACTCGCGGCACCGCCGAAGTGACGGCCAGCACCGTCCGCCTACGGAATGCCGAAATTGCCGGGGGCACAGTGGCGGGGGTAGCCCAGTTTGCCCAAAGCCAATGGACGGCAGATGTACAGGCGCAGGGGCTGCAACTCGGGGCCTTCAATCGGGAGTTGCGCGGGGTCACGGCTGGCGGCAATGTGCAACTGGCGGGGCGCACCGATGATTTCTCGTTAGCGGGCATACGCGGCACGGGGGAGGTGGCCGCAGCGCTGCAAGGGGGCTCCCTCGACAGTCAGTTCACCCTCGCCCAGGGTAACTGGAACGCCGATGTGCAAACCCGCAACTTGCCGGTGCAGCAGTTTGCGCCCAACGCCCGCATCGATAATTTGACGGCAGACGCTCGGTTATCGGGACGGGTTGATGACTTCTCCCTAGCGGGCATTCGCGGGACGGGGGTAGCGACTTCGACGATCGCGGGGGGCACCGTCACGGGTGACTTTACGGTGGCGAGTGGGGCCTGGCAGGTGGCAGGGCGAGCCGACAATGTGATTCTGCAAGAGATTGCTCGCGATCTGCGGGGTACCGCTGCGGGCACCTTCCAACTGGCGGGGCGGTTTGACGATCTCACCCCAGGGGGCATGCGGGGGCGGGCGAATCTGCGGTTGTCAGACGGGCTGGCGACGGGCCGGGTGCTGAATCCAGTATTGGGGCGATCGCGGGCTCCCCTGGATGCTGCCGTCGCCTGGGATGGCCGGATTTTGCGCATTGATAGTCTGGAAACTGGCGGCCTGGTTGCGAGCGGCACCGTCACCCCCCGCCTCACCGGTCCCGGTGGCTTCGGCATTGCGGCTCTGGATCTGGGCCTCTCCGCCCAAAATTACGATGTCGCGGCCCTGCCCATCGCCTTGCCCCCGGCCATTGCCCTGCAGGGCGTGGCCAACCTGCAGGGACGGCTCACCGGCCCCCCCAACAATCTCACCTTCGCGGGGGATCTGGCCCTAACCAATCTCGCGATGAACGATTTGGACTTTGAGCAGCGACTGGCCGGGACGGTCGCCTACTCTAACCAGGGCGGGCTAACCGTGGATCTCATCGGCCAGAACGACCAGATCTTGGTGGACTATGCGCCCCAGGCCCGGCAACTGAACGCGACGATTCGAGCGGGGGAAGCGATCGCCCGAGCGACAACCGTCGGCGACTTGCTGCAGACCCAGCTCTATAATTTCCCCGTTTCTGTCTTGAATATCCCCGCTGAGGAGTCGGCCTACGGCTCGTTGCGGGGCTTCATTGAGTTTGCCAGCGCCAGCATTAACCTGAACAACTTCAACACAGTCGGCCAGGTCGACATCCAAGGTTTAGGCTTCGGCTTCTTTAGTGTGGATCGCTTGTATGGCGGTTTTCGCTATGCCGACGGCGTGGCCCGACTCGATGCCGGACAAATCATCATGGCCGATCGCAACCAGCGGGGTGAAATCATTGCGACTCGCGCCTATGACCTCACCGGGCGCTACAGCTTTAACCAGGAGCCGCAACTTGTCGCCACCCTCACCGCCGACCAAGGGGAACTGCGAGACCTCTTTGAAGTGCTCAAGATTCAGGAACTGGCGGATTTTGGCCGGGGCTTCACCCCCAACGAGGGCTTCATTCCCGAATCGACCGCTGAGGCCCAGGCGATTCTGGCGACCAATCCGGTCGGCAACCCCAACGCCAGTCTGCTCAACCAACTGCGGCGACTGGCAGAAATCTTAGAACTCCAAATCCTGCAAGAGATTGCGGCAGAAGACGCCACCTTGCCGCCCTTGAGCGAGTTGCAGGGCAGTTTTAGCGGTCGCGTCGATCTCACCGCCACCTTGCCGGAAGATTTGCGGGTTGCCTATGACTTAACGGGCGCAAACTGGGAGTGGGGACCCAATATCAGCGCCGACACGATGGTGGCCCAGGGCAGCTATCAAAATGGTTTGCTCACCTTTGCGCCCCTGCAGTTTAGTTCCGACCTTGAGGGCGAAATCGCTTCTGCCACCGCGATCGGCAGCTTTTCGCTCGACCCCGCAGATACCACGGAGCGTCAGATGGTGCTGCAGGTGGTCAACGTCCCCATCAGCGACCTTGAAGAGTTTGCAAACTTACCGTTTGATTTAGACGGGCGCGTCAACAGCGTCTCGACCTTGAGTGGCCGACTGGGGGATCCGAATCTGGTGGGTGAGCTCGAAGTGGTGAATGGCACCCTCAACGGTGCCGCGATCGCGGCGACTAATGCGGCTTACTCCTATATTGATGCGCGGGCCGGGTTAGATGCGCGCCTGCTCTTAGCGGGCTCCAGCAATCCCCTAACGCTGTCGGCGCAAGTCCCCTATCGCCTCGGATTTGTGGATGTTGAACCAGTTGACCAAACTTACACGTTGCAAGCCAACGTCGAAGATGAGGGGTTGGCCCTGCTCAATCTATTCACTCAGCAACTTGCCTGGGAATCGGGAGAGGGCCAGGTGCTGTTAGATATCGAGGGCGACTTGAGCGTGAACAACGGTCTGCCCACCACCTTTCGCGGGCTGATTGAGTTCGAAGACGCCACGATTTCCGCCAGTGCGCTACCGGCTCCGATGACCGACGTGACCGGACGAATTCGATTGCTGCCCCAAGCCCAAGCGATCGTCGTCGAGGAACTCACCGGCCAGTTTAGCGAAGGCCAACTGTCGGCTCGCGGAGCCTTCCCCCT
>Ga0208477_100563_pt1 | contig 14147 bp, 5 predicted proteins | sample HotLakmasection1_FD_184724 | JGI IMG/M metagenome (GOLD analysis project Ga0208477, IMG submission 184724) | Hypersaline microbial mat communities from Hot Lake, Washington, USA - Section #1 (SPAdes) | ecosystem: Environmental > Aquatic > Non-marine Saline and Alkaline > Hypersaline > Microbial...
AAATGATTGAGGCCCTGGGATCGGATCTGGATATCGACGCCATCCATGCCGGTCAGCTCTCCCCGGTATTTTTTGGCAGCGCCATGACCAACTTTGGCGTGCAGTTGTTTCTCGATGGCTTTTTAGACTATGCGATGAAGCCCGCGCCCCGCAACAGCACTCAGGGGGAAATTGAGCCGACAGCGGAAGACTTCTCGGGTTTTGTGTTCAAACTGCAAGCCAATATGGATCCGAAGCACCGCGATCGCGTGGCGTTCATTCGTGTGTGCTCGGGCAAGTTTGAGAAAGACATGGTGGTGAATCATGCGCGATCGGGCAAAAGCGTCCGCTTGTCCCACCCGCAAAAGCTGTTCGCCCAGGGTCGGGAATCGCTGGAGGAGGCTTACCCCGGCGATGTGATTGGCTTGAATAATCCAGGAGTGTTTGCGATCGGGGACACCATCTATCAGGGCCAAAGGCTGGAATACGAAGGCATTCCCTGTTTCTCCCCGGAACTGTTTGCCTATCTGAGAAATCCCAACCCGTCAAAGTTCAAGCAGTTCCACAAGGGCGTCACTGAGCTGCGCGAGGAAGGAGCCGTACAAATCATGTTTTCCGCTGATGAGTCCAAGCGGGACCCGATTCTCGCGGCGGTCGGCCAACTGCAATTCGAAGTGGTGCAATTTCGGCTGCAAAACGAGTACAACGTTGATACGCGACTGGAACCCTTGCCCTATACTGTCGCTCGTTGGGTCGAAGGCGGCTGGGAGGCGTTGGAAAAAGCCGGACGCCTGTTTAACACGACGACGGTAAAAGATAGTTGGGGTCGCCCGGTCCTCCTGTTCCGCAATGAGTGGAACGTGGGCCAGGTGGAAGGCGATCATCCTGACCTGAAACTTCGTAAGACGGCCCCGGTCGTTTCTGGACAGCAGGTTGAGGACCTGTAGCCGTAGTGAACTCTCCAGCAGATGCCTGGAGGATTTGGGCGACACCGATTGCTTCAGGTTGAAGGCAGGTGGCGCTGCTCACTCTACAGTTCATAAACGAAAGCGGGAAGGCTTAGCCCTCCCGCGACTGTGCCATTAGGTTAAAGGAAGGCCGCTCACTATTCGGCTTCCTCGGCGACTTGATTGATTAACACTTCGCCTTTGAGCATGCGCTGGGCCGCTTCTAGCAATGCTTCTTCCAGGTAGGGCTTGGTGAAGTAGCCGCTCGCTCCCAGATCGACGGCCATTTGGCGATGTCGGTCGGCCCCCCGAGAGGTCAGCATCGCGATCGGGATATTCTTCAGCAAGCTGTCCTTTTGCATGCGAGACAGCAGTTCCAGACCATCCATGCGCGGCATCTCGATGTCGCAGAAGACCAAGTCGCAGGGGAGGCCCGATCGCATTTTCTCCCAAGCTTCCTGACCGTCGCGGGCCTGCTCGACCCGGTAGCCCACCTTGTTGAAGCTCATCGACAACAGCTCGCGGACGGTAATCGAGTCGTCCACAATGAGCACGGTCGGCTCGGTCTTGACGGGTTCTTCGTCTTCGGGCGGCAGGTCGACCTGCGACCAGAGGGAAGATCCGGCTTCGCGACGGACGCGGCCTTGGGCGATGTCGATGAGTTCTAGCACGTCGCCGATGGGCATGACGCGACCATCCCCCAGCACCGTCGCCCCGGCAATGCCCATGGGTTTGGGCACCGGACCTTCGATCTGCTTAATCACAATTTCCTGCTCACCCAGCACGCGATCGACCTGAATGCCGATGTAGGTATTGGCGTTCCGCAGCACCACAATGGAAACCATGTCGTCGTCCTGGCTACCGCCATAGACTCGGCCTCGGCCCAGGGCACGGTTGAACTGCAACAGATCTGACAAGGGTTGGAAAGTCAGCGACATATCCCGCCACTGAATGTAGGATTGCCCTTTTTCGTCGGTCTGGATGCGATCGCGGGGCACGTCGAACATATCTTCTACCCCGTCCATCGGGAAGGCAATGCGGGCTTGATTGTTCAGACAGCTCAGGGCTTTCGAAATACTCAGCGTCAAGGGTAGGCGGATGGTAAAGCTAGTGCCCTTACCCAACTCGGAGTCGATATTGATCGCTCCCCGAATCTCCGATAGGGCCGTGCGCACCACATCCATGCCCACCCCCCGACCCGCAAAGTCATCGGCCTGGTCACGGGTGCTAAAGCCATGCCGGAAGATCAACTCATACGTTTCCAGGGTGTTCATTTGGTCGGCTTCAGCCCGAGTAATGAGACCCTTTTGAATCGCCTTGCTCTTGAGCACATCGGGATTGATGCCTGCACCGTCATCTTCGATATAGATGACCGTTTGGTTACCTTGGTAAAAGGCGCGGACGGTGATCTTACCTTCGCGGGGCTTGCCGAGGGCGGCTCGCTCTTCGGGCGACTCGATGCCGTGGGTAATGGCGTTGTTGACCAGGTGAGTCATCGGGTCATACAGTCGCTCCAGCAACATCTTGTCGATCAGGGTGTCGCGACCTTCCACGATCAACCGTGCCTCTTTGCCACACTTGATGGAAATGTCGCGTACTGCTCGGGGCAAACGATCAGCGGTTTGGGCAAAGGGCACCATGCGGGCCTTGTTCAACCCTTCTTGCAGTTGCGTCGTCACCTGTCGGAACTGACGGGCAATCTGGTCTGTAGATTCAACGGTGTAAGCAATGTCAGACGACGATTCCCGCACTCGGACGATGAGTTCGATCATCTCCTGAGTTAGGGTATGGAAGCCGGTAAAGCGGTCCATCTCTAGGGCGTCAAAGCTGGCCCCAGTGGCATGACTATCCCCATTGCCGCCAGTGGTCTGGGTGAAGCGTGTACCGCCCGTTTGGAAAGCTTGCCGACTGGCCAGTAGGGAACTTTCAAGCAGCGATCGCTCATAGAGGTCGCGCATTCGCTGGCCGACGTCGTTGAGCTGCTGCACCTGGAACAAGAGATTATCGAGAAACTGGCGGAAGCGGTCCTGATCTTGCTCTAGGGAGTTGCGGTTGACGACCAGTTCCCCCACGAGGTTGTTCAGGTTGTCGAGGTGCTTGACGGAGACCCGCATGGTCTGGTCGACGATGCCGCCGACGCGCCGAGGCGATCGCCCTGGTCCCGAAGACCGAATGCTCGAAGAACTCCCCCCTAAAGTTTGGTCAGCTTCTTCGAGGAGTTTTTCCAGGTCGCCAAAATCATCCCCACCAATATCGGTATCGGTGGCAGCACTGGTAGCGATGTCATCGCTCGTACCGTCGTCCCCAATGAGGGCGTCTAACTCATCAAAATCAATCCCCCCCGCATCTGCCGCCATGGTGGCTCCGTCAGCCGCCGGTTCATCATCGAGCAGGCTATCCAGCTCATCAAACTCATCAAACTCAGAGTCCGAGACTGGAACGACCTCTTCATCGGCACTGGTAATATCGTCGGCGTCGGGCGCTTCCAATAGCGCATCCAGATCGTCAAAATCGGCGGCGTCACTAGCCAAATCCGGCTCAGCCAAGGCATCGCTCTCGCCAGCGCCGTTCTCAAAGTCTCCCTCAAAGTCGCTGATGGCGGCCTCAGAGAACAATTCGTTGTCTGGCTCGGCGGCGGCCTCCTCGCTAAAGTCGAAATCAAGATCGCCGCTGACCGCGTCGGTGAAATCGGTGTCTAGAGCGGACTCGTCGAAGTCGAAATCAAGGTCACCGCTGGCCGCTTCAGTGAGGTCAGTTGCTGACAGCAGGCTATCCACCGCCAAACCGTTATCGGTGGCGGCGATCGCGTCAGCGTCGTCAAATAAAGTAGCCGACTCGCTATCGAAATCTCCAGCTTCTAAGTCGGACAGGTCAGAGGCGTCGCTATCGGTCAACAGGTCGACATTGCCTAAATCGAAGTCCTCTAGTCCCGCCTCACTGGGGGAGTCGGCGTCTAGGGAGTCGAAGTCAGCTCCCAGGGCCGCTGCCATATCCGTATCCACGTCAACGGCCTCTTCATCACCGAAATCTTGATCGAAGTCGGCATCATCGGTTGTCTCTAGCGAAGCTTCGCCGATTTCAAAGTCAGTGTCTTCGGGGGGTGACGGCTCCTCCTCGATGACAACTGCCACCGACTCATCACTGTCAGTAGCCGAGTCAGTAGCGAGTTCGGGCGTCGTAAAGAAGTCTTCGATGTCGTCGCGAGCATTGGTGACAGCCTGAGTCGTTGGGGGCGATTCCTCAGCGGTGTTGAAAAAGTCGTCATCCGTGTCTGCTGCGATCGCCTCAGGTGCTGCCAGATCCTCATTCCCCTCGGCAAATAAATCGGCTGACGCTGATGTTTCAGGCTCTAAATCGCCACCCCCCAGCCCCTCGCTGGGGGCGGCAAGGGCATCAAAATCCGCGTCTGCCGTAAGCGACAAGGACTCATCACCGCTGTCGGCAAAGGTCAGATCGAGGTTAGCGGCGTCACCCTCGCCGGGTTCATCAAGGTCTAGTCCCAGGTCTGCCGTCGCGTCAGCGATCGCCCCTTCCGCTTCATCTTCCTGTAGAGCGAGGAAATCGTCGGACGAGTCGTCGCCTGCGCCAAACAGCTCCGCCATATCGTCCGCTGCTGGAGCCGCGTCGGCGGCGTCCAGTAGGGCATCGGTCATTGCCATATCGCTCTCGAAGTCAGAGCCCCCCTCATCGCCAGGGTCAGCGGGCATTTCTGCGGCATCGAGGCCTAAGAAGTCAAGATCGCTATCCGTGGAATCTTCAGCGCTTTCGCCCAATAAGGCATCAAAGTCGTTCGCGGCGTCGGACGCCTCCGGAGCAGCGTCATCGAGCAAGGCGTCAAAATCGGCTGCGGTGTCTGCCTCATCGGTTAGGTCAAAGCTACCCTCAGGGGACGTTGTTTCGACTTCATCGATCCCGAAGTCCAACGGCTCACTGTCCTCAGGGTCGGAAAACAAGCCCTCGAAGTCGTTGTCGGACTCGTCCGTATCGGTGATGGATAGGACATCCCGATCATCCTGCTCGGGAGCTGCAACTGCTGCTGAGGTTTCTACCTCGTCTAGCTCCGGAAAGTCCGCAAAATCCAGCTCAGGTGAGTCAGCGTCATCCGCGTCAGCTGGCTCAGTCCACAGTTCATCCAGGGCATCCAAGGCGGAAGCGTCGTCAGTGACGTCATCGTGATCGGCGTTTTCGAATGACCAGGGATCGGCGATCGCTTCAAAAGAGGCATCGCTACTGGCCATGGCAGCGGCAACCGTGGCGGTGTCAGCGGGGGCGGCGACCGGCTCATCACTGCTACCCAGGTCAATTGCCGTCGCTGGTGACTCTGCCGCGTCAAACAACCCTCCAAACTCGTCATCTGTAGTCGGCGAGTCGGTCGTGGCCTCTAAGTCCAGGTCTAGATCGAAGGCCGCATCAGCGGGTGAGTCGAGGTCAAAATTAAAGTCATCAGCCGGGGTGTCGGTCGCTGCCTCCAAGTCCAGATCTAAATCAAGGGCGGCATCGGTGGGCGTATCCAGGTCAAAGTCTAAGTCATCTCCGGTAGCCGTCGCGTCAACCGCTTCGACATCGAAGGCCAAGTCATCCGTTGCGATTAAATCGTCGTCCCCCTCCTCAAAGCCATCTAACAAGGCCGCCAATCCGTCATTCCCGCCCTCTCCAGCAGCGGCTTCTGAGGTTTCGGCTGGGGTCTCTGTGAGGTTGAGCAGGTCGTCGAGATCATCATCAGTCGTCTCGGCGGCTTCTCCAGAGAGGGGCGGGGCCTCTGCCGTCAAGATCTCTGGGTCACCGAACAAATCGGCCAGGTCGCTACTGCTATCGCTGGTATCCTCCTCGTCTAGCGACCCCTCTAGCAAGTCCGAAAAGTCGCTATCTAGCTCAAGGTCAGGGCCGGGAGTATCCGCGATCGCGGCTTCGCTTTCAGAAATTTCCTCCCAGGGGGAATCTAGTTCCGAGACTTCTCCTTCGAACAGATCGGCCAGGCTATTTAACTCAGCGGCACCGACGGTCGGTTCGCGGGCGGGGGCTGAGGTGGCGGGCGCGTCTGTCAGGGCCGAGAGGGAATCGGCCAAATCATCGTCACCGCCGGTCAGATCGAGATCGTCGGTAGAGGACTCCAGCCAATCCAGATCCGCTTCGGCTCCCGTCACCGCTTCGGACTCGGCGGCAAAGAGGTCACTGAGGTCGGTCTCTTCGGTGGTTGCCAGGGCATCATCCAGCAGCGAATCGATGTCACCGACTGCCGCATCGGCTTCGATGGGCATGGGCATGAGCGATTCCAACTCGGCGGAAACGGCAATGGCGGCGGCTTGTCCTGATAAAACCTGCTCTTGGGCTCGCTTCAGCTCTTTGATCACAACGGGGGCGAGGGAACGATAGGTTTGCTCCGGATTGCCGACGGCTTGGCGTGCCGCCGCGACGAGATCACACCAGCGGCTCAAGTCAAACTGTTCGCCGACGCGCTTCAGGGCATCGCAACTGGTCTGCAATGCCGAGCGACTGGCGGCGGTGTCCGTTTGCTTAAATAAGGTGAGCATTTCCCGCAGATGCCCAGGAACGTCGCTGCTAAAGACGAGCTTCAAAGCGCTGTCTTCGCTACTGGTCAGGGTGACCACTCCGGGCTGAGCACTCGCCACCGAGGCGGTCACTTTGGGCGCAGCTGGCGCGACGGCAGGGGCCACAGCCACGAGTTCATTCAGGTGGGCCTCAAGGCGATCGAAGACGGGCTCCACATCGGCCATCACCTCTTGAGCTTTTTCTTCGGTGAGGCCAAAGGGTCCCTGCAATTCTTCGAGCAATGCCTGTAGAGCGTCAAAGACCTGCAAAAACATGGTTTCGAGGTCTCGGTCTACCTGGGTGGTGGGGGCTTCTTTGAGAACTTTGAAGTAGTCTTCTAAGCGGTGAGAGGTTTGCTGGATGCCTCCCAAGCTCAGCATGGCCGCCCCCCCTTTGACCGAGTGAGCAGCGCGAAACACTTCACTCACCATCTCAGGGTCTTGAATGGTGGCTTGAAGATTTAGCAAGCCTTGCTCAATCGTATTCAGGTGATCCTTCGCTTCTTCGATGAAGTATCCCAGGATTCTCTGCTGCTGTTCAGGCATCATGGCGGACTATCCCCCCCTCGTGCTCGTATGTGGTGCCCTGTAATCGGTGCATGTGATGCGTCGAAAAAATGGTGCTCTGGCTGGTGAGTTGGGCTATTGGGCTCTTCACATTCCCTTGTTGAGACATCTTAATCGGTCGCCAGTAAGTCCGTTACAGCCCGTTACATTGCTCGTTGGCATCAGGGCGATCGCCCCTGGTTTAGCGCGGTGTACCCTCCCCCGTATCCACCTTAAATCGTTCGACAGAAGTCAGCAGATCTCGAGCCACACCCACCAAGTTCTGCAGCGACGCTGACACGCGCTGAGATTCTTGGGAGGTTTCTTGAGCGGTTAACTCAACCGACTGCATTACCTGCGCAACGGTCCGGGAGGTTTCGGTCTGTTCGACGGTGTCTGCCGTAATTGAACGCACCAGGACGTCAATGCGGTTAGAAACCTGAATGATGTCTTCCAGCGATCGCTTCGCCTGTTCCGCCAGTCGGGTCCCCTCAATCACCTGCTGGGTGCCTTCTTCCATGGCGGTCATCACCCCGCCCGTTTCACTCTGAATCTGCAAAACGATTTGCTCAATTTCTTTCGAGGCTTTGGCGGCCCGGTCAGCCAACTGGCGCACCTCATCGGCCACAATCGCAAAGCCTCGACCCGCTTCGCCAGCTCGCGCCGCCTCGATACTGGCGTTCAACGCCAGCAGGTTCGTCCGGGAGGCAATCTGCGAAATCAACGCCACAATTTTGGAAATCTCTTGCGACGACTCGGCCAACCGCTTCACCTTCCGAGTCGTTTCGGCCACCGTCTCGCGGATTTCCAAAATCCCCGCCACGGTGCGTTCTACCGCTTCCCCCCCGCGCAGGGCGGTGGCGGAGGCGGACCGCGCAACTTCTTCGGCTTCACGGGCACTTTCTGCCACCCGCTGAATCGAGTCGGTCATCACCTGCACCGAATTCAAAGTGACGGCCAGTTCTTCTGCCTGTCGCAACGCGTCTGCCGATAGACTCCGGGCAAACGTTTCATTTTCGGTGGAAGCGGCACTCACCTGGCGGGCGGCGGCGCTCACCTGTTGCACAATTTCTTGCAGGTTTTGAATGGTCAAGTTGAACGAGTCGGCAACTGCGCCTAACACGTCGGCGGTGACCTCTGCTTTCACGGTCAGGTCGCCTCGGGCCGCGCCTTCCACATCATCGAGTAAGCGAATGACTTGACGCTGCAAGTCTTCTTTAGCCTGCTCTTGTTCCTGCGCTTTGCGCTGGGCTTCGCTGGTGGTTGTGAGAATGACGCGAGCCATCTGGTTGAACCCAGACGCTAGCTTGCCGGCATCATCATCGGCATAGACGGTGGCGCGGGCGTTGAGATTACCTTGCGAGACGGAAGTGAACTGCGCCTGCAAGTCGTCGAGCCCTTGCTTGGTGCGCCGATTGGCTAAATGCCCCACACCCGCTGCCGTACCAAAGCCCGCGACGCCTGCCGCCAGCGACATGGCAGCAGCGGGGACGGGTTGAATCTTTTGGTCGGCCATGACGCTAGAGCCGACAAAGTACACCACGCCTGCCGTAATGAACGAAGCCAGACCCGCTGCACCAGCGACCATGAGCTGTTTGGTCTGACTGGGGGCATTTTCCAGGAGCGCGAGGGCTCCTTGATCGGCTGGGGTCGGTTTGGTGTTATCTTCGTCGACTTGCGCAAAGGCAGGCAGTTGATCTGCCACCCCAGAAATGCTGAAGATTTCATCGTTGTCGACGGAGGTGGAGCTGTCGTCGATCGCAAAATCAGAGGCTCCAAAGCTGTCAGACTCGACGACGTCATCATGGGAGTTGATGCCGGAGTTGCCAGCGAGGGGAGCGGTAAACCCAGCGGAACTGTCGGTGAGTTCAAAGTCGGGAATGCTGCCCAGATCATCAAACTCATCAAAGTCGTCTAGAAAGTCGACGTTACTCTGGCTACCGGTGCTGTCTTCGGCGATCGCTGCGCCGTTATCGGCGTAGCTTAAATCAGCATAGGTTTCGCCGGTTGACCCCTCATCCGAGAGGTAGTGCTCGTCCTCAGCCGCAAACGCATAATCACCTTCATCCACGGCGATCGCCCCCGCTTCGGGTGCGGGTTCCGACATAAACAGGGTTTGTTCATCCGGTTCGTCAATGACCCCCATGGTGGCTTCATCGAAGGCGTAATCGGCCTCGTCGAGCATATCCTCCATTTGGGTCGGGGCCGATTCAAAATCAACTCCCGGCGGTTCACCATAGGGTTCCGGATCGGTTTCAGCAGTTTCTAAATTTTCAAATGCGGAAAAAGGATCGTCGTTGGCGACTTCTGAGTCGGGCATCTCCATTTCCGAGAGATCGACATCGGCTCCAAACGGATTATCGTCCTCACTGCCAAAGAAATTGTCGGACTCGGCGCTGTCAGCCACCCCAAACGGGTCGCCCATGTCTGCCGACGTATCAACCGGGGTATCGGTGTCAGGAGTCTCAAAAGGCCTGTCAAATGGAGAGTCTGATGACAAGTCGTTGGAGAGATCCAAATCCACATCTGCTGCTTCTAGGTTAAAGTCAGTCAGATCGCCATCCTCAAAGAAATCGGCATCGCCAGCCGCATCATTAGTGTAGTCTGCCCCTGCCCCTGCGGCTGCCCCTGCCCCTGCGGCTGAGAGGTCAGCTAGGGTGGCGTTGTCATCTGCGACTGCGGCCCCAGGGCTGTCAAAACCATCGGCGGCTGACTGCTCTTCTGCGTAAGCGAGCCCATTATGCGCAAAGTCGACAAACTCAGGGTCGGCAGTGACATTTAAGACTGCTTGATACTGTTCGCGGGCTTCACTGTAGCGGTGCAGTCCGTAACAGTAGATATGCCCTCTGAGTAAGAGCACACTCGGATCGGTTGGGTAATCGGCAGCAAGCTGGTCTATAATTCCGGCAGCATCCTCGTAGCTACCCTGCATATAGGCTCTCTCAGCTTTCTGATATGCTTGTGTGTAATCAGTGCTCGATGCCATTTCCTAATCTCCTGCCGTTTAAGCAATCTCAATACAAACTGTTAGGCCGCCCAGCGAGCTGATCGCAAAACAGCGATGTGGTCTAGTAGTCGAACTACCTGCTTAGCAGAGTCATCGCCGATGCTCCACTCCCCCTTCAAAAACGGAGCCATTGTATCGGGGGTGTTTTGAGAAAGATTAAGAGACTCAAGGTCCATCCAATCTGTCCCAACGATCTGATTAACGGCTAAGCCTAGCATAGTTCCTTGTTCTTCAATCGCGATGACGGGAATCTCCGTTCGATCAGTATTTAGTTGAGTGGGATACCCCAAAAACTGACCTAAGTCGGCAACCCAGATCACCCGTCCTTGCTCGTTCAGGGTACCCAACAATAGTGGTGATACATTCGGAACCGCAGTAATGCGATCGGGGGGTTGTTCGATGATGCGTCGAATCCCCGTAGCGGGTAAGGCAAATTCATCTCCCGACGTGACAAAAAAGCGAAGATAAAGTTCGCCTTCTGGCGTTTCGAGTTCTTGTAATTCCGGTCCTTGTTCTTGCCCTTTACCGGTCAAAAAATCGGGATTGCCGACCATACTCTCCTCCCTCCCTCACGTTATCCGCGCAACAGTTGTTTGACCGTACCCAACAGTTCTGTGGGTTGAAACGGTTTAGCGATGTAAGCATCAGCCCCTTGCTTCATACCCCAGTACCGATCAAACTCTTCCCCTTTTGAGGAACATAAAATCACGGGCACATTTTGGGTGATGGGATCCGCTTTGAGACGACGACAAACTTCGTAGCCATTCATTCGTGGCATGACGATATCGAGCACGACAAGATCAGGATGTTCTCCTGCCTGAATTTGCTCTAGAGCTTCTACCCCATCCGTGACAGCCGCAACGGTGAGGCCGCTTCCCTTGAGCAATTCAGTAATCATTTCTCGTTGGGGAATGCTGTCCTCCACCACTAAAACCATGCTCATAATATTCAATGACTCGCAAATTGGCTTCCCTGATGCAATTTGTCACGATGCGACGTGTCTTTTGCGGTGTTCAAGACTGCGATTTGAATGAAATGCGGTCCTGTGTTTTTTAAGGTACCCGCAAACTCATAAAATGCTTGCTCTTTAGAACAATTGGTTAACTTAAGTGGGGGTTTTTGAACTGTTTCTGTCGGATGACGTAGTTTTGGGCGATCGCTCTAAGCCCGGTTGACAGCGAGCTATGGCGATCGCCTGCCCCCGCCACTCGCCGCACCTTTTGCCCATGACAATCGGGAGGTGACGTTCTGGCCGATCCTTTAACCGGGGGTCGAAGAATGGGGTTCGAGTTCGAGGTCGTCTTGAATGGCTTGTTCTAACAAGCGGTTGGGCTTGGGGCGGGTTGGGTTGCCCGGACCCACGTATTTTTCTACCAGGGTGAGCAGTTCATTAGCCCCAAAGGGTTTGGTGAGATAGTCGGTGGCTCCGGCCATGCGGGCTTTGACGCGATCGATAAAGCCATCTTTGCCCGTCAGCATGATAATGGGCGTTTGGCGAAACGTGGTGGACTGCCGCAACATGGCGCAGAGTTGATAACCCTCAAGCTCTGGCATGGCAATGTCGCACAGGATCAAGTCGGGTTGCAGTTGAAAGAGTAAGCTCAAGGCCCGGAGCGGATTGCCGATAGACGTGGCCTCGTAACCGTGCTCGTCGAGAATTTGCTCGATCGCCTGACGAATGGTCACCCCGTCGTCAACACAAACGATGCGAGGCACTTGGGTGGCGTGCCATTCTTCCGGGGAGTCTTGCGGCAGAGTTGCAAGGGGAATGGCCGATAGATGAATAATGCCCTGCCGCACGTAGGGGTAAATGCCCTTGGCCACGGTGACGACGCCTTTGTTGAGGTAGCGTCCAATTTGTTGAATGGAGGTGTGGCCGTCCATCCAGCCCAACATGCGAACGGTTTTGTCATCCTCCGGTTCGCTGGGCTGGAGTTTTTGCATGACGGATGGGCACTGGTGCGGCGACTGAATGTGGGGATAAAACTGATTCCAGGCCTGAATTTGAGTAGTGATGGTGGCGACGAGGGAGCTGATTTCAAAGGTGGTCAATTGCGGACTGAGGCCAGCCGCCAACTTAAAGACAAACGACCCTTGATGGAGGCTCAATAGATCAAATAGGGTTTCGTGCACCATGCCGTTCAGGATGGTGCGCCCCTGCTCTGGAGTCAGCGTATGATTTTCGAGCAGAGCCCACAGGTAGCCATATTCAGGCGAGTTGAAGGTGGCGATCGCCGGGACATCTAAATCCTTGAGGGAATCTTCCAGGTTGTAGCGATGGAGATAGCCGCGTAACCGATGGAGATTGCCGTCGGTGGTGCCCGCGTAGACAATTTGACCGTTGAGAAAAAACACTAGCCAGGAATGGGGCGAATGGGTGTGGCAAGCTGAAACATCGGAGCCGAGAGGGGGCAAGGTGGGCGCATAGGCTTCGACATACAGTTCGCCGGTGCGCTGCCCAAGCTCAATGAGCTGTAAGATGCTCCGAATATCAATTTCAGCAAGTTGACCCTGCATAAACTTATGACCGTTCTCAATAAAAAGCTGTTGGTATAAATTAACGCCAATAGGGCATTAGACAAACCCTGCTAGCGATCGCGTACCGGCTGATCTTGCTGAGTTACATGGTCAGAGCCCTAAACGACTGGGCGGAAGCATGTTGGATCGAGTGGGTTGAGCTAGCTTGGTGGGCTGCGTCAATATTGATGTGCTTCAATCATATTGCTTTCAGTGGCGAATGTCTTGCAGTTGCTCGGCGGCGATCGCGATCGTCACGGCATCGGTTTGGGCCATATATGGGCACGACGGCATGGTCGGTTGCTGGGGGTGGCGATGGATGGGGGCGGGCAGACTTTCGGTCTGGGGCTACACCGTGGGGGCCGGGTTCGGGGCGGCAATGGTGGCGGGGCGGGAGACTGCCCACGTGGGTCAGGAGGCGAGCGGGGCCTTCGGGTAGGTAGCGGACGTATTGGCGGATGTGGCGGATGAGCGATGAACCCATCGCTGTGGCAAGCGCCGGTGCTCAGCCGGTACGAATAATTTTTGATGGCTAGAATTCTGATAATTCTCGTTGCAGACTCGTCCTAACCGGGAATTGATCGGCTCTAATATCCGTAACGTCTCGGTGATTTTTCAGACGTTGACAGCGAGATTTAGCGGGAGAATGCGCATGAAAGGTCTGAATGTGGGGGCGATCGCGGGTACGAGCGCCACGATTTTGTTAACCCTCAATGTGCTCCCGGTGCAGGCCAACGGCATCGTTCCTGCGGCGGATGGTACGGGTACCCAGGTCACCCCCAACGGCACGGACCACAGCATCACTGGCGGCACGACCTCTGCCGACAATCAAAACCTCTTTCACCGCTTCACCGAGTTCAATCTGCTCACGGGAGAAAGTGCAACTTTCATCACTGATCCCGCCATTCTCAACGTTCTGAGTGGCGTGACGGGCGGCAACCCGTCGACCATCAATGGCTTGTTGCAGGTCAGTGGCTCCAGCGCCAATCTATTTCTCATTAACCCTAACGGCATCCTGTTTGGGCCTGATGCGGCGCTCAATTTGCAGGGCAGTTTCACGGCGGCAACCGCCGACCAGGTAAATTTTGCGACCGGCGCATTTGGTTCGGTTGGCTCCTCTGACTACGCGGCCTTGATGGGCGATCCCCAAAGCTTCAGCTTTAGTCTGGACAATCCCGGTAGTGTCGTGAATCTGGGGAGTCTGAACGTGCTACCCGGTGAGTCAGTGGTGCTGCTGGGGGGGCAAGTGCTGAATTTGGGCACGATCGCGGCTCCCGGCGGCGAAATCGTTATTAGTGCGGTGGCAGGTGGCAACCTCGTGCGCATTGTCCAGGAGGGTTCCCTGCTGAATTTAGAAGTCGAAACCCTGGGGGCAAACGTCACGGAGCCGACGGCATTCTCACCGCTGACTTTGCCGGCATTGTTGACGGGGAGTGCGATCGCCCCAGCGGATACCGTGGTGGTCAATCCGGATGGTTCGGTTCAGCTGGCTAGCGGGGCTCTGGTGAGTCCTGAGGCGGGGGCGACTACTGTCTCGGGTGCGATCGAGGTCAGCGGTGCCCCAGGGGGTCAAATTCTGGTGTTGGGCAACGATATTGCCCT
>Ga0208477_100583_pt1 | contig 13840 bp, 10 predicted proteins | sample HotLakmasection1_FD_184724 | JGI IMG/M metagenome (GOLD analysis project Ga0208477, IMG submission 184724) | Hypersaline microbial mat communities from Hot Lake, Washington, USA - Section #1 (SPAdes) | ecosystem: Environmental > Aquatic > Non-marine Saline and Alkaline > Hypersaline > Microbial...
TTTGCTACGTACGTGTTTAGCGTCAATCCTCTCATCCAGTAATGAATCCCCTCTTGGAGGGGCGAAGGGGTGGGTCGGCCCTGTAACTCAAAGGGATAAACCCACCCCGCCCTGCGGGCACCCCTCCAGAGGAGGGGATAAGTAGATGGGCTTAATTATTTGTAGGCTGTGTTAGCGCCAGCGTAACGCCTCAAATCCCTGTGGAATGGTGCGTTACGGCTTCGCCTAACAGCACCCTACAACATGGTTTGTTTATGTCCACCTACTTAGGAGCCCGTTTGCGGACGCTAAACCATATTCTGCTATGCAAAGCAACCCGTTTAAAACATCCTCTTAGGGACGCGCTCGAAATAAAAGTACCTACTCAGACACGCAACTGCCCCATCCACCCAGCCACTGCCGTCAACCGGTTAGCATCATCAATTGTTATTGTCGTCATCGTCAAAGAAATCGAGGATGTTTAGAACCCCCAAAATAGGAGTAAGAATACCGGCGGCGGCGGTGCCAATGAGGTCGAGGAAATCTGCACCTTGGGCAACCCCAGATCGGGAGACAATCACGATGTCGTTTTCTTGGAGGGCTGGGTTATTGTCGGCGTTAACGCCCGCGGCCAGATCCACTGGAATCGTCCGGTTATCGACTGTGCCGTTGGGGTTGACTCGAATCAGGGTAACTTCTCCCGTGAGGGCGCGAGCATCGGCAAACCCACCTGCGGCTAAAATCGCCTGATTAAGGGTAGAGTTGGGCTCGACTTCAACCCTTCCTGGTACGTCCACTTCACCCACCACATCGATCCCGATGAACTCTTTGGCAAAGCTGGCAGAAGCGAGGGTGCGGGCATCTTCTGGGGTGAGGGCAGTGGCGCGAGGTACGACGATGGTGTCACCATCCCGCAACAGTGCATTTTGACTCTGATCGCCTTCTACCAGGAGGGCATAAAAGTTGATCGGAATGACTTCTCTGGTGCCATCAGGCGCGGGACGAACCAGTTCGATGTTGCGAATATCCGCCAGTTGCGTAATGCCCCCGGCGTTTTGGATGGCCTGAGCGACGGTACGCAACTCAGCGACGGAGACTTCAGTGGAATTCGCTCCTTCTTGGCGGGTGGTGTACGCGCCGGGACGGTCAACTTCGCCGGCAACCGCTATGCGGATGGGGCGGGGGGCAGACAGCGACAGGGTGACAAGGGGGTCATAAATAAAGACTTCGTACGATCGAGAAACAGCAGCAGCAGCTTCTTCTAAAGTCATGCCTGCAACATAGACACTGCCGATCCAGGGGAGGCTAATGGTGCCATCTGTCAGAACTCGATAGATGTTATCGGCAACTAGACGATTGCCGCTTTCGTCGTTGGTCAATTCTGGAACGTTGAACACATCAAAGCGAACGTCATCTCCCGGCCCTAGTAGGTAAGTAGGTGTGCTATCGGCAGGGCTGGTTACGCGCTCGCGGCGAATATCGCTGGGTCGGCGATCGCGCGTGTCAGGTAGTGGTGGCTCTAGGGGTGCCAGGAGTTCGGGGGCAGGTTCTTCACGAATATTACTATCCGGGAGGGATTGCGCCACGGATGGCCCGACATAGCCCAACAACAGTTGGGAGATAATCAAGCTTGAAATGGGTAGTCGCGATCGCTCCAGCACCAGGGAAATATTCATGTCAGCACTCCACGTAGCACATTTTGTAATTGAGAAAATGGTGATTTTTGACCAGACTCAAAACCGCCTGGTGTATTCATGCCCGACTCAACGAATGAGTCGGCGAATTGACATCAATCATTTTGAAGGGGGGCATCGATAGCATTGTCTGTTCGAAAAAGGGGTTCTTAAGTCTGAGATATCAACCAATTCATACTGATGATAGAGCTTGCTCAAAACAACAATCCTGTAAGCCAGCGGGAGTCAGGGTGCGTGGGCAACAGATGGCGACTCAATCGGCCCTGGGTACGGCTCACTTAACCGCTCGCGGCACTTCCGTACAATTGACCAGTCATTGTGAACCAAGGTTCCCCATAACCGCCTTTCAATAATAGTCAGCCGTATATATAGTTAGCCGGGGTAGTTAATGGTGTGAGAGGCATGTGCACGCCTAAACGTCCATGAATATTGCCAGGTGCTGGCTAACAACCTGTCGCCAGCGATAGGCGGTTGTCGAGGGCGATCGCACCGCCGTGTTTGCTTAACAGGTTAATATCTCGGTGTCTCCCCTGGATATTTGTACTGTTGGGAGTTCATGAAAACTTTATGAGATATTTACGAAAAACCCCGACTACTTAAACTTTTCAAGGTGCAGGGAGGGCGGTCAGAGACTCAACGACTGGCTCTGGCTCCAGGATGAGCGATGCGGGATTGGGCTAACGAGAGGCGTCGGCGCAGACCCTAACAGTCGCTATGCCTCCTAGAACTGCCGACGGGCAAAGACAAAGACAGCGATCGTGAGTAAGAGAGCGGTGTAGAGCACCCCGTACAACAGATGGCTGAGCAACTCAGGGGGAGATGGGAGTAAAGTCATCCCATAGACCGCTTCATTGCGGAAGTTGAGTCGCTCCAAGTCCGGCAGCACGAGATACATGCTGTTGGTGATTCTTTGAAACGCGGGGTTTTCGGTGAGTCTACCGAGGGCCACAATGTCTTGGCTCAGATGGCCCATGAGATAAACGCCCACGGTGAGTAAGGTGGCTAACAGCGAACTGGTAAACACCCCAAACAAGATCGCTACAGCGGTCAGCAACACCATTTCAATAAAGGTGTAAAAAATCGCCAAAAGTAAGCTGAGCCAGGTGAATTCGATTTGGTTGAGCGCTAATACGGCGATGTAAATCGCGGTCAAACACCCGATCAATACTGCGAGCACGGCAGAGAGGCCCAGGTGCTTGCCCACAATAAATTCCAGACGGCTGACCGGTTTCGAAATCAACACCAGTACGGTGCGTTTTTCAATTTCTTTATTAATCAGGCCGGTGCCCACAAATACTGTCACCACGAGTCCCAACAGGTGAATGCCGGCAAGCCCGATATCGAGAATGATTTTGTCTTGGGCACCCGCTGCCACCTGGGGTAGCAGGGCCGCTACTGCAAACATAAGCACTGCATATAGGGCGACCAAATAGAGGACGCGATCGCGGATCACTTCCTTAAAAACATTGGTAGCCACCACCCAAATACGCGACAGACTCATAAATGCCCAACCATTCGTCTCATCACCGATGATACGACTCATTGCCGCAATTCATTGCCTCAATCAAACGCGCACTCCCGAAATCGCACGGAGGCGTACAAGGGGATTTTGGGAGTGGCGGGTACATCACCGCCCGGTTGCCAGCAGTGGCGGGGTCAGTTTCGAGTCAGGAGGAAGTACTTTGAGGGCGAGCGCATCTCTAAGGAATGGAAAGGAATGGAAATTCAATCAGTTGGGATAGCCGTCTCGGCTGTCCCTTGTCCGGTCAGGTCTATGCTTCGCGGAAAATTGGATGTTAAATGATCCTCATCCCTAATCGAATAGTTGGCATTGACCGTGGTGGCGTAGCAGGTGGTCACAGAGTACCAACGCGACCATGGCTTCAACCATGGGCACCGCGCGGGGGAGGACGCAAGGGTCATGGCGACCACGAGCGGCGAGGACGGTCTCGTCTCCCGCGTTGGTCACGGTGTTTTGGGCTTTGCGGATGGTCGCCGTTGGTTTGAAAGCGGCCCGAATGATAATGTTTTCCCCGTTACTGATGCCCCCCTGGGTGCCGCCGGAGCGATTGGTACGGGTGCGCCAATTGCCAGATGCATCCGTGTAGAACTCGTCGTTGTGCTGACTGCCGGTGAGCAAGGTACCCGCAAAGCCAGACCCTAATTCAAAGCCTTTGCTGGCGGGGAGGGACATGACCCCTTTGGCCAGATCCGCCTCTAATTTGTCAAAGACGGGGGAGCCGAGCCCCTTGGGTACCTGGCGGGCCACACATTCCACCACGCCGCCAATGGAATCGCCCTCGTCGCGAATTTGCTCAATGCGATCGATCATGCGCTCGGCGGCTTCGGCATCAGGACAGCGCACAATATTGCTCTCGACCTGCTCTAGAGTGACGGTTTCAGGATCGATCGCACTCTCAATATCCTGAATGCGCTTGACATAACCAATAATTTCGACGCCCGCGTATTGCTGGAGGATTTTCTTGGCGATCGCCCCAGCCGCCACCCGTCCGATGGTCTCGCGAGCGGATGAGCGCCCACCGCCTTGATAGTTACGAAAGCCGTATTTGCTGTCATAGGTAGCATCGGCGTGGGAGGGGCGGTAGGTGGTCGCCATCTCGCTGTAGTCTTGCGGGCGAGTGTCCTGGTTGCGCACCATGATCGCGATCGGAGTCCCCAGGGTCTTGCCCTGAAAGACACCGGAGAGCAGTTCGCAGCGATCGGATTCCTTCCGAGGGGTGGTGATTTTGCTCTGCCCTGGACGCCGCCGATCTAACTCGACCTGGATTTCTTCAGGCGTGATTTCGATCTGGGGCGGACATCCGTCAATGACAACGCCGACGGCTCCGCCGTGGGATTCGCCAAAGGTGGTAATCCGAAATAGGTGCCCAAATGTGTTGCCCATACAGCGTGATTAACCCAGCAGAAATTGTGCGATGAACTGAACGAATCCTTGATTTGGCGTTCAATTCCAGATTTTCATCGTAGTACAGTCTGTGGGTCCTTGGCGTGGACTGAGACAGTGGAAGCAGATGGTTAGGGGCGATCGCGGCGAGCCTGTCGCCACTGTTTGAACGTGAGATAGCGATGCAAGACCCAATTTTCCCAGCCCGGACGGTGTTTTTGATAGTAATAACGCTGACTGCGGCGGTATTCGGTCGCCATTTTGCCAGCGGCTTGCGCGACGGAATAACCGCCAATATGAATCAGAGAAACGGCTGGGGTGTAAAGAATTTGATAGCCAGCATGGCGAAATCGCTGACACAAATCAGACTCTTCAAAATACATGAAAAAAGTTTCGTCAAAACCGCCAATTTGCTCGAAGTGCGATCGGCGCATCAGCATCGCCGCCCCCACCACAATATCGACGAACTGATCAGAGCCATATTGCCGAGCTAGTGCCGGGCGATTAACCGGCTGTCGATACTTCCGCACCGCTTGCAAGGTCCGCCATTCGCCCCATAACCCGATTTCATAAGCAGTGGAAAGTTGAAAACTGCCGTCTGGATTCAGCAGTCTTGGCCCCACAATGCCAACGTTAGAAGATATCTCTAATTTGTCGATCAAAACTGGCAGTAAATTGTTTTGAATCAGCGTGTCCGAATTTAGCAAAAATAAATAATCGCCACTGGCATAGTCTGCTCCCGCATTGTTAGCTGTCCCAAAGCCTTGGTTACTGCCTTGCTGAATCAAGTGAACCTGGGGATACTTTTGAGCAATTAATTCAGGACTGCCATCTTGGGACGCATTATCGACCACAATGACTTCAATATTGGCTGAGTCTAAATGTTGAAAAATTGACGACAGGCAGTTTAAGACCACCTCTGCGCCGTTGTAATTCACAATGACAATTGACACCTGAATTGGGCTCATGGGACATCTTGCCTGTGAAACAGAATTTGGAGCCTTTGACCGATACGGCGACTGTCAAAAATGAACTTATTGAGCCACAAGCGTAACGTGATGCCCTGGGAGCCATAACCACATCGGATACTGCGCCAACCCAGCCTCAAAATTGCCCAGCCAAAATCAAATCTCTTTTCAGAAAAGGGGTTGATCCCATCAATATCCTGACTCGGATAAAAGCGTTGAAAAAATGCCTGACTCAGATCGCGATGAATGCGATAACTCTGTAGCGTCAAACGTCCTTTTTTGGCAAACCACAAGGCTATTTCTTTACGAATAGTACCGGCTTGTTTTTCTGCCCCGACCACATTTTGACCATGCTGACGGTATTGCACAAGGGGCTGCCGAATGTGGGCGATCGCACCTTTGTGGGCCGCGACGATCGCCAGCCAATGGTCATGATACCAATCACCCGACTTTTGCTGTTGAGGAAATGGCAGGGCGTCCACGATGAGGGGGCGAGAGATCATGACGCTACAACCCGTCACCGTATTCCGTAAAAGCAGCAATTCCGCATCGAGTTTTTCCGGCTGACGACGTTCATACTCCCACACAGAAGGGTGTAACTCCCTGCCCTGATCGTCAATTAAAGACAGATCAGAATGGGCTAATAACGCGCCGCTGGCAAACATGGCATCAAGTAAGCAGGTCAGCTTTTCGGGTTGCCAAATGTCATCTTGATCGGCAAAGGCGATATGAGTAATGCTCTCGTCTTGACTGAAGTAGTGGATGCCGAATTCAAAATTATGATAAGAGCCCAGATTTTGCTTTTGAATCTGAACAACGAAGCGTTGATCGGCAGCGACTAAATCAGCAATGAACTGTTGAATTTCGGGGCGGGAACCATCATCGGAGATCAAGCAGCGCCACCGTGGAAAAGCCTGATTTTGGATGGACTGGATCTGGGTGGCAAAGTGCGCGCGATCGCAGTTATAGGTCGCCAGCACAATGCCCACCTGCACAGTTTCAGGGATATTCCACTCGGACATGGTAGTCGTTGACTCCTGCGCCCACAGACGCCTGGCCGTCTTAGGAGATCTCTGGAAAAGAATTTCCCACTTGGTAGGGTGCCATTAGCGCAGCGTAATGCACCACAGCCCGGTATTTTTGTTCCTGGAGATCTCCTTAGTTTAATAGTGGGTGCCGGTTTTGCGGAAATGGACAGCGGTTTTAGCGTTGGCTTTAAGCACTGCGCCATTGCTAATGGTGGCGTAAACGACCCAGTGATCCCCGCATTCCATCCGCTTCGCAACGTCGCACTCCAGGTAGGCGATCGCATCTGTCAAGATCGGGCAACCATTTTCGGCCTCCTGAGTCTCAATTCCGGCAAAGCGATCTTCTCCAGGGCCAAAGGGCTTCAAAAAATGCTTCATCGGTCCCAGGTGCTCGCCTTCGGCCAAAATGTTGAGCACAAAGGCATTGCCGGGATAAAGCAGCGACTCGATCGCGCGATCTTTCGCCACGGCGACGGTAAATCCAGGCGGGTTAAAGGTGGCTTGCGACACCCAAGAGGCCAGCATGGCGCTACTCGCATCGCCTTTGCGGGTAGTCACCACGCAGAGTGAGCCGACCAGTCGCCCTACGGCCTGCTCCACGGAGCTGGCGGGAGTGCGAGGAGCCTTGGTGCGCTTCACCTTTTTCAGCGCTTGGGCAAAGTCGGTGCCGACCTCTTCGCAATATTGCAGGGTCGATTCCGTGGGTTTGAACTTGACCCGAATGGGGTCAAACGCCAGACTGTAGCCCCCATCTTTAAGCTTGCTTTCCAGCAGATCGATCGCCTCACCACTCCAGCCAAACGAGCCAAAGACGCCCGCCAGTTGGGTCTTGGATGCCGTCGAGAGAATAATGCCCAGCGCCGTTTGGATCTGAGTGGGGGCATGGCCACCCAGGGTCGGCGAGCCAATTAAAAATCCGGCAGATTTTTCGAGAGCCGCCTTAATCTCGTCGGGATCAGCCTGTTCGGCATTGATGGATTCTACGGCGATCCCCGCTTTGGTCATGCCTCGGGCCAAGGTTTGGGCAATGGTAGCGGTATTGCCGTAAGCCGAGGCGTAAATCAGCGCGACAGAGAGTTCTTTGCCTTTTTGTTGCTGACTCCATGCTTGATAGGCGTGCAGCAATTCGCGGGTGTGGTAGCGCACCACTGGCCCGTGTACTGGGGCAAACATGCGGACGGTCAGGGCTTCGAGTTTTTCCAGGGCGGCGCTGACCTGGCGCGCATTCGGGGCCATCAGACAGTCATAGTAGTAGCGGCGATCGCTCAGCAATGCCTGCCAGTTCAGGTCGTAGACGGCATTGTCACACAGGTGCATGCCAAAAAATTTGTTGCTAAAGAGCACCTGGGTATATTCGTCATAGGTCCACAGGCCTTCGGGCCAGCGGGGAGTCGGCACTGGCACAAACCGCAGCCGATGCCCTTTCCCCAAGTCAATTTCCGCTTCCCCCCCTTTCACTACTTGAATCTTGGGAGCGTAATCTTCTAACAAATTCTCCAACGCTTGGGCCGCTGGATTAGAGCACACAATCGTCGCGTTAGGCGCTTTATCGAGCAGCCCTTTCAGCGTCGTCGCCCGGTTGGGGTTAATGTGGCCCAAGATGATGTAGTCCAACTGAGCCGGATCGACTTGTTGCTCCAGGGTGGTGAGAAAACTCGCCGTAAACGACTCGCCAGGGAAGTCAATCAGGGCGAGGCGATCGCCCCGAATCAGATAGCTGTTAGAGGTGGTGCCCCGCTCCAGCGCATACTCAATTTCAAAGCGCAGTCGTTGCCAACTGCGCGATCGCATCACTTCAGTATCGGCAGCGATCGTAAGCGTTTGCACATCCCGCGGTTGAGTTAGGGTCATGGGTAAATTCCCTCTGATCTGGGCTTGGAATAGCGGCTGACTACATCCATCATAGAGTTTGCGAATCGTGACTCCGGGTTAAAGACTTTTGCACCCCTGCGGCCCATCCGCTCGTGGAGGGGGCACTGCCGATCATCCCGGTTGTGGACTTTTGAAGAGTGGCGATCAGCTGGCTTCGCCCACAGCCCCCAAGATGACGGCTAATCACAGTCGCGATTGTCAATGCTGCCGTCGGGCAACACGGTCTGGCAAAACAACGCCATGCTGCGATTAACGCCCCGCAGGTTAGCCCCTTTGAGATTGGCCCCTTTGAGATTGGCTTTGCCCAACTTGACCGCCAACATCACAGCCCCTTGCAGGTTGGCATTGGAGAGGTCAGCATCCAGCATATTGGCCTGAGAGAGTTCTGTATCGCTCAGGTCGGCCCCCGACAAATTCGCCTGCGAAAGCTGTACCCCATTCATTTGCGCTCCCTGTAGATTGGCTCCGCTCAGATTGGCATTATCCATAAATGCCAGGATAAAGTTAGCCTTCTTCAGGGTGGCTCCGCTCAGATCAGCGTTAGTCAGGGTGGCAATTTTCAGGTTGGCTCCGCTCAAGTCCAGGCCGCTCAAATCCGCTTCATCCAGGATGCACACCGGGCAGTCATGGGTTTCCTTCAGCAGGTCAACATCTTCTTGGATGGCGGCCCAACTAGGCTGTGACAGGCCCAACCACAGCAAAACGGTGAGACAAAGAGCGATGAGGGAGTGCTTCATTCCGAGATCCTGGTTTGCAACGGTTACATTGTCTCACCCAGGCGAACTCTCTAAGCTGGCTAATCAGGATTTTGATCGAGACCTCAAGGGAAAAAGTTGAGCCCTGTCAGGTGAGGGTGCCTGCTCAGGGCAGCCGGATCATCCCTCACCCCATGAAGCGTTGGGGGTAGACGGTAGCTTGATCGATTGCGGATTTCCCCCTTCGGAAGACTTTGTCCTTCCCGAAGGGAATGCCGCGGGCAAATCAGCTATTCGCCACCCTCACAGCAACGCTCCTACCCCAACAACACCTTTGCCCGAGCCACGAAGTTGTCAGCGGTGATGCCATTCAGCGCCATTATCTGAGCCGCACTGGCCGCAGTTTCGCCCCGCTTCCAAGCAAAGGTGTCGCGGGGGGCTTGGCTGCGAAGCATGATCGGCTCCAGCATGGCGGAAGATCCCCCCGTTACGCCGATTAGCGCGTCACCGTCAAAGAGTTGAGCAAATTCGGCATCACTGAGGAAGTTGCCATCGGCTTCGGCGGCACTTTCCCAAGCAACATCGGTGGGCCGATACAGCCGCCGAGGACTGACGACCGACACAATCCGCACGCCGATACCCTCAGCCGTGAGCTGTTCGGCTGCTTCATACACGGGGATCAAGGTCATATCCCCGATCACCGCAAAGACGACCGTCTGGCTACCAGGACTAGTGCTGAGTTCGATCGCCCCTTTTGCCAATGCGGTCCGGGTTTGGTCAAAGGTGGTGCGAACTGGCAACGGCGATTTGCTAGCGGTAATCGTGATGCCTTTGTTGAAGGTGCCCAAGGCCCATTCGTAACAGACTTGAATGCTGTTGGCATCAAGGGGAAAGAGGGGAAAGATGTTGCCGTTGCGCATCATGCCGGCGAAATAGTTCTCGATTTCGGGGCGTTGGTGGGTCCAGCCGTTGCGGCCTTGCTCCAGGGCTCCGGCGGTGAACAAGGTAATGGTGGACGGTGTGAGGCGGCGTAATTCGGCCATGGCCTGGGTGACGGTTTGCCAGATGGGCAGGCCATTGATGGCAAACGATTCATAAGAGCACCAGAGCGATCGCCCGCCAAAGAGGGCTTGTGCGGCGGCGAGTCCCGCGCAGGCATCTTCGCTCAGCGGCTCGTAAACCTGCCCCTGGGGCTGTTGGAAGTAGGTTTCATCGGTGGTGGGGTGAATGATCTTCAACGCCTGGTTGATATTATTGATGCCCGAAGCGGCGTTACCATCGGCGTTAGTGACGATGAATTGGCGGTCTTGCTGACCGACGTGGGCGACCAGAGCGCCCATTGCCGTGGTGGCCACTTTTTTGTCGCCGTCGATCGCAAATTCCTCCAGGGGCAGCGTGCCTAAATCCGGCAGCGGCAGGATCGATTCCGTTACGGCAGTCATCGAATTGGGACCCCCCATCGATCGCATCCAGTTCGTTCTCACCAATTCCCAGGCCGCCGGGGTCAGAGCACGGGCGGTCAACGCCTCGACAATGTAGTCTTTGTCGAGACTATCGCCGGGATACAGGTTGTGAGACTGCGCGCCCCGCTTGTGCACCCCTGCACCCTTGAGCTGCTTGATGATCAACACGGTCAACGTGCCGCCCAGAGCTGACTTCGCCGCTTTGTCGGTGGCTTCTAACACCGCTTGCGTAAAGGCCAACCGCTGCTTTTGGGAGAAGTTTGTGCTGTCAGCGTAGGCACCGGGTTGACTGGCATCGTCAAAGTCTTTAGCGTCGACCAAAATGACTTCCTGAAAGCCGTTAGCCCGCCAATAAGCGGTCATCGTCTCGTTGGACTGGGTGGAAACCATGCTGTGGTGTTCCTGGGAGTAGCCGTTCCACACTAAGACCGGCAAGAAGTTGGTGATTTGGGGATAGGCCGTATGAAAGTGCCCAAAGCTGCTCATGATATAGGGTTCGCCCAAACCGCCATCGCCAATGGTGACGGGAAACAGGACATCGGGGTGCAGCTTAGCGGCAGCCATAGCGAAATGCTGCCCCTGCCCGAGCGGCCCCGCCGGACTCAACAAGCCCGGAATTTGCCCCGAGAGGTGCCCCAGCAACCCGTGAGTCTCGCGGAAGCGATCGCACAACTGCTGCACCGTTTCAATGCCCATCGCTTCCAGCGAACGATCCAAAAAGACATTGCTGTAAAAGCCGGGGGCGTGGTGGCCGACCTCGGTCACGATGTTTTTGTGGCCCAGCATGACCAGCGCGGCAATGCCGTCGGCAATACTGGCAAACCCGCCGGGGTGTCCCGACTGTTTGCTCGCGGTTACTTGTAGCGTGAGATACCGCAGCGCATCGGCAGCCAACATGGTCTGATAGACCGCTGCCGCATCGGTGGGCGAGGCGATCGCCGCCTGTCCTTCCCCAATGGCCGGGGTCTTTCCATATGTATCGAAATCAGGCAAAGACTCAGCAAAATGTTGAATCCCTTCGCAAAATGCGGGAGCCGTTGGCTTAGAAGTGACTGCAGTCATGTCCAGATACCTGTATGCGTCAACAGAGCAGCGCTCAAAATTACGATCCATCCTACCGACATTGCGTCACCCGATTGGCGGTTTCGCTTGAGCAGTGAATGAGCTTTTTTGATTCTACTGGGTATCGACAATTTTATAAATCGATCAGGTCGATTGGATTGACTTTAGTCAATTCACCTTGCCCCAAGATTTAGCCCCCTGAGATGATAAAAGGCCGCCTTGCAATGCCTATCGGCAAACAGCTTCAGCAGTCTAAGTAGGTAGGCAGAATTATTTACAAAGTGTCTTTATTGCCAATCAGGCTTTTGGGGCCTTTATCGGGAAATTAATTTTGTGCGGGTACTTAAAAGGGCTTGATCCCCTCAATGGGCGATCGCCTCGACAATTTTTCAGGCAGCGCAGATCTGCACCAGAATTACATTGCTGTCCACGAAACTATCGGCGCTGGCACAAGCATTTGCCAAAACCGTGGCAACACCGCCGCCGGCCGCAAGGTGGAAAATCCTGTAGAAGTAGCGGACGGAGACCGATGGCGACAGTCAGCGAGGGGACCGGCCCGTAGTCACAACCACGAGCTGTACGAGCCGCTACCCGCTGCGATCGCGACTGGTTGAAAATCTGGCTCAATGACGACTCGCCGCTGGAGAAGAACGCACTCGGCTTAGGAATGAGGATCAAATAACCTCCACATTGCTTAGGGCAGGCATCTTGGTTGCCTTGGGACAGCCGAGACGGCTATCCCAACTTATTCAATTCTGATTCCTTAAGTATAAATAACCGAACTGACTCAAATGCCTGCTATGAGTCCCAAAACAAAACTTCCGACTAGTACTCGACGGCTTAAGTCCCGATACCGATTGGAAGCCTCTCTCCCAAGGTTGGGACAGGGATTTAGGGTGTAGACGCGAAGCGGCTTCTCGAAGAGTAGACCAAGGGTGTGCAGATTTACGCTGCACTGTACTAATTAAAAGCGGGTAACGCGATTCGAACGCGCGACATTCACCTTGGCAAGGTGACGCTCTACCACTGAGCTATACCCGCATGGCCTGTATTTCAGACGTTTACTCAATATCTCAAACGGTTTCCCCTTTGTCAACATTTCCCTACCTAATTTTTTGTGGAAAAGGATTAACGGAGAAACACCTCTATTTTGCCATAGAGAAGACCGGGATGGCCTCCTCCCCCCGTCTCAAATATGTCTGTTTTCAGGTGCCACGGGAACTGACTGGGGCAACTCCACCGGACCACGCAAAGATTGAAGTCCCAGGTGCTCAGGCTCGTCCCAGGCGCGGTGAATCAGGGGGCTTAGGCCACGTGCGATCGCCCATCTGCCCCCAATCTGCTATACCAACAGTGGCCCATTATTCCGTTCGTTATGCCCACTGTCATCGTTGCCACTGGAAATCCTGGCAAGCTCGAAGAAATGCAGACCTACCTGGCCGACTTGGGGTGGGATTTGGCGCTGAAGCCTGCCGCAATTGATGTGGAAGAAACCGGGACAACGTTTTTGGAAAATGCCCGCCTCAAAGCCTCAGAAGTGGCGAAAGCGACCGGACAATGGGCGATCGCCGATGACTCTGGCTTGATGGTGGACGCGCTCAACGGTGCCCCCGGTCTCTACACTGCTCGCTACGGACGCACGGACGAAGAGCGCATTAGTCGCCTGCTGAGGGCACTGGCTGGAGCTGAAAGCCGGGCCGCGCAATTTGTCTGTGCGATCGCCCTCGCCCGCCCTGATGGCGCGATCGCCCTGCAAACTGAAGGGGTGTGCCACGGCGAAATCGCCGCCGCACCGCGAGGCAAGGGTGGCTTTGGGTACGATCCCGTTTTCTATGTGCCGACAGCGGAGAAAACTTTTGCGGAAATGGCGCAATTGGAGAAAGATCGCCTCAGTCATCGCGGCGTCGCGTTTGCTCAGTTAATGCCAGAGCTGCGATCGCTCAAGCTGAGCTGATCCACTTCTCCGGGATTCCTGCCGATACCCTTTTGGGCGTAATGGCTGGCGTAATGGCTGAAGACACAGATAGGCAAGGCTCTCTATGCGGCACTCGCCTTCTGAATGCGATTTTATGACGTTCTAAACCCCGTCTAAGTTGAGAACTGGAGTTTTGTATGATCGGGCAGAACCTCACCTAACCTCTCCTTTCAAAGGAGAGGAACCAGAGTCTTGTCAA
>Ga0208477_100588_pt1 | contig 13735 bp, 10 predicted proteins | sample HotLakmasection1_FD_184724 | JGI IMG/M metagenome (GOLD analysis project Ga0208477, IMG submission 184724) | Hypersaline microbial mat communities from Hot Lake, Washington, USA - Section #1 (SPAdes) | ecosystem: Environmental > Aquatic > Non-marine Saline and Alkaline > Hypersaline > Microbial...
AGATTGGCCCCGCTCAGATTAGCCAGCGTGAGGTTGGCCCGACTGAGATTAGCCCGTAGCAAGCCGCTGTTAACCAGGCGGCTGAGGGTGAGGTCGGCCCCAGCGAGCTGGGCATAGCTGAGGTCGGCCCCGCTGAGATCGGCGGTGCGATCGTCATAGGTGTCGGGATGGGTATCCGGTCCCGGACTGTAAAATCGCGCTCCCTGGAATTGGGCTTGCGTCAGGATGGAGCCGGTCAATTGAAGGCCCGAGAGGTCTTGGTTTCTCAGCACCAGCCGAAAGTCGCCGTGACCTTCGTCGACGAAGCCTAAATTCATCCGACTGAGGTCGAGGGCGGCGGGGCGATCGCCAGACTCTAGCAACAATAGCTTGGTGATAATGCGGTTGACGGTTTGCAGGCGAATGTAGGTGGTGCGACGCATAGTCGGGTCGCCCTGCATGGTGAGATCAGCTGCCAACCCCTGATTGAGTCGCCGCAGTTCGGGAAAGGCGGCTGGCCCTCGGGCGATCAGGGCCTGCTGCAAGGCATCCAGCCAGAGCGGATCGTCCGTTTGGGCAATCAGATCGACCAGGAGGGGGGTGACGCGATCGTCCGGCATGTTACCCAACGCCAACACTGCCGACCGCCGTGCTGCCGGATCCAGTTCTGGGTTGGTCAGCGTGGAAACTAAATTGGTGTACAGATTTTCGTCCGCTGTGGGCATGGTGGAAACTGCCGGACGGCCCATCAAAAAATAGCTACCGACGCCAGCTAACCCACCGAGTGTCAACAACACTCCTAAGCCGACCCCAAGTTTGGGCAGGGTGAGGTCAGAGACTTTCCAGCTCGCCCCGTCGGGATTGATGATGACCGATGTCGGCCCCACTGCCTGCAACCAGTCAGACGCCCGACCCAGCCCCGCTGGAATTTTGGCCTCCGCGTCCCACAGGCTCGATAGGTGGATGATAGCCCCCGTTTCTTCATCGACGACGCAGGTGCCCGCAATCCAGTCATGCCAGGCCCGTCGGGGGCGATTGCCCAGGCCGGTGAGACTTTCGCCGAGGAGCGCCAGACCGCCCAGCCCCACCAACACGCCGATCACCGGGAACGCGCCGCTGATCTGCCAGAGGCCATAAGCGACCACGAGCGGACTGCCCCATTTACCCACAACCTCGCGCACCAAGGCTCTGCCCAAACCGGGCATCTGACCGTTGAGGGCCAAAACCTGTAGCCCGAGCCGTTTTTTCGGCCAGCTATGGCCATACCGCCCAAGACTGTAAAGATGTCCGGCGGCAAGCAGCAGCGGCAGACCCAGGGAGGTTGTCCACAACAAGTTGGTGAGGTGAGTGACCTCAGTCGGCAGCGATCGCGGCGATATGCCCAGGGCTTGGGCTCCTTGCTGCTGCACCACCCGGAGCACGGGGGCTAACTCGGTGGTGGGGGCGTCGGGGCGGCGATTGAGTTCACTACCGAGATAAAATGGCCCGACTATGCCGCCAGTCAAGACGGCAATTTCTAAACTCCACGCCAGCAACCGTCGCCCTAAAGTGGGCACTGCCAAGGCTACCGATAGCGTTGGCGAGGGTGGCGGGGCGGTGGGTTCAGGGGCCGACTGCGGCGGGCGCAGATCCGGCTGCGACGAAGCGGTCAGGGACGGCTGAGGCACCGGGGGCTGAGATTTTCGCCGGGAGGAGGGGCTCATAATGGGCAAGGGCGGGCAGTATGCCTCTTGTTGTACCACCGTTGTCGCGATCGCGGCGGCAAATCTGGTGACTTTGAGACAAACTGCGACGCAATGTTGATCACCGTAACGCCGAGAGAATTATATTAGACAGCGCCAAACGGGCGATCGCTCCACCGGCTCAAACTCAAGGGCGACGGGACAAAGAGCTACAAAAAGACGATCTGCGATGCCTGTATTCGCTGGCGACACAGTACGCCAATTGACAGATTTCTCCCCGGTTAAAAAATCGAAACGGTGGCATCAAAACTAATGCCAAAAAACGTGTCGTCAAAGGTGATTCGACTAGCGGAGGAGCGTCCGTAACTTAAGCCGCCAAACATCGATAGCCGCACCGAAGGCGTGATGGAATATCGCAGTTGTCCCGTAATCCGCTGATAGGTTTCGTGGCGAGATTGCTGCGTAAAATCAGAAACCGTCAGGCGATAACCGACCCCCGTATCCCACTGGGAAGAGATGCGATAGCCCAAATAAGCTCCAACGGAGTTCAGCACATTACTAAAGCGTTCCGGATCGCTAAAAAAGACCTGCCCTTGATAGTAGCTATCCAGAGTGAGGCGGGGGGTGAGGGGATCCCGTCGACCGATGGTCACCTCAACGCCCGTGTTGCTAAAAAACTGATCGGTATAGCCTTCGTCAAACAGGAGTTGATAGCTCAGGCTCAGTTGACCATAAACGCGCTCCGAAAACTGATGTCGCACCCCCGTCTGAAAGCGCAATTCATCATAACTAGAGTTGCTTTGTGCTTCATAACGCAGCAAGTTTGAGCGAGCCGAAACCAGTAAATTGGTCCGTGGCCCCAAAGCTGGAAACGCCGTGATACTCACCCCAGAGCGAATGAAGTTATCGCCAAACCGGCCTTGAATGGGATCTTCGACCAGGAACACATTATCGCTGCTAGAAGCGGTGCCGTAAATCGACAAGAACAAAAACGGGTTACGCCGAGGCGGCGGCGAAATTTGCTGCAACTCCAGGATGCCCAGCTCTGGATCTTGTAAAGGATTGCGTAACTGAATCACCCCCAACTCGTCATCGCGCTGGACTTCTGACACTTGAATGACGCCCAACTCTGGGTCGTTGGGTAACTCAGGCTCCTCCCGGTTGGTCGGCCCCAGTTTGTCAATCAGGGTTGAGCGTTGATGGTTGGGTGGCGAAACTGCCGTCGGTTGAGCTGTTGCCGATCGCGGCGTGGGGAAAAACTGACTGAGTAACGGAGCCACACTTTTGGGCTCTTTTTTGGGAGTGGTGGGTTTGGCGGCAGGGCTTAATGCCTCTGAGATTTGTTTGGGCTGCGGGGTCGCCGCTGGTGCCGACGCGATCGCCGGGGCCACGACGCTCCTCATCGGCGGTGCGTCATGGTCCCCACGAGGTGCCGCTGCTGGCGATCGGGATTCCCTTGGGGCCGAGTCAGTAGGGCGGTGGCGCTCTGTTGTGGGGGCGATCGCCGTGCTTTGGGGAAGTTGCTGGTCTGCGGGAGCGGCCCTCACGCCGACAATCTTGTCGGATAGCACCGCCGCTTCGTCAACCGTCACCCGAGCGATCGCCGTTGGGACCACCGAATGCGCAGGCTCGTCCTTCTGGGCAGCGCTGCTTTTCGGGGCAACAAGTGCTTTCTCTAGGGCTCGAGCTGGGGCTGCTGGAGCAACTTGTAAACCCAGGGCCATCACCAGCCAGCAAAAGGCGCAGGGTTTAGAAATCAAAATATGCCTAACCACTAACGGCTCCACAAATCATGCAGAATTAATCATCCAGCCGAGTGAAGGAAGCTCCCTCTTGCCCGTTGGAAAGCTTCATGGAGCAGGGCGAACCACTTGAACTTGCCTACCAGTCGAGGATAATGTCGGGAACAGTAAAGCTGACGTGATCCAGGGCGAAAACGTTCACTTTTTACTCACAGGGGCAATTTACGTAAAATTTGAAAACACGACTTGGTAGATGTCCATGAGCCAATATCACCTCCGATGGGGCGGACTGGCAAGCCTGTTCGGTGTCTTCTCTATCGCGATCGCCCCCGTTTCAGCCGGGTCTGATGTTCTATTAACACAGGCTGCTGTCGAGTCATTCCGCAATCGGGTAGATATTTGGCTCCGGGGGGGGCTCACCCGGCCCGTTAGGGCGAGCGATCACCTCGGGTTTGGCGATGCCATCCAAACGCGTCAGTCTTCCCAAGCCGATTTGCGTTTGAATGATGGCTCTCTGGCCCGAGTGGGGGAATTCACGACCTTCTGGTTTTTGCCCAATACCCGTGATTTACGGCTGGCCCAAGGCACCGCTCTGTTAAATCTGACTGCCGCTGTCGGTGTGACCACCGTCGAGACGCCCAATGTCATTGTGGATCTGCAAGACACCGCGATCGTTGTGCGCCACGTTCGGCCTGGAGAAACCGCTGTCGAGGCCAGCATTGCGCCAGGTACAAACGCGGCATTTCCAGCGGCTGATGGCCGGACAGCGGTCATGGTATTAACCGCAGGGCCTAGCGGCGCGGTGCAGGTGAGTTTGCGAGATGGGCGCAGTGTCAAACTGGCGGCGGGGCAAATGGCGATCGTCGACCACAGCAACCTCTACATGTTTGAGTTCGATCGGGCGTTGTTTTATGAAACCAGTGCCTTAGTGCAGGGATTGCCCGGAGATCCGCTCGCCATTACTGGTGCTGACTCAGCGGTTGATGCGGGCCTGCCCAACCCTAACGATGAGACCCAACCGCCGTTAGAAATTACCGGCGATTATTGGGTTGATCCCAAGTTTTTGGCTCCTGATGGTAGCGCTACGGAGGAGGGTGGGTGGTTGTTTCCGACCGAGGCGGCGGATGACTCGACGGCGGAAACGACCTCAGCATCACCGGAGAGTCCCCATGAGAGCGCTACAGACTCGTCCCATGACACTTCCAACACCGATATCGAACTGACTCCGTCGCCGGAAGCGGGAAATGCTCCGGCGGCTCCACTGGCTCCCGGGGAGCAGAGCAGTGAGGATAATACCGACGTGCCGGCTGGAGTGATTGTCCCGCCCTCTAGTGCCCCACCCCCGGTGGAGCCACCGTCTGAGCAAAACCCACCCAACCCACCTGAGACAGACGTACCGGAAAGTCGCGATCGCCCCATGAAGTGACCCACGATCGCCGCTGTTGGTTCGGGATGGCACGGGCTACCGTCAGACCGCTTTGTGAAGTGGTCATGAAGTTTTGCCAACGCTGATTAAACAGACCCGGTCAGGGCGATCGCGGGGGGGAATAGGCAAAACTTCATAAAGTTTTCACGAAGACTGGGTAAATACACACGAAAAATTCAGAGAGTACGAGTAGGTTATAGTTGGAAATACTGACAAGACCGTCAGAGTTTGAGCATCTAACACCGCGATCGCTGTAACGAAATCCAAAGTTACTGTCAGAATATTTAATGTTTGCCGTTTGACCAGCCGTTAGAACTGAGCGTTCTTTAGCTGACAAACTAGCTTTCTCTGAATTTGAGCAGTTCCTTATAAAAACAAGGTCCCGTAAGTAAGAGTCTGGTCGTTCTACAGAGTCCCAGAACGGTTGATTTTTAAGAGCTGATAATTATGATTCGCTTGTCGTTAATGCCTTGCCTGCAATTAGTCGGCCTATCAGGCTTAATGTGGAGTCTCGCAGCGACTTTAGGGCTACCAGTGAGAGCCGACGTGCCGTTGACTCGCGCCGACGTGGAGTCTCTGTATAACGAGGTTGAGCTGATTCCAGATGGACGAGAGGCCCGACCCGCGAACTTGAGTGATTGGCTATCCGTCGGTGACGCCCTGCGGACTGCGTTGGGGGCCAGAGCCGAATTGCGCTTCAATGATGGTTCCCTGGCTCGAGTGGGGGAACGGGCTACCTTTTGGTTTGTGCCTAATACCCGCAATTTTCGTCTTTCCAACGGCACTGCTTTGTTCCTGATTCCTCCCGGTCAGGGACCCAGCAATATTCAGACCCCAAGTGCGGTGACAGGCATTCAAGGGACGGCTCTGGTTGTTCGCCATATTCCCCGTGCAGATTGCGACCCTTCATCATTCGCCGCTGCTGAGTTGGCCTGTCCGGGGCGCACCGTTGTGATGGTCCTAACCGACAGCCCCAAAGGACCGGTCGAGATATCGACCAACAGCGGTAACTCAGTTACCTTATCTGCTGGCGATTTAGCTGTCATTGAAAATGATGCGATCGAGGTTATGGAGTTTAACCTGCAGTTGTTTTACGAGACGAGTCCGCTCGTAGAAGGCCTTGGGCTCAATAATCCTGACTATGAAGGGACGGGCTCGCCTACTGATCCGGTGCGTCAGGAAACCTGGGATGGCATTCAATCACAGCAGGGGTTTACAGGCAATTACTTGTTGAACCCGGAACTCATTAGTGTGGATGCTCAATTGGGCATTTCGACGAGTTGGTTGCTGCCAACGAATAATGACGGCAATACCGCTGTGATCGATGGTATGACCGATGAGCCGGTGAGTGACATCAGAGCGGTCGATCATCAGCGCCCCTCCGCTAGTGCTGGGGCACGAGCCTTAATGTCATCCTGGTTTGCCAACACCTCACCCGATTATGCGACACCTCAGGCTGCCGTACCGGGGATTGTCTCGCCGCCTGGGGTAGGGAGTCCCAGTGGCAGGGGAGCGATCGCCCCCGTCGGCAATCCCATCCAACCCACGGCGGCTAGGGGCAGCCAGCCCCCCCGCCCGACCAACTCCCCCGCCCGTCAGCCAGGGGCCAATCCGAGTCAGCCTACTCAGCCTGTGAGAAGTACCATCGGCAATCCGAGCATGCCAGCGCCAGGAGTGATCCCGGTTGTTCCCCCGAGCACGCCAGCACCGCCAGGTACCGGCCCGGCTGCCCCCCCGACTACACCAGCCGCGCCGGGTGCCGGGCCAACCGGGCCGACGCCACCGGGGGAGACGCCAGGGGAGCCCGTACAACCGGAGGTGCCCTTTGATCCGGGGGGGGGAGCCCCGCCGCAACCCGGTCCTGCTGAACAACCGGGGCCACCGCCAACAGAACCCCCACCGACTGATGTCTTTAATCCGCCTGGCAACGAACAGCCAACGGGGGATCCGGGCTTTACGCCACCTGGTAATCCGGAACAACCGCAAGGGGTGCCGTTTGATCCGGGGGGAGGAGCGGCACCCCCTCCTGATCCGACCGGTGGGGGTGCCCCAGGGGGACTGACGACACCGATCCCAGAGACCAATTTCAATCCCCAGCCGGTTGAGACCGTGCCTGAAGCTGCTGCCCCGAACGAGTTTCCGGGTGATGTGCTACTGGAAGGTCAGCCGCCGCAACCCACGGAGCCGGTAGCAACGCCGCCTGCTGAGGAGACGCCTGCTACGCCTCCGCCGGAGCCCTAATGTCCCTACGCGCAGGCTAAACCCGATGCGGGCGCGGGCGGTGGGACAGGGTGAGCGGGGCATTACGATAAGCAACAATGGGCGATCGCCGCTGGGTCGGTATCAAATCAATCAGCAACAATCGACGCAATCATTATTGTTGATCTCTCAATAGGGTTTATATCGGTTCTGTCTTGCCTTCTCAAATTCCGTTGGTTATGGTGTGAGAGATCCTGAATGTCAGGGTCTGCTTTGCTCAGTTGGATGTTCTCCATTTCTGCCTGCTGTGCGCTCTAGAAAAGCTCAAAAGATTGATCTCAAGGCAGAGTATCCCTGTCCTTGTCGACGCAACGGCATCCTCACCCCAATTGCGTTGACAGAGGCTTTTGGCTGTAACCGCTGTCAACAGATTTTTGTCATTCAAGAAGATGGCTATTTGCTGGAGCAGCTTTCGACTCATTATCCTTACAAACGCGTGTGGTATTGGACGGGCACCCAATGGCGGTTGGATCATTCGGTACTGAGTAACCACTACCTGCCCTTAGCGACCATGCTGTTTGGCGTCGGCATGTTTGTGTTGCTGCTGGCGATCTTGCAGCCTCCTAGTAGTCTGGGCATGTTTTTGCGATTGCTTACAGTCGCTGCTGTCGCCTTACTATTTTTGGTAGTGTTCTGGCTGTCTTGTCGCCGCTAAGCCGATTCCCGTTTGTTCCCGGAATGATGCAATGACTTCTGTTCAGTCTTTGGCCGAGCTATCGGCGCTAATCCGTCAGGTTCGTCAGGCTGCTAAGGCGCTAGAGCAGGTTGAACAGACAACGGCCGCTTTGAAGCTGGCCACCGAGGCCTTTCGCGACGCAACGGATACGATTTTAGAAGCCAACACGCTGGACTTAGAAGCCAGTTTGGAAATGGCCGTGCCCGAACTCGTGGTCGAGTGGCTGAAGCTTACACCCGAGCGCTTAAATACTGCCATCACCATCCTGGAGCGGTTGTCCCAACTGGACTCGGTGACCAGCTTTGCCTACGGCTCGCAACTGGCGATCGCCCCCACGGCGCACTCTTACCTGCTGGGGGAACCTTTGGGCATCATTGCCTTGGTGTATGAGGCGTTTCCTGAGTTGGCGATTGTGGCGGCGGGGCTTTGCTTGCGGGCGGGCAACGGGCTGATTCTGAAAGGGGGCCATGAGGCGAGCCAGACGAACCAAGCGATCGCGGACGTGTTTCAATCGGTGCTCACCCAGGTTGACCTCCCCGAGCAGGTGATTTTGTGCATTTCGCCCAGCGAGGGCGAAGCGGCTCGTCGCTGGCTGATGCAAACCACCGAACTCGATTTGCTGATTCCCTATGGGCGCGCGAGTCTGGTGCAGCAAATTGTGCGAGAAGCCAACTCCCCTAGCCTGTCCACGGCGATCGCCAATTGCTATCTATATTGGGCCCACACGGCCCCCGTTGACGTGGTTGCCAAAATTGTGGCCGACAGCCACCGAGGCAACCCGGAACCGGTCAATGGTGTCGAAAAAATCCTCGTAGATGATACCGTTTCGCCCGCCGCCCGCCGCGAACTCGATCATCTGTTACAGAACCATAACTTGACGCTGAAAGAGGTGGCGGCTCCGGTGATTTCGCCGTTTGCCATTCCAACGGAAGAAGAGTTGTGGCAAGAGGCCCAACTCAACCGCACGATTCTGATTGCTCGGGTCTCAGACCTCAGGGACGCGATCGCCTTGATAAATCGCTACAGTAGCGGTCACGCCGACTGCATTGTGACCAATTCTTATCGCGAAAGTGTCCAATTCGCCAGTCAGGTCCGCAGTGCTTCCATTTATGTCAATGCCTCTCCCCGATTTCAGCGCAATGGAGCCCAGGCCAGCGCGATCGCCCTGGGGATGTCGTCTCAGCGCGGTCTCCAAGGCGGGCGGATTACCCTCGAAACGCTCCTGACCCGCAAGACCGTAGTCAAAGGATTGGGAACACCGTAGGTAGGAGCCAGATTTTCATCGCTCTGCGATAATAGGCTGCGTCCCGTTCCCAACCCCCATGACCCCTGTAAAAGTTAAAAACCCTGTGGCTTGGCTCCGGCTACTCAAACCCCAAGGCCAGGGAGCCAATATTTCTGTGCTGTTCATGGTGATAGGTATCCTCATCACCGGCATGTTCATCTTGATTGCGTTGTTAACTCCGGCGCTACAGTCATGGGGCATGCTGCAAGACCCGACAGCGGCGCTGCAAAATCCTGTCCATCAGCCCCCGTCGCCAGAACACTGGCTGGGCACCACGCGGCAAGGGTACGATGTACTCTCTCGCGTATTGTTTGGCACCCGAGCCGCCTGGCAGGTGGTGTTGCTGGCAACGCTGATGAGTGTGTTTGTCGGTGTGCCCCTGGGCCTGGTGAGCGGTTATCTAGGCGGCAAACTCGATCGCGTGCTGCTCTTTTTTATGGACACGATCTATACGCTGCCGGGGTTGTTGTTGTCCGTCACGCTAGCGTTTGTCGTGGGGCGAGGGGTGATCAATGCCGCGATCGCCCTCAGCATTGCCTACATCCCGCAGTACTATCGCGTCGTGCGCAACCATACTGTCAGCGTCAAGACTGAACTGTTTATCGAAGCGGCCCAGGCAATGGGGGCATCAACCTGGACGGTGCTCAGTCGCTACCTGTTTTTGAATGTGGTGCAGAGCATTCCGGTGCTGTTTACGCTGAATGCTGCCGACGCCATCTTGATTTTGGGCGGGCTGGGCTTTTTGGGCCTGGGACTGCCTGAGCAGACTCCCGAGTGGGGAGCGGACATTCGTCAGGCTCTCGATGCTCTGCCTACCGGCATCTGGTGGACAGCCTTATTCCCCGGATTGGCCCTGACCCTGATGGTGACCGGGTTATCCCTTGTGGGCGAAGGCTTGAACGAATTGATAAATCCCCTGCTGCGGCGCGAAAACTGGCAGTAGACCCGCTGCTGTTGCGACGCAATGGTGGTGACGCTCCTAATCCAGCGCTCTGCGCCCCTCTAGGGCTCGGGCCAGGGTCACCTCATCGGCATATTCCAAATCGCCGCCCATCGGTAGGCCAAAGGCAATGCGCGTCACTTTGGTAAAGGGTTTGAGTAGCTGACCCACGTAAAGCGTCGTCGTATCGCCCTCAATGCTGGGGCTAATGGCAATGATCGCTTCCTGAATATGGTCTTTATTCACCCGGTGCACCAGTGGCCCGATGTTCAACTGCTCGGGACCGATGCCCTCCATGGGTGAAATCAAGCCGCCCAACACGTGGTATTTGCCGCGATATTCCCGCGTTCTTTCCAGCGCAATGACATCCCGCGAATCGGCCACGACGCAAAGCGTTTGCGCATCGCGACTGGTGGACTTGCAGATGTCACATACCGGCTCCGACGACAAGTGAAAACAGATCGAACAGTAGCCCATCAGTGATTTGGCGTCCACCAGGGCTTGGGCCAGGGCTTGCACTTCGGCATCGGGCCGCTTAAGCAAATGTAAGGCTAGCCGCTGAGCGGTTTTGGGACCGACACCGGGTAGCTTTTGCAGTTCTTCGATGAGTCGGGCGAGGGGGCGAGCGTAAATGGTCGGGGTCCTCCTGAGGGTGGGTGTGAGGGTAGGGGAGTGAGTGGGGTAGGGGAGTCGGTGAAGTATGAGGATGGGGCAGTGGGGTGTTCAGGAAATCCTGCTACTCAGGCGCAATGCCCGTTGGCTGCTTTTCAGAACTAGCGTGGGGACAGGAACCCAAACGCGACCCAATTTGTTGCTACACTCCATCCTAATTTGGGAGGCTGGTTTCCTACTACTGACTTGCGAATTTTGTCGGGCGTTGCCCTGCTGACACGCGGGTTGAAATTTCCGAGCTGCGAACTCCGCATGCTGCGCCTAAGTAGGTGGACACAAATAATTAAGCCCATCTACTTATGCTGCTCGCAAAATCCTGACGCGGTTGCGGCCTCGCTGGAGGGCTTCTTGGAGGGCTTTTTCGGCGGTTTGGACGAGTTGGTCACTGGCGATCGCACTACCGGCATCCGCGATCGCCCCCCCGACGCTGACATCTAGCTCGACGGTTTTACCGGTGGTCAGTACGGGCGGGTTTTCGAGAATCGCGGCCTGGAGATCTTCGCCATATTGCGTCAGGGCTTGTTGACTGAGGCCAGTATGGGTGGCGGCAAAGTGGCCACAGCCATCACTGTAAAACCAGGTGTTAGGTAAGGCTTGCTGCTGCAAGGTTTTGGCGACTGTGGCAAATACCTCCGGCAAGGAATAGCTGTCTTCGACTACGGGTAAAGCTTTGAAGACCAACACACTGAGGGCGGGAAGTTGGGCCATGTCGGCCTGTTTTTGATACTGGGCCAGTTGCGTGGCGATCGCTTGCGGCATCAAGCCCTGCCTGATCAACTTTGTCGTGGGCTCCAGCACCCCCAGGGAGTTTAACAATTCTTCATAATTCTGTTGGACCGCCGTCGTCTTTTGCGCCTCGGAATGAACCGCCTGGGCTTTTGCTTCAATCTGCTGAGTCAGGCTCTCAGTCTGCTTTTGCAGGCGCGACACTTGCACATTCCGGCGAATTACGGATGGCACCGACACCAGCAAGCCGATGATCACCCCAATTGCTAAGGTTCCTAGAAGAATCAGCGCAAGTGATTGCTGATATTCCCAAACAAAGAGTTGAATTGTAACCAGATTTGTATTTTGAAGCGCGAATAAGATAGCAAGGAAGGCTATCACTAGCGCGGAAATTATATACAGTCGCATGATTGTCAAAAACCGCTGTCCTTCCTGTCGATCCTACTGGCATGTGGTTTCTGCATGAATATCTCCTCTGCCCCAAGGATTCAGGGTGTTGACGCTGATACCGTAGCAAATTGAAAGCAAAAAATCTTTCCAATGGATGATATGGGCGTCAGTTTGAGCGGCATAGAGAATCTTCAGATTTAGAGGTATGACAACGACGACGACAGATATTAGTGGATGTTGGCTGGGCACCTATTGGCAGGCTGAGCAACCCATCCGGTTTGAAGCCGCGTTTGTGCAAGGGGGCAACGTTTTAGACGGGCGCATTCTGGATGACAACTATTTGGGAGAGTCCTCGATCAAAGGCGAGTTGCTCGGTCACCGAATTTTCTTTATCAAGCGGTATCTGACCACCTCTCCCAATCCGATTCGTTACAGCGGCACCCTGACCGATGATGGCAACTATATGTATGGTCACTGGCGCATCGGCTATTTTGACTCGGGACGTTGGGAGGCTTATCGCGCCCACGATGCCCTGTCAGCGGAGTTTTCGGCCCTGATCGCGGCTCAAGCGGGTGAGTTGCCGTCGTTGCTAGAGGATGATTATCTCGAAATTTAACGCGGGGTGGACCTTGACGAATGGGGAGCATGTCGCCCATCAGCAGTCCAGCGGAACAGACACGGAAACGTGGGACAGGCGATGAGAGAGGCTCAATGGCCGGAATCAGTCGCACTCTCTATGTAGTTGCCTGCGATCGCGGTATCAGTTCAGACTAGATCCGACGAAATCCGACCGTATTGGTCTGGGCATTCTGGGCGGCAGCCGCCAGCATAGAGATACCTGCCTCTTCAGGACTTCAGCGACGATGAATATTCTCCGCCCGCTCACGACCCAACTGCGTAATGCCCGTCAAAGGCTTCTTAACCAGTGGACAAGGGGATTACTCAAGCTCTCCTGCCACACCATTTTTTGGGGCTGGAATAGTCTCTTTTTGATGGTGGTTTATCTGGGGTTTTTGCCCTTGATCGGGGAACCGCTCGTGGTGTCATTGGCGACCGGGCAGGTGCCGTTGCCGTTTGTGGTGCCGTTGGTGAGCTTTTTGGCGGTGCCGCCCGTGTGCACAGCGGTGGGACTAAGCAAGCTGAGAAAGCATCCCGGCAAGCTCATGCGGCTGTTTTACAGCGTCGAAGCACCGATTATGGCGCTGTGCATTTTGCGCCTGTTTGTGCTGCGAGAGCTGACTCCCGCCAGTACGTTGATGGTGGTAGCGGGAGCGATCGCCATCACGACCGTAGCCCTGGAACTGATGTTTGGCTATGGGGCTTACAGCAAACCGCTGGCCTGGTTTCAAATGATGGCGCACACGCTGGTGTTGCTGATGGGGCTGTATGTGGGCAGTTTGCTGTTGTTTTATACCGTGCCGCTGCTGTGGACGATGGTGGGGGCGGTTTTGCGGTTTGAGTGGGTGGGGGCGATCGCCCAGCAACTCTACTGGTCCTGGGAGATGTACGAGCCGCGCGGGCTCATTGATTTCCTGGGGTTTATCTTCGTGGGGGGATTTCAGGCGCTATTGATGCTGGGCATCTTGGCGCTGTTGGGCTTTAGTGCCACGTTGTTTGTGGGCCTGCCCTATGCCCTGGTGGTGACCTTCTCGCAATCCTGGGTACGGATTCGTCACGCCTTTGGGCAGCAGTTCGGCCACTGGCAAGCCTGGGCAACCACGGGAGCCGTGGTGTGTGCCTTTAGCGGCCTGTTTTGGCTGACCTCCCCGCAGCCCCAAACCCAGGCGTTTGCCTGGCTGAGCCAGCCGCCAGCGGCTCCAGCGGCTCGCCAAGCCCTGGTGCAAAAGTCGCCCCAAATTCGGCGGGGATTGCTCAACGCCTATCTAATGCAGTATCGCTACATCAGTGGTTGGTCGTCAGCGAATAATCTGGAAGCCTGGTATCCCAACGTTTTCCCG
>Ga0208477_100605_pt1 | contig 13438 bp, 7 predicted proteins | sample HotLakmasection1_FD_184724 | JGI IMG/M metagenome (GOLD analysis project Ga0208477, IMG submission 184724) | Hypersaline microbial mat communities from Hot Lake, Washington, USA - Section #1 (SPAdes) | ecosystem: Environmental > Aquatic > Non-marine Saline and Alkaline > Hypersaline > Microbial...
TTTCTGAGAAAGAATATCCCGATTTTTTGAAAGAGGGCGCGGCTTAGCCGCGCCCTCTTTCAAAAAATCGGGATATTCTTTCTTGGAGATCGCCTTAGAAAGATTGTTGCCCAATCCATTGGTGGATAACTTGGGCGATCGCCGCCTCTTGTTCAGCGAAGGTGCCATCCTCAAGAAGGCGCATCTCGGCGTAGGGGGCAGTCGCGTAAACCCGATTCATTTCAACAACATCGGGAGCCGCACCTTCTGACTGAAGCAAGAGCAATGGAACTTTGAGGGAGCCAAGGTGCGAATCCAGGAGTTCTGCTTTGATGGCACGGTGGCGGCGGCGGAACAGGATTTGGCAGGCGGTGGGCGATCGCCGTAACTGCCGTCGTTCTGCCAACCAATGTTGGGCTTTGCGCCAACGAAATTGACGAATCAGCGGGGCGATCGCCTGCAAGCCCCATCCCACCAGCGGCACATGCCCAACCAGTCGCCGTTGCCAACCCCAGCGATCGCGCTTGGTGGCAACCCCTTCGGGAGCCATCAGCACTAAGCCCTTAACCCGTTCTGGATGGTGCAGGGCAAGTTGGGCTGCCACCCATGCCCCAACCCCTTCTGCCACAACAAAGACAGAACCCAACCGCAACTGCTCTAGCCACTCCATTACCACCTGCACTTCCAGATCAATGGAGTAGCGCAGGCGGGGGCGATCGGATTCTCCAAACCCCAACAGGTCTGGTGCTAACCCGTGATAGCGATCGCCCAGCCGTTGTAACACACCCTGCCACTGGGCACTATCCTGCCAGTTGCCATGCAAAAACACGATGGCAACCCCACGGCCTACTTCCTGCCAAAACACGACGCCATGTGTCAGCCGTAAACGGACATTGCGAGTCAGTAGTCCCATAACGAACCGTGCCCTCCACGAGCAACCGAGTGAGCGGGCAAACGCATCGACCAAAGGCTCCCGCAGGATAGGTGATGCACAACGCTATTGAAATGCTCAACGCTCATCAAACTGGAAAGATGCAAAGGCAAAATATGCAAACCGCACGCTAAATCGCACAATAAACTTTATGGCGAACCAAATTAGTAGTGTATCGCTTCATTTGCACTAATCTGTCGTTCTCTGTCTAAAGGATTACTGATATGGAGAGTCCTATTTGATAGCAGGGCGCAATGCAGATTCCGTGGGCGTCAGAACTGCCCAACCCCTGATCCCCAACACCTGACCCAAAATCGTGTTCGCAGGCTTTTGTATCATGCCGAGTTGAATGCACATCATAAGAAGTGGTGTGCATTTGTAGCTGTATGCATGGGGCTTAGGACGGGGTGCAGGGGTGGAACCCCTGTGTGGGGGCACCGCCCCCACACCCCCTCTTGCCCCAACCAGGATGATTACGGCTATAACTTGACTTGTTATTTAGAGGAATAAGAATTACGCACTTCGTGCGAAAAACCAAACAGTTGAGCTATTGTTCGGGTACGCCCAAACAATAGCTCAACTGTGTAAGTTCTGAGGGAGAGCTGGGCGATCGCAAGATCCAAAGCTCAGCCGCTACTTTTTGACGTTGAGCTTACCTGCAGGACGCCGCGCCAGCCGCACCGTATGGGGAAACACCCCCACCAGCAGCGCAAAGGCTTCGTCGGGGAGTTTTTGCACAGCACGGGCATCGAAGTAGGTTTCAAACTGGTTCAAAATCATTCGTGCCCGCCCCACGGCAGGACCCGAAGAATCGGTAAACTGCTGGGTTAAGCGAATCCACTGGCGGCGAATGAGATAGGCTTCCTGGCACTCTTCATGGCTGGCGGGTGGAGCTAAACAGAGATCGCCCACAGGAATAACGCGGCGACAATCCCGGTCAAAATTCCCTCCCACGATCGCCCCAGGACCCGCAAACTCTGCGTGAAACTCCTTGACAATCAACAAACCATTTCGCTGCCGCTTGTTGACAACCAGGATATGACCTTGCAGCAAGTGCTGAGCCAGCGCCAGGGGATCGGCACCTGTGAGAACTGCCGTCAAGGCTCCTGAATCGGGGGAGGATGGCTGTTCGCAGGGCGAATCTTCCGACGATGATGCAGCCAATTGCCCGGTTGCCTCATTGACGGGCGATCGCCCATTTGTATTACCCGGTTGCTTTTGGATCCTATCTTCCTGGCTCATGGTTGCTGCGTCGTTTGTCATGATTGACAGGAGAAGAAATATTGTTCTTAAACAAAAATTGGCATCTCCTAATGGTATCAACGAACGTCAAGATTTGCGGGCAAAAACCCTATACCCCAAAAAAAGTTTTTGATATCTTCATCCGATTTTCTTGCATCTCCAGTATGGTCACTTTTTTCGCTGAATATCTGGCAACTGGTGCCTAAAATTCTACTTTAAAAGTATTTTTGAATGCATTAGCCTTTATCGGAAATTATTTTGTAGCGCGGCTCCGCTGCGCTACAAAATAATTTCCAACCACATGATCGCCATTTTTTTAAAGCCCTTGATTTTGCGTGCGCACCGCACACGCAAAATCAAGGGCTTTAAAAAAATGGCGCAGGTCTTGTCCAATAAAGTTTATTTCTAAATGGGGTTTCAGGAGGCGTGTTTTCTTCTATAGCCATCCAAAATAAGCGGCGGTTGGGAGCGGACGCACGCGCTCCCAACTGCAACCTGGCTGCATACGCAATTTGGCAAAGCATGCTCACAAAGGGTGAAGAGAAAATCGGGATAGTCTTTTCTGGCGATCGCCCAAGAGCTTTAGGGTTGAGGCGTTAGAGCCTTGTGCAGAAGTATTTGTTTGGGGTTTCCCAGAACCAGCGCTGAGAGGCTAATTTCAGTGTGGCAAATTGAAAAGCCCAGGTTTTTGTAAAGGGCTTTTGCCGAATCATTGTTTTCCAGGGCATGCAAATATAAGTCTTCATATCCCCACTGTCGAGCCGCCGTTTCACAAGCCGAAATCATGCGTCTGGCAATGCCCTGCCGCCGATAGGTGGGCAACACCGCCAGATTTGCCAGATAGGGATAGGAGCGAAACCAGGTGCGGAATGGGAGTGAGAACTGGGGATGGAGGCTCATTTCAATGGTTCCCACAATGCGGGGATGGTTGGTGGCTGCGACATCTGCCACATCCGAGGGCGGCATCACTGCCACGAGGCAGCAATAGTGGGGCGATCGCCGCTTCAACCGATTGCGGATATCTTCGCGCAGCGCAATCCTCCAGAGCGGGTAAAATAACCCTGCAATCCCATCTTGCCGATGGAAACTGCTGGCTAGTAAATCGGCAAGGGCATCAACATCAGAATTGCGAGCAGCCCGAATCTGACACGCCAACGGCACTGCATTGGATAGCGACACATTCACAGAAACACCACAACCAGGAGAATTTAGGTGGGAAAGGTAGAAACATCGTAGAAGCCTCATCGTCTCTAGTAACAAATAGCTAAAAACAGCACCCAGGGAAATTTGCGAACGACTTTATTCGCTAATCGACGTATTCGCTAATCGACGTATTCGCTAATCGGCGTATTGGCTAATCAGCTTATTGGCTGACCCACGTTTGGCTGACCTACGTTTGGCTGACCTACGTTTGGCTAACCCATGTTTGGCAAACCGACGTTAGCGAACAGGTGTACACAGAAGAGACAGATGAGTCTACGGAATATACCTACTTCACATTGTAGGGAGGAAGAGGATTCCTTCAAGCCCCGGATGTTCTATTTACGACCTTTGAACGTCACAATCTTTGAAGAATACCCAAGATTGCTAAGGGGTATTGCCCTCTGGTTTTCCGGGATTGCCTGGTTGACAAACACCACACAGCTCCCAATTGCCAGGGCTCAAATGCCCAGTCAGCGGCATAAACAGCAAATTTACAGAGGGTAGAGATTGTCAGGTATCGATAAGATGCAGCAAACCGATCAACAACAAATTGTAAATAAACGACAAAAGTAACAACTCATGAATAGAGAACCGGGCAGTCGCCCCTGAGACAGGTTATCTTTAATTAGTATTAGGTCAATTTCAGACATGAGTTTTACTCTGGGTGCAATGCAAGCCAACTATGAAACCTCCTCAGCGTATATAGCACCATGCACCCATTGGAAGCAATTCATCGATTCAGCGGAACGTCTTGCCCCTTCTGCGATGGCTGTGCAGCGTGCTTCAAGGTTTCATCTCATCCAACAGCTTGATCGATGATCAAGCAGCCATAGGTTAAGCGATTTAGCGGTCCGCAGCGCCGGAGTGCAGTGCATGGGAGTGTCAGATACAGTCAGACCAAAAATTTTGGTTGTCGATGATGAAACGGACAACCTCGACTTGCTTTACCGTACTTTTTACCGAGAGTACACGGTCTTGCGTGCCGAGAGTGGAGCCGAAGCACTGGCGATTCTCTCCCAGGAAGGAGAAGTTGCCGTTATTATTTCTGACCAGCGCATGCCGTCCATGAGCGGGACAGAGTTTCTCAGCCTCACTGCTCGGCAATATCCCGACATTATTCGAATTATCCTCACGGGTTATACCGACGTGGGAGATCTGGTGGATGCCATTAACGCTGGAAAAGTCTTTAAATATGTCACGAAGCCCTGGGATGATGAAGAGCTGAAAACCCTGGTGCGGCAGGCGGTTGATACGCACAATGTGCTGAAAGCCCGGACACGGGATTTGCAACGCACCTTGCAGCAGGAAACGCTGCTGAATGCGATCACCAATACAATTCGTAGCGCACCGGGCTATCGTCAAATTCTCCAAACCATCGTTGAAACGGTGGGGCACATGTTTGAGGTGGATTGCTGCATCATCCGCCCTTTTAACGGTAATCCTAATCAGGTCGAGCCTTTTATCTACCAGTCGAAGAAGGCAGTAATTGGGGAAGTTCAGCAAGCCTGTCTGGCAGAGACGGTATGGGAAACGCAGGATGTGCTGGTGCTCAATGATGTGGCGACCGATCCACGGATGGAACCGAATCCCTTTGCACTGGATGAGGGCACGCCACCTCCCAGCACTCTGCAAGCATTTGCAACGGTGCAGGTTGCCTCAAGCGTGGTTGTGCCGTTGGTGGCACGACAGGAATTGGTGGCGGTGCTGGCGTTGCACCAGTTAGAACCTCGTCAGTGGCGTGATGATGAAGTGCAGCTAGCCGTGATGGTGGCGGATCAGGCGGCACTGGCACTTTCCCAGGCGTATGCCTACGAGCAGGTGCGGGCACTGGCACGGCGGGAAGCACTGGTAAACACCATTACCTCTGCCATTCGGTCGAGCCTCGATCCCCAGGAGATTTTTGCAGCCATTACCCAACAGTTGGGGCAGGCGCTGAATACGGATGGCTGTGCGCTGTCGCTGTGGACAGAGGATGATGAGTATGTGCAGTGTGTGGGGTTGTATGACACGCTGCGCATGGAGGGCGAGCCGATTAATTGGTCGGCGGTGTGGGCAGATGGCTCGGCGGTGATTACGCCCCAGTATGGGGAAAAGTTAGCCAGCGGTGTGGTGGATGAGGGGCGACCCCATTTGCCTCAATCCCTGGTGCCGATTGAGGGAAATCCGGTGTTGCAGCGGTTGGTGGCGATCCAGGCTCCGGTAGAAATTGATGATTTGCAGGCGCACCCGGAGTTTAATGCGCCGGATTTGCCGCTGCGATCGCCCGCCCGTGCGCTGCTGGTGGTGCCGCTGTTGTATGACGGCAAGATCATCGGCAGCATTTCCCTGCGACAGGCGCACATGGCGCGGAGTTGGCAGCCAGAGGAGGTGGATCTGGCGCGGGCAGTGGCGGCGCAGGCGGCGATCGCCGTTCAACAGTCTCGCCTCTACCAAAAAACGCGCCAGCAAGCGGAAAAGCTGCTGGAAATGGATCGGCAGAAAACCGAGTTTTTCCAGAATATTTCCCACGAATTTCGTACGCCTTTGACTTTGACTTTGGGACCGTTAGAGTCAGCGGTCGCGCAGCGGGAAGGGCTGAGTTTAGAGCAGTCCAAAATTGCCCTGCGCAACTCTCGGCGCTTGTTGCGGTTAGTGAATCAACTGCTGGATTTGCAGCGGTTGGATGCAGGACGAATGCAGCCCAGCTTCCGCCCAGTCAACCTGCTCGACTTTGTGGTGCATGTGGTGGAAGCATTTCGCCCATATTGTGAGCGCCGCCAGATTAACCTGGTGACCTATCTGCGGGATTGCCCCCCGGTGTATCTGGATGTGGAGCGCTTTGACAAGGTGCTTTACAACCTGCTGTCAAATGCGATGAAGTTTACCCCGTCCGGTGGCAATATTCATATCAGTGTGTATCCCAGTGGCGATCGCTGCCAGATCAAAGTCCAGGACAGTGGGATCGGCATTCGCGAAGACCAGATTCCTTACCTGTTTGAGCGCTTCCGGCAGGCGGATGGCTCGACCAACCGCACCTATGAAGGCAGCGGGTTGGGGCTGGCGCTGGTGAAGGAATTAGTGGAATTGCACGGAGGACGGGTGCATGTGGAGTCGGTGTATGGCGAAGGCTCTGCATTTACCCTGTGGCTGCAAACCGGGTATGCCCATTTACCCTCGGAGCAGGTGATTGAAGTTCCGGCGGAAATAGAGTCGAGCCGTGCCACGGTAGAACTGGCGGATGTGGACACGGATCCATTGGCAGATGGGACAGCAACGGCTCCAGGGCTGGTAACGGCGGCAGGGGCGATCGCACCATCGACCAGCTTGCCGGCAGAGCCAGTGCCGACTGAACCCATCCCCGCTGTTTCTCAGATCTTGGTGGTGGATGACAATGCCGATATGCGCAGCTATGTGTCCAGCATTTTGCAGGGGATAGGCTACAGCATTTTCACCGCACGGAATGGAGCCGAAGCCTGGGAACAGATCCAGCTACAGCCACCCCATCTGGTGTTGACGGATTTGATGATGCCCGTGATGTCGGGGCTAGAGCTAATTCAGCGAATTCGCCAGGATAAAGACCTGCAAGGCACACCGATCATCCTGATTACTGCCAAAGCTGACGAAGAAACCCGGATTGAAGGGGTGGAGCAAGGAGCCGATGGCTATCTTTCCAAGCCCTTCAATGCGCGGGAGTTGCTGGCAGAGGTGCGCAACCTGCTGGCACTCAAGGCAAATGAGCGGCGAGTGGCTGAACTCAATTCTTACCTCACAGAGTCGGTGCTGAAGCGCTTTTTGCCACCATCGCTGGTGGAGCGGGCGGCACAGGGCGAGTTGGCGCTGGATCTGCGCCCCGAACCCCGGATGATTACGGTGTTGTTTAGCGACATCATTGGCTTTACCCAGTTGTCGAATACGTTGCGATCGCGCCGGGTGGCGGAGTTGCTCAACGAGTACCTGACGGAAATGACCCATGCCATTTTTGAGCATGGCGGCACCATCGACAAGTTCATGGGCGATGCGATTCTGGCGATCTTTGGTGCGCCAGAGGAGATCAGCCCCAATGAGCAGGTGCGCCGGGCGATCGCCGCTGCTCGCCAGATGTATCGTCGCCTGGACGACCTGAACGAACGGTGGATTGCCCAGGGCATCATCACCGAGGAGTACCGGGTACAGTTCCGTTGTGGCATTCATCAGGGCACGGCTGTCGTTGGGATGTTTGGCGGTTCTGAGCGCACGGACTACACTGCCATTGGTCCCAGCGTCAACATTGCCGCCCGCATCCAGGAATCCGCTGAACCCAACAGTATTCTGGTATCCGCTGCGGTTGCCGACTACCTTCATCAAGACTCCATCACCAAGTTCAGCCCGCTTCACCTCAAGGGGGTCGATGAAACGGTACTCACCTTCTCCATCCAGGTAGAGCACTCTTGAGGATTTCCCCTCAGCCCAGGGCATCAACTTTTCCTATGGCGACGGCGCTGCTGTCGCCATAAGGGACATGCAAGAAAATAAAATCCCAATTTTTGAGAGGGAAGGCTGGCAGAGCCAGCCTTCCCTCTCAAAAATTGGGATTTTATTAATCCGCAGATCCCTAAGAGCTACAGCGCTATAACCAAGAAAGGCTGGCTGGAGAATATACCAACTCTGTGAAAGCCCACTTCAGCTATGTTTTTGCAACGTCCACTGCGCGGGCGTTTCAAAAACATAGCTGGTTCTGGTTTTCGAGGACGTGGAAAGTTATTGGGCGGGTTCTGAGAGGGCAGCTTGTGCCACAATGTAGCGGTTTTTGCCCATCTCCTTTGCCTGATACATTGCCTGATCGGCTTGTTCTACCAGATCTTGCGGCAATGCTGCATTGTGGGGATAAAGGCTAATGCCAATGCTGGTGGTTACCTGAATCTGGTGTTGCTCCAGCACAAAGGGTTGGGTGATCGCCGCTACCAGCTTACGGGCGACGATGACGACATCATCGGCAGATGGAATGCCGGGGAGCAGCACCACAAATTCATCGCCCCCAAACCGCCCCACAATATCGCTGCTACGGAGGCTGCCAGACAACCTGCGGGCAACGGCTTTTAGTAATAGATCACCGATCGCATGACCGTAGGTATCGTTGATTGTTTTAAAGCCATCCAGGTCGAGGAACAAGACAGAAATAAACTTCTCGTGTTCTTCTGCCCACGACACAAAATGCTCCAACTGTTCCATGAACAGGTCGCGGTTAGGTAAGCCCGTTAGCCCATCGTGGTAGGCGAGGTGGCGGAGGCGGTCTTCGCTGCGCCTGAGTTCTGCATTGGTGCGGGCGAGTTCTTCGGTTTGGCGGCGCAGCTCCACCTCGACCTGTTTTTGCCGGGTAATGTCGTGGATGATGCCGACGAGGAAGCGGTTTCCGGCGGCATCTTTGTGGAGCGATCGCTTCACCGCTACCTGATAGGTATGCCCATTCAAGTTAGTCAGAGCGGCTTCTGTTTCGGTCGGTTCTCCTGTCTCAAACGTGTACTTATCTTGCTCCCATAGAATTTCTGCTTGGGCAACCGGAAAAATAGTGAAGTCATTTTGGTTTAACAAATTGACGGGGGCATGTCCCACAAAGCGCGAAAAGGCTTCATTGAGGACAATCCAGTGCTGAGAGCGATCTTTGACAAATACAGGGTCGGGGATGGTGTCGATCACCGATTGCAGAAATTCCTTCGACTTCCGCAGTTCCTCTTGCAAATAGGCAGTGTGTAGCATGATTGACAGGCTACTGCCCCACAGGGTAAGCAGTGCGGGCAGGAGGGGAATCCACCAGTTTCCCAGTATGGCAAGAAAACACAGTCCCACCAGACCTGTTGAGACAGTCAGCAAAAGCCAGACCACATACCTGGAGCGCCGCAACCGCCAGGCGAGGACAACCCCTACGACTGCCCACCCGGAGATCCACAATATTTCAATGGGTTCTGCCAAGATGCGGATGGGCGATCGCCCATTCAACGCTGCACTCAACAGTTGGCTCACAAAATGCCCATGTAACTCGACCCCAGAAATGGGGCGAGCGCTTCCCTCCCGGCTGTCGGTGTGCGAGGTCAGAAAAAAGTCTTTGAGGCTGGCGGCAGTGGAGCCGATGAGGACAATGCGATCGCGAAACAGTCCCGCTTCGACCTCGCCCTGCATTAGTTCGGTTAGAGATACCGTTTGAAACGGTTGGGGATGTTGTCGAGGGCGCAGCAAAATTTGGTAGCCCCCTGCGTCCACATCCACGTAGCTGCCACTGCTAGCTGTAAGGCGCGGTAACGTGATGTCGCCCAGCATGATGCTTGATGGATCTCTGGGGCTGAGTACCATTTCCTGCCCTTCGGCTTCAAGATAGGCAAGCGCCAACTGCAAGGCAAAACTGCGATGGGTTTCCTCATCCACCTGCCAGAACAGGATGGAACGGCGAACGCGTCCATCCACATCCAAAATCACATTATTAAATCCCACCTGTCCCAGCGCGTCGAGGGTGGCAGGCGGATTGACGCCCAGGCTGTTGTTATCCGCCAGTTTCTCGATCCCAATTAAGTTAGGCGTCGTTTCAAAAATTTCCTGAAGCTCAGCGCTGCCCTCCCCAACCGAAATATCCCGATAAATATCCAGCCCAATCAGGCGGGGGTTCTGAGCCCGAATCTTCTCTAGCATGGCTGCCATGTCGGCGTCGGATAGGGGCCAGTTGCCTATCGCTTCAATGTCGGGGTCGTCGATCGTAACCAGAACGATGCGGGAGTCGGGACTTTCGTTGGGGCTTTGCTGAATGAAGAGGTCTAGGGCTGCCAGTTCAAACGGCTGCAGCAAACCCAATAGGCGTAGCCCCAGGACACAACCCGCACTGGCGATCGCCGTGACGAGTGGGCGGCGGTTTCGCACCAGGTTGTGCCGAATCTGTTGGGGAAGCTGTTGCCGGATCGCTTGCCGAGAGGGAGCGTTGGGTAAAGTTAACCAGGACGGGAAGATGACATGTGGCATTTCCCACCTCAATCTATAGGGGTTATTGATCAGGTGCAGTCAATCGGTGCGGGGTCGAGTATAAAACCCATAATTACCCTGGGGCACTCCTAATAGCCAGGAAGGGGACGTTCCACGACAGAAGACGAGGGGCGATCGCTCCATGTTCCAACCTGTCAGCAACTTCAGTCAGCCAGTCTAACCCGTTAGTGGACCAAGCCGTCTGATTACCTAGCCAAAAGCTATCAGGAGGTGTGCAAAGCCACACACCACACTGTTCAAAATACCCAGAAATTCTGTAAATCCTACAATTCAGAGAAGCATGTTGGGGGAAAAGCGGCTGAGCCGCCCGCTTTTCCCCAACATACTCGCCATTTTTTAAAAGTCCTGGATTTTGCGTGCGCAACGCGCACGCAAAATCCAGGACTTCAGGTACATGTCTTTGATGAGAAGCGCGGCAATGCCGCGCTTCTCATCAAAAATTCTGGGTTTTATTTCGTAGGTGATCCTTAAAGCTATGTTGATTATTTCTCGCTCAGCTCTAAAGGCGTGGCAATAGTTCAGGAATGAGGTTAGCGGGGACGATGGATAGAGCACGGTTTTGCCCATCCAGCCCTCCCTGGCGGTAGAGGGCACGAATAGTTTTGATGATGTGATTCGTCGCCGTTTGCCGAAGATTGGGTTTGCCATCCCAGCCGGATAACGCGACCACATGATGCTGTAGCGCTGTTTCCAGGTGCTGGGTACAGGCTTCGATGGGGACAAGCAGTTGGCTGTCGGTGGCAAGCTGGTAGTGCGCCAGCCCCAGGTTGGCATGGCTGGCATAGATGTCGAAACTGAGGGATGGCACACCCGATTGTGCTTCTAGTTGAGCCACGCTTGCTACAGCTGCATCATAGGCGGCGATCGCCTGCTCCCAGTAGGACAGCCGCTTCTCGCCACTTTGCTCCTGGCTTGCCAGGTGCCAGAAGGCGGTGCCCAGGTTGTTCTGGGTGGCAGCGTGGGTCAGCAGCGACACATCAGGCGTGCGGTAGCGCAGGGCAATCTTGTAGGCGGCGATCGCCTGGTTCAACCAGTGTTCGGGCTGCTCGTACTGCGCCAAATTCCAGAGCGCTGTGCCCAGGTTGTTCTGGATCATGCCGTAGCCACTGGCATCTTCCTCTGGCAGGCAATAGTTGAGGGCTTCGGTGTAAGCGGCGATCGCCTCCGTCAGATGGTGCCGGGGCTGTTCATGTTGTGCCAGCGTCCACAGCGTTGCTCCCAGGTTGTTTTGCGTTGAGGCATACCGTGCCGGGTCGGTAGCTGCCGAGCGGTAGGCAAGCACCTGTTGATAAGCCTGCACCGACCGTTTTAGATGCTCGATTGGGGTTTCATACCGTGCCATGTCTGCATAGGCGGCTCCCAGGTTGTTTTGCAGCATCGCGACGGTCTGCGGCTGTGCCGTGTCATCCAACCGCACCAACCCCAGCTCGTAAGCTTGCACCGCCTGGGAGAGTTGGGCGATCGCCGCATTGGGTTGGCTCTGGTGGCGTGACAACATCCAGTGCAAGTTGCCCAGGTCATTCAGCACGTCCGCCCACAGGGGCGAAGTTTCGGGTAACCAGATCAGAACTTGCTCGTAGGCATAAATCCCTTCCTGAATAACCTCTGGTGTCGCCTCGCCCTGCTCCGTGCGATCGCGGAAGCGATCGCCCAGCACCCGATAGGCTTCTGCAATCAATGCCGCTGGCGCATCCTGCTCATGCAACTGCCGCACATAGTGATGCAACTGCTCCGTGGATGCTGACAGATCAACCGCTTGCAACCCGTCCTGCCCCAATGGCGGAAAAATGCCTGTTACCGCAGCCGTACTCGGCTCAGTGGCAGTTTCAGCATATTCCTTCTCCTCCGCCTCTGGCTCCAGTTCCGTTGCCCGTTCAATCTCCAGCAATTTGCCTCTGGGTACATCAGCAGCAAATTCTGCTGTTTCGCCCAATTTTGCCGTAGCTGGCGCAGCGTCTTCTGGCTCTCGCCCTGGCAGCACAACCCATTTGGGGGAAAGGAGCGAGGCTGGTTGGGCTGCCATTGCCTGAGAATGGGCGATCGCCACGGCTGGCTCACCCAAAGTTGCAGCCGGGACAACCTCTACCGGGCGCTTTCTCCCAGTCGCCGTCACCTGCCCATGAATCACCTGCCGATGACTCGCCTGCCCATGAAAAGCCTGGGTAGAGGGAGGCGTTGGAGGCGGATCGTCTGGCATAGACGAACGGGGAGGCGTATCAGGGGCAGGGAGGGGACGATCAGGAGATGCCTCGACAGGCGTCAGGTCATGATCCGCCGCTAGCGGTCGGGGGTCGCCCATAAATTCGAAGATGGCAGTGCGACACCGCCAAAACTCTGGGGCAGACTGGGGCAGCGTGCGAAACCAGGGGCGTGGCATCCAGAACAGTAGGCTGCAATCCAACACAGGCAAACTACGCTCAATATCTTGCAAATGGGCGAGAAATTGCCGCTGAACGGTCGCCGACTGTCGGGTTAAATGCTCAATGCCCAAGAACTGGAAGGCGGGCAGGGGCAACCGTCGCTTCCCACTGCGGGGCAGGGGATTGGACGATAGCCACTGAGCAATTTGCACAACCGGATTGGGGGAGTCCAGACTCAAATTGAGACCCACCAGGCGCGGATAGGTGAGATCCGCATTTTCACGGTGAGGATGGCGGGAATCTGGGCGGGGATGGAGCAGGTCTTGTTGCAGGTGGTTGGCGAGGCGATCGCGCAAGGGCAGATCATCGCAAACCGCCAGAAATATCTGGCGGCGCAGGTTGAGGCTCAATGCCAGCTTCAGGCGCAAATAGGTCTGGTGGTTAAGCCCAAAAATCGGTTGGGAAGAAGTGTCGATCACGGGAAGGAGACGATCTCAGGAAAAATACGGATGAAACTTTCAAGATATTCCCTCCTACTGGGTTGCAGAGGTGATTTCAGGAAGAGTAGCGGGCTTTTCCAACCTGCAAATTGTCCGGATCGTCTGCGAATATTGACATTCCCCGATTTCGTTGTTTCAAAATCGCTAGCAGCCTGTCGGAGAAATGGATCTCTGTACCTCAAGCCGATGCAACCGCTTTAAGTTGAATGCTAAACAGACTAGGCTCCACTCTCCTGTGACTT
>Ga0208477_100610_pt1 | contig 13350 bp, 10 predicted proteins | sample HotLakmasection1_FD_184724 | JGI IMG/M metagenome (GOLD analysis project Ga0208477, IMG submission 184724) | Hypersaline microbial mat communities from Hot Lake, Washington, USA - Section #1 (SPAdes) | ecosystem: Environmental > Aquatic > Non-marine Saline and Alkaline > Hypersaline > Microbial...
GACCACATTGTGCGAGCCGACGAGGTCACTGAGCTAGCCTGGGGCGTCCAAAGTGGTCAGGGCTCAGATTTTGCCGTCACCGTGATTGACCTGGCCGGAGAGTCAGCCTTTGTGAACACCGAGTTTGAGTTGGTGTATCGCACGTCCAATGACGATCCCCGCAATAACCGCCGGATGCGCTATCAAGAACAGTTTGCCGGTCCCTTGCCCGCAGCGGTGATCACGCAAGATCAAAATCGCTTTGTGCTCAATTTGGGCCAGTTGCCTATCAGCGATCGCCACTTTCGTCCGGGCACTCAAGCCCAGGTGCAGTTGCGAATAGTGCGATCGCTGGGTCAAAACTCGGCTGAACAAACTTTGGCATGGCAAGGAGCATTATGAATAGATCAGACTTGGATCAAAGAAGCTATGGGAAAGAGAACATAGCTTGATCAAGCTTCTTGCCAATGACGGTAAAACTCAGCAACCGATTGCCAATTATATTGACGGCTCATTACGCACCGTCCACCACTGGCTCCCCCCAAAGTTGCCGGAGAGTGGCCGCGATATCCGGTTAACCATGACGTTGAACATCAGGCATGGCTAGCTGTCTAAACCAGCAATTAGCCGCTCAGGGACCGTATTAATTTTGCGGCTAAATGCGGCGATAGCGATTAGCAAATTTAAGGCAATGTATAAATCGGTCTCTTGAGTAGAGATCCATTGATCCCTACAATTATAAGAATCGATTAATAAGCAAAAATACGCAGTTTGGTCAGGAGGAATTATGCCCAACCGTCCAATTATTTTGGGGATTGTGGGTGACAGCGCAGCGGGTAAAACTACCCTCACTCGCGGGATTGCACAGATTCTAGGAGAAGATCAGGTCACGGCCATCTGTACAGACGATTACCACCGGTACGATCGCCAGCAGCGCAAAGAAATGGGAATCTCAGCTCTGCACCCAGACTGCAACTACCTTGACATTATCGAACAGCACTTACAACTGCTGCGGGAAGGCAAGCCGATTCTGAAGCCGATTTATAACCACACCACCGGCATGTTTGATCCCCCGGAGTACATCAAACCCAGCAAGTTTGTCATTGTGGAAGGGCTGCTGGGCTATTCGACGGCGTTTGCCCGCGAATGCTATGACGTGATGGTGTACCTCGCTCCCCCAGAAGATTTGCGAGCCACTTGGAAAATTAAACGCGACACCCGTAAACGGGGTTATACCGAAGATCAAGTCCTTGACCAACTCAAAGCCCGCGAATCTGACTCCGAAGCCTTTATTCGCCCCCAGCGCCAATGGGCGGATGTCATTGTCTCCTTCTATCCTCCGACTGTAGGTAACGGCGGCGAAGATGATCTGTTGTTGAATGTCAAGCTAGTGCTGCGTCCGACGATTCCACATCCGGACTTTACCCATATTTTGGATGACACGGGCAATCACCTGGGAGATGCCATTCGCCTGGTTTTGGATCGCGACATGGGTAAGCCGGTGGATGTGCTCGAAATCGACGGCCAAGCCAACCAAGAGCAAGTGCAGGAACTGGAGCGTATTCTCTGCTCTGAAGTGCCTTACTTGGGGCAGTTTTGCAGCTTAGAGGGCAATGACGAGATTGGCAAGCTGGTGGGCACCACTGGGGAGACGCTGCAAAGCTATCCGTTGGCCTTGACCCAGCTCTTCATCACGTATCACATGCTGAAGGCTGATAAGGTCGCGAAACAGTTGGTGGCTTAGTCGCTGCCCAGTCTCAGGTTTTGGGGATTGCAGTTTTAGGGTGGGGGAGTGTGAGCAGTCACATTCCCTGGTTTTGTGGTCCTTTGAGGGGGTAGTCGGCGATCGCCATTCGCGCAGGTGAGGAAATTGCCCATCCCCAAATGGGGGTAAGCCTGCCGAAGCTTTATGTCAGAAGCGTTACAGTATTAACAAATGCGATCGCGCCAAGTCATCGCGGTTCACCCCTTGAGATTGGCGCTGTATAGTTCGCTATAAAACTGTCTGGATAGCAATATGCGTCACAAGCTTCAATTCCTTTTTCATCGTCTCAAGCCCCTGATCAAGCCGGTCATGGCGATCGCCTTAATGGGCGTTTTGATGTTTGGTCACGCTGATGGGGCGCTGGCCGCTCGAGCCGGAGGGCGGATCGGCGGGGGCAGTTTCCGGGCCCCCACCCGCGTCGCGCCGTCTCCTTCCTATCGCAGTCCGGGCGGCGGCGGCGGGTACTATCCCGGTGGCGGCTTTGGCTTCCCCTTCTTGTTGCCCTTGTTTGGTTTTGGGGGCGGCTTTGGCGGTTTGTTCAGCATCATTTTGTTCATTGGCTTAGCCAACTTCATCATGCGCACGGTGCGCGAGATGGGTAGCGATAACGAGGCGGGTGGCGGTAGCGCCGTTAACCCCCCGGTATCGGTTGCCAAGCTCCAAATCGGTCTGCTGGCTGAGGCGCGTTCTCTGCAAGACGACCTCAACCGCATCGCTCTGTCAGCCGATACCTCGTCTTCAGAAGGGTTGACCCAAGTGCTGCAAGAGGCCACCCTGTCGCTGTTGCGGCACCCCGAGTACTGGCAGTACGCCACCGCTCAAACGGCATCGACCCGGTTGTTGTCGGCAGAGCAGAACTTTAACCAACTGGTGTTGGCAGAGCGCAGTAAGTTCACTGGCGAGACTGTCAGTAATGTGAATAACCGCTTGCAGCAAGCCGATGCTAAAGTCGCCGAGTCTGGCGAGTTGGCTCCCACGCAGCCCGGTGCCTACATTGTGGCGTCGGTGATTGTCGCCACCCAAGGCAAGCTAAATCTGCCGAAAGTGTCTTCTACTCAGGACGTGCGGCAGGCGCTGAGCACCTTGGGCGCGGTGTCGAGCGATCGCCTGCTGGCGGTGGAAGTGCTTTGGACGCCCCAAGCCTCTGGCGAAACTCTGACCTCGGATGAAATGATTGCGGAATACCCTGAACTGACGCTCGTCTAACCTCCTTAGGATCAGTTCATAAGGATCAGTTCATAAAGGCCTGTAACGACCGCTCGGATCAAGTTTGATCCGGGCGGTTTTGGTAGAATTTGAGACTGCACCAAGGTTTGGGGATTTGGAACGATGACGGGATCTCAGGCGGCGATCGCAGGCAACGCCCACAGTGGGGTTAATCTTTTGCCCATTGCGAAGGGCACGCGAGCAGCGGCGCAACAACTCGCCCCGCTGCCAACAGCGACCAAAAATCAAGCGCTTACCGCCATTGCCGATGCCCTGGAAGCCCACGCCGACATGATTTTGGCGGCTAACGCGGCGGATTGCGAAGCGGCGATCGCTGACGACCTGGCGAAACCGCTTTACGGACGCCTGAAGCTGGATGCGGTCAAACTGGTGGGGGCGATCGCGGGGGTGCGCGATGTGGCGAAACTGCCCGACCCCGTGGGCACAGTGCAGATTCATACGGAACTGGATACGGGACTGGAACTCAAACGCATCAGTTCCCCCCTGGGGGTATTGGGGGTCATTTTTGAATCCCGTCCCGACGCGGTGATGCAGATTTCTAGCCTGGCGGTGAAATCGGGCAATGGCGTGATTTTGAAAGGCGGCAAGGAAGCGGGGCGTTCCTGTCAGGCCCTGGTCACCGCCATTCGCGCTGGGCTCGAAGCCGCTGGCGTTAACCCCGACGCCGTGCAGCTCTTGACCACGCGGGAAGAAACCCGCGCCATGTTGGCGTTAGAGGGCCACATTGATCTGATTATTCCCCGTGGTTCCAACGCCTTTGTGCGCTTCGTGCAAGATCACACCCGCATTCCAGTGTTGGGGCACGCCGACGGCATCTGTCACTTGTATGTAGACGCCGCCGCCGACTTTAACAAAGCCATCAAGATTGCGATCGATGCCAAGGTGGGCTATCCGTCCGCCTGCAACGCCATTGAAACGCTGTTGGTGCATGAAGCGATCGCCGCTGACTTTTTGCCCCAAGTGGCTCAAGCCCTGCAATCACAGGGGGTAGAACTGCGGGGTGATCGCCCCACCCAGGCCATCCTGCCAGACATCACCGCCGCCACAGAAGATGACTGGGCGACGGAATACAGCGATCTGGTGCTGGCGATTAAAGTGGTGGATTCCCTGGGGGCGGCGATCGCCCACATCAATACCTATGGCTCGCGACATACTGATGCGATCGTCACCGAAGAGGCCGCCGCCGCTGCAACTTTCCGCAGTCAGGTAAATGCGGCGGGCGTTTACCACAACTGCTCGACGCGGTTTGCTGACGGCTTTCGCTATGGCTTTGGGGCCGAAGTGGGCATCAGCACCCAAACTATGCCCCCTCGGGGACCCGTGGGTCTGGAAGGACTGGTGACCTACAAATATCATCTGGTGGGGGATGGCCATGTCGTGGCGACCTACTCCGGTGCGGAGGCGAAGCCGTTCACCCACAAAAATCTACGCTGAAAATAACCCTGACGTAGGGTGGGTCCGCTCCTCAGCGATCGCGCCCAAACTCTCAGCCCGAAGGCAATGCGACCCACCCACCCCAGCCCGAATGCCCAAGCATCCTTTTCATCGGTCGGAGGGTGGCGATCGCGTCATGGACCATGGCTCTAAACCTCAAGGTCAGAGGGCCGCTGGATTACCTGAAGCTCGTGGATGAAGTAATCTGTGCTTTCATTTTGCTGTAGGGGCAGACGGCAGTGCGCCCTGAGCAACCAATTTGCCCTCGTCCATTTCCCCATCCGCCCTCACGCGGCCCCAGCTCCGGCTGAAATCTTCCCCGATGCCCCAGAGGGCGATCGCCTTCACCATGGACAAAATTTACGTCAACGATATTCGGGCCTATGGCTATAGCGGAGCCTTGCCAGCAGAGAATGTGCTGGGCCAGTGGTTTTGCGTGGATTTGGTGCTGACCTTAAATTTGGCGGCGGCGGGAGCCTCCGATCACCTGATGGATACCTACAACTATGGGGTCGCGGTGCAGGCGGTGCAGCGACTGATTCAGCACCAGCCGTTCAACTTGATCGAAACCGTCGCCAGCGAAATTGCCAAGACGGTATTAGCCACCGACGATCGCCTCCATCAAATTACCGTCAAGCTAACCAAACTCACGCCCCCAGTGCCCCACTTTGCAGGTAGCGTCGCCGTGGAAATCACCCGCGATCGCACCCATCTCAGCACCCCTACCCCCGTTTCCCTGAAGCCCGCACCGACCGAGCCATCGGCCTGACTCCCGACAGCCTTTAATTACGCAGGAAATAAAATTCGATGCTGTTAAAGTTCTCGTCGGTGAGAGCGGCGTCTTCAATGTAAAAGTAGAAGTTGTCATCGCAGTTAAATTCGTGTTGCAGTTCCAGCAGCAAGCGGCCCCTGGCTCCTTCGATGGTTTCTGCCACGGTGGAATGCACCTCAGGGTAGCCGCCTAGCTTGTTTTTGCGCCCCCCCTGACTTTGGGCGTTATAGATGCATTTATCCTCATACTCTTCGATCCACTCGTCAAATTCTTGACTCAGGGCCTGCAGCGCTTCAGGAATTTTGATCGTGTTGTCCAAGCAGCGGCGGGCGGTCCAAAACAGGTCTCGTTTGGGAGCAAAGCTTAAGGTGTACACGTCCTCATACCATTCCAACGCCCTGGCGGATTCTTCTAAAAAGCTGAAGTCGGTAATCAGGTCGGTTTTGTCGTAAGACACTGCCGGAAAATAGAGCACCCGGTGCTGTTCGGGGCTCAGCTCGCACATGGGGACATCAAGTCCGACAAAAAACTGTAGCAGCCCCTGTTTGGGCAGGTTTAGATGCTCAACGACCGGCAAATCGGCGCAGTTAATTTGCATGAGCATCATCATCAGCTGTCCGGTTTGGCGATCAGCCGGATAGGGCGTTCCTTTGGGAAGGTAGGGATGGCCGCCAATTTTGCTTTGCCAAGGGTCTAGCGGGTCTTGGCACCACCCCGAAGCCGGATCGTTGGCCCCTGAGCTTTGCGCCTCGGTCGCGGTGAATTGGATATAAGACACCAAATGAGCTTCGATCAAGGGGCGCAGCGGCTCAAAGCGGGACGGTAGATTGTCTAAAAACTCGGGCATCTCTACCTCTGGCGGAAAAGGGGATGGGGCAGCGGGCGATGGGGTAGTCTCAGGGGATGGTATGGCGATCGCCGCTTTCTTTGCTCCCTTTTTAGCCGACCTCGGGGGCGCTTTACCACGGGGTTCGAGCACTCTGAAAAGTTTGAGTTGCAAACCTGTGGTGTCGTAATTTAGCGTCACTTTGTCAATCGGGGCACTCAGACGGGTGGGCGGACTGTAAGCAAAGGGCTGATTGTTGAAGTAGAGCACAAAATCGTTATGGGCCGTAATCGCCACCACCAATTGCAGCACTTGCCCAGATGCTAAGCCCTCGGGCAGGCTCCCCCTTGCCTGATGCCCGGTGGATTGCTGGGTCATGTGGCCCTCGCCGGGGCGGAACCATAGGCTATAGGCGGTCTCGTTTTGGGCGCTGAGGGTGAGCGTAAAGCTGCTGTTGCCCAGGTTGTTAAAGGTCCCGACCATTTCTAAGCCCACCAGCGATCGTGCCAGGGGCATCTGCATGCTGCAATAGCGATTCTCTCGGAAGTTAAATGCCAGAGGGTACTGCATCTGGCGGAGATGCTCGCGGGCTACTCGCGGGGGGGCATAGGGCGAGACATTCAACAAGGAGAGGGAAGGCGCAGGTAGATCGAGGGGCTGAGGGGGCGCAGGGCTGACTGGCGTCACGGGATCGGTGGGCGGGGCGGCAGCGGGGCGGGCGATCGGGTGCATTTCCCAGCGGGTACCAGTATCGTCGCCCTCAGCGGTAGGTGCCAGGGCCACACTCCCCGCTCCGGTTTCGCCTGCTAACCAGCGAGGACCGTCAAGGTGCCCCAGGCATTTCAAGGCGATGACATTCGGGGCCAGGGGCACGACCTGCCACCGGGTGCCGGTATATCCGCCCTCGGTCGTCGGGGCCAGGGCCACCGTGCCCCGGCCCGTTTTGCCGTCTAACCAGTGGGGACCATCGACCGCCCCCAAACACTGCAAAGCGAGTTCATCGGGCAGGGGGGGCGTGGTGGTTGGGGCTGCTTGGGTAGAGGGTTCGTCAGTTGGGGATGCGTCGGTCGGGGGTTCGGTCTGTCTGGTATAACCTTTGCGGAGTTTTTCGTTAATCTTTTTGGTGGCTTCGGCCTGGGCTTTTGCGGCGGTGGCGTAGGTCTTGCTAGCGGTCTGACCCGATGCGCCGATGCGGCCATAGCGAATGGTGACGTTGGCCCCCACCACGGTAACCTCGTAAAATTTTTGCGAGGTATTGTCTGAAAGTTCTAGATAGATCGTTTCTGACTCTGAAGTAGCGCGATCGCGATCGTCATCACCACTCATAAATTTTACTGAGCCTCAAAAAGCAATACCAAGCTAACTCAGTGATCGGGGATAGACAAGAGACCGGCGGCGCAAGTAGTCGCCAGTTCAACGAAGCCACCTTGGGGCGTATTCTCAAAAGCTAGATCAGGGACTCTGACACCGCATCCCGAACGGGGGCGGGCATGGCATCGGCCTGATCGAGGTAATGGTCAAACCGCTTTTTGAGGGCGTCAGGGGTGAGGTCTTGGGTCCAGTATTCGACGAGGGCTTGGCCCCAGGCCCAGGCGCTTTGGGCGGGGGGGCGATCGCCGTTTTGCAGCAAGATGGGCCACAGTTTGAGGATTTCGCCAGGGCGAAAGATCTGGCCTTTTTCATTCAACAGACCGGCGAGTTCGTAGGTGAGCATCATTTTGCTGGCGACGACGGGCACCTGCTCAGCGGGAAAGGACTGCGCCACCAGCATGCCAAGTTCCGGGGTGCCGGTAAAGCGGGCGGAGAGAAAGGCGAACAGCGGCGTTTTCACCAGGGCCACAATGCCCTGACTGCTGGACATTTGAATGGCGTATCGCTCGACCAGGCGAATGGCGGCGGCAACCCGAGCCTCGCGACTGCGGAGAAATTGGGCCAGGCGGCGTGATTTGGCGGGGGCGATCGCCTCTACTAGTTGGGTGGCCAGGTCGTCACTACCCCAGGCGGTGCGATCGTCCGGCTCTGATTGCGTCACGACGGGAAGAATGTGCTGCACCCAGGGCGCGAGTTGTGCCTGCCGATATTCCACCGCCGCTCGGATATTGCGCTCTTTGGGGCGATCGCCCTGTGCCCAGTCATAGGGGGGCTGCCATTCGCGGATGGGGCGCAGGCGATCGACTTGAGTCAGCACTAACAAGCTCGGAATGCTCTCCCCGGCTCGGGCCAAATCTTGCAAGAAGGCAATATCGGGCTCTAAAGCTGGATCAAGTGCTGGATTAACCAGCAAAATCACGTCCGCTTGGCGAGCCTGATCAAGGACTTGCTGGCGTAACTTAGGGCGATCAACCTGCTCATAACCGGGGGTATCCCACAGGTTGAGCACTTCGGCGGCGGGAGTCTCCCAGCGGTAGCGGGTGATTTGGTCCGTACTGGGCAGCACATCGACCTGGGCCAGATCTTGCTGAAAGAGGGTATTGATCAGGCTGCTTTTGCCTGCTCCGGTGCGCCCCACCAGTAGTAGATTGAGCGGTTCTGCGGCGATCGCCTGGGCCGATTCCGCTGCTTCCATCAGCTCGCGCAGGGTTTGGCTCTGGGCAGGACTCGGAGCCGTGGATTGAAACTCAAGCACGGTGTCGCTGCCGTAGAGCGCGATCGCTTGTTTGCACAAAATCGTCAGCGCCGTTTCCCGCAGGGTTTGGCTAAAGTTCATCAACAACTGCTGATTGGCCTGATGGCCCAAAGGTCGACCGACCTCCCGCGCCACCGCGCCGATGGGATTCCACAACCAGCGGCTCAGATCCACCACCGTCCATAACCGCTTGAGCGGCGTTTCTAAAGCTCGATAGGTTTCGTAGGTTTGGTAAACCTGCGCGACAGTCACCTGATTTAATGCGGGGGCGGCGACCCGCATGTAGCGATCGAGATCATCCACCGTGCCGCGAATTAGTCCGTAAGCCTGGGGCACATAGATGTTGAGCAGCGGATACTTTTCTTCCGGGTGGTACAGGTGGGCAATGTCGCGAATCAGGGTCTGGCAGCGTTGGGTAAAGGTGGGCCAGTCTTCCCAGAGGGGCTGGTCGTCGCGGGCTGTTTCCAGCGTTTGGCGGAGCACCACTTCGATGCGCTCTGGGGGCACTTTTTGGGCGGTTGCGCTGAGGGTGTCTTGCAGTTGCGATCGCACCGTCGTCAGGTTTTCCTCCAACGCCAGTTGATTGGGCTTGCTCCACTGACTAAACAGCCACCGCCAGAGCCCGATCGCGATCGCCACCAGCGCCCACACCCAGCTCAGCCCCCAATCCTGCAATTGCAGACCCGCCAGCACGGCCAACCCGCTAATCAGCCCCAACGGAGGAATCGCGAGCACAATCCACTGCCAGCGGCGTAACTTCAACATGGTACCGACCTCACTGAGTCTTTGACCGCACTGCTCCAACCCGGCAAGATGGCCCCCATCCTATCAGGCACTTTCAACTCAGGCACGTTCAACATTGGCATCGCCCTCGCCTTCGGTAGCTGTTTGCTTTGTAACGTCAACGCTTTCCGGTTGCTGACTATCGCGCCAATCTTGCTTGGCCTGCTGAAATGTTTCGCCCATCAGCGCTTGAATCGCCTCGGGATCGGGCTTTTTGCCGGCCATCAAGTCACCGAAATAGACACACGCCCCTTCGCCAAGGGCCCAGGTATAGCCGACGGCCCACGAGGTCGCCACCACACTGCCCACAACGGGAATAAACTTCACCAGTTCGCGGCCCACCGCTTGGGCAAAAAAGCCCCCGGCCAGGGTGCCAATGACCCCCAGGGCTTGCCCAAAGGTCAGGGTTTGATTGTAGACCCGACCCAGCGCCATCACCATGGAAATTTGTAGGCTGGTGAGCACCGGCATGGTCGCAAAGGGCAGGGGCACCGCAGCGACGATGCCCGCCATCACGGCAAAGGCGCTGATGTAGTGTCGCGCCACGCGCCGGTAAAGATCGCCGATCGCCCGGCCTTGAGCATCCGTCTCTAATAGTTGGTGAATGGCCTGGGCTTGGGCCTGGGGCAACAAATCATCCAGGGCTTGTTGGAGGGCTGGCAGGCCATAAAACACGGGATGGTAGTCGTCTTCCTCCAGGGTGAAGTCGAGCAGGAGGGTGCGATCGCTCAAGGTGCCAAAATTCGCCTCCGTGGTTTGGGCGGTACGGGCGATCGCCTCAAACTGGGGCGGATAGTCGGGGTGATCGTCCGTCGGTGAGGGATACAACTCATGCAGACAGGTCAGGGCTAGAATGCAGGGAATCTGGGGAAAGTCCTTTTTGAGCTGGGTGATGATCTGCCGCAGACTGTCGTTGGCAAAATCCGTAATTTTAATCGTCAGGATGAAGATGCGCGATCGCGCCGCATCGGCCTTGAGGGTTTGGGTCAAGTCCTCAATAATGCCAGCGGGATCTCGCTCGACATCACCAAGGCCCACCGTATCGGTAAAGATGAGGAGCGGCAGCTCGGCAGAGGGATAGGGATATTGCTGGGTGCTGCGCGTGTGGGGGCGAAAGCCCTGACCCACAATATCGGCGGGTTGTCCTGTCATTCCCCGCACGATCGAGCTTTTACCCGCCTGGGGTTTGCCAATTAAAATCACTTCTGTCGTCGGCAATTGTGCTCTGACCGCTTCCAGGTGGGCGGCGATTTGGGCTTCATTGACGGTGAAGCGCTGCCAGATATTTTTGAATGGCCCCAAGATTCGTTCCACCGCCCCTCTCCACGCTGCGCTGTGCCTCTCCTTTCAGAATAAGAAATCATAGCGAAAGCGTCGGCTTTCGTTTGAAAAAGTTGTGCCAATCCCTTTAAATCCTGGGGGCAGGCGATTCCACTCCCTTGCTGGACGGCATATGGAACGGCGACAGCGTCGGGGCCAGGTGAGGCGATCGCTAAGGGATGGGGGGCGTCGCGGGGACAGCGGGCGTCGCGGGGGTGCCCGGCTCCCCTGGGACCGCAGGCGTCGCAGGAATTGCGCCGGGTCTATCCGGATCGGCCTCATCCAAATTGCCTGGATTATCTGAATTATTTGGATCAGCGGGGATCGCGGGAGTGCCCGGTTCTCCGGGGATGGCCGGGATGCCCGGTGTGCCGGGGATGGCCGGGATCGCTGGTACCGCCGGGCTGCGAGGGTCATCCGGATCAGCCGGAATGGCTGGCACCGTGAGGGGCGGCTCAACTACCCCAGGCGGTGGGGCACTGGCTCCGACGCCCCCAACCTCGTTGCCGCTGACCGCCCCCCCAGGGGTTAAATCAGGCTGTCCTGAGGGGGTTGGCTCAAGCCCAAACATGCTTGTGTCAGGTGCGGGGACGGCGACGTTACTCCGGGTGCCTGTGGCCGAGGATGAATTGGGGCTCAACATCTCGCGGTTTGAGAAGGTCTGCTCTAAGCGATCGCTGGCGATCGCCTCGACCCCCTCTGCCGTCAGGGGGACTTGCCACTCAATCGCCGCCGTCGACGTGACCGCAAAGTCCAGGATCTCCGGATTCAGCACCGCGTCCCCCACAAAGTTGGCCTGCTGAGCCAGCCCATCCAGGGTCTCTTGGCGCACCGGGTCCGTTGGCGACGCCGTGCCGACATAGTTAGGGTCGTCTAACTGCAAGTCAGCAACCAGCGGACTCGTTTCGTAAAACAACCGCAGATCAAATTCCAGGCGCTCAAGGGTGTCGTTGGTCGCGATCGCCATTTGACCGGCCACCAGGTCGACACTCTGCCCATTCGGCAAACTTACCTTCACCGGGCCGCCGGGGTTGTTGGTCAGCGCCATGACGATGGTGCGGCCAGCGGGGGCGTTGAGGTCTCGATCAAGGGCGATCGCCACTGGGGACACAGACTCCGGAATGTGGCGCACGATGACCGCTGTCCCCTGAATGCCCGTCACGACGTTGGGGGTTTCAATGGTGCTGGGACCACGTCCGGGGGGCACCAAAAAGAGCGCGGTGCCGTTTGATAAACGAAACGTCCGCGTGTTGGGTACAAACCAAAAGGTCGCTCGTTCGCCGACGCGCGCCAGTGAACCGTCATTGAACCGCAGATCGGCGCGGGAAGCCGCAGCGGTACGAATCGCATCGCCTAAATCTAGCCAATCGGAAAGGGTTGCCGGTCTGGCAGTGCCCGCTTCGGGCAAATACTCAACCCGGTTATAAAGGGTCTCAACGTCGGCCCGAATTAACGGGACTTGGGCACTTCCGTCGCGAGCGACCAGCAGACTCCCCAGCAGACAAACTGCGCTGACTAATCCAGTTAGCTGAAAACGGTGTTTCATAACGGTATGTGACTGAACTCTTTCGATATCACTGGAGGTCGTGAAATTATCTTGTCGATACCGATAGTCAGTAGTTGCCCTGATATATAAAATCTGCTTAAAGCAAGGATTTTATGGGAATTTCAAACATTTCCATAAAGTCTTGATGTATTTATTATGACATCTAGACCCTGAACACGGAACTAACTTGATAATTCACTGAGTCTGGATAGTAGCCCTGAATGTTCCTGGTGAGGGGACAAGCGTTGGCAACCCGGAAATTGAGACGGGTGGCGATCGCTGAGCCAGGTTACGTGCTGAGGGAAGAATCAGGGCCACCGTGGAGGCTGAGCCAATCGCCAAACATGCCCCTAAACGAAAGCTTTGAGACAAACCACCAGCGTCAGCATCAGCACCACCGTTGACAGCACCGTGATGCGGCCTCTCAAGGCGAGAATTTCTTTGGCTTGCTGCTCAATGATGGGAGCAATGGCGGCGGTATCGGGTTGTTTTTCGGCGATCGCCGGAGGTAATTCGGGCGACGGCAAGACTTCGATGGGTTCGACTTCATTTTCGACGGCTTCTAGCAAGAGGGAGCGATCGCCAAACCGCACCTGTTGATAAAGCCATTTGGTAATCAGTTCTGGACAGTTACGCCGAAACCAGCGCCAGGCAAATATGCGAAAAACCGGCTTACTCAGGCTAGCAATGCCTTTGAGGGGTCCCCGCAGCGCTTGCACAGTGACTTTTTTATTAATCAACCGCACCGAACCCACGTCATACAAGCTATCCAAAATCGCTTTGACCGTTGCCTTTTCACGCTCAGTTAAATTTGTGAGCAACAAGTGAGTATCCTGCATTAACCGCAGTTCTTGCTGATATTCTTCGGAATTGAGCGATAGCCGTTGGGTTCGCCCCTCTACCGAAGACGGTTTTGCCTGGGATTCCTGCATCTGGAACTACACGATGAATCTGAAAAAGTTGGTTCTAAACCACGTCTAAGTTGAGAACTGGAGTTTTGTGTGATCGGGCAGAACCTCACCTAGCCTCTCCTTGAAAAGGAGAGGAACCAGAGTCTCATTAAACCTCTCCT
>Ga0208477_100618_pt1 | contig 13172 bp, 10 predicted proteins | sample HotLakmasection1_FD_184724 | JGI IMG/M metagenome (GOLD analysis project Ga0208477, IMG submission 184724) | Hypersaline microbial mat communities from Hot Lake, Washington, USA - Section #1 (SPAdes) | ecosystem: Environmental > Aquatic > Non-marine Saline and Alkaline > Hypersaline > Microbial...
ATATGTTCCCCTGGCGGACTTATGTGGCTTATGCCAACAAATTTAGGCTGGGGGTCTAGGGGGTTGCCCCAACAAAAATCGTGCCATGTAGGTTGCGGGCTTCAACCGCAACCCAAAACTAATGCCCATAAATGCAGCTTTAGGCGATTTTTAGAAACAAAAATACCGGGCTGTGATGTCTTACGCTGCGCTTGAGCGGAGCCATACCCGACACCCCACGAATGGGAAATTCTGGTTCAGAAATCTCCTTAGGGACGAGGATTATTTAACATCCAATTTCCGCAAAGCATAGACCTGACCGGACCAGGGACAGCCGAGACGGCTATCCCAACTGATTGAATTTCCATGCCTTAAGGCCCAAACGGTATGGTTCAACCGGGCACTATGTTAAGTAGGTGGAACTAAATAAACGATGTTGTAGGGTGCTGTTAGGCAAAGCCGTGACGCACCATTCGACAAGGATTTAATGCGTTACGCTGGCGCTAACACATCCTACAAATAATTAAGCCCATCGACTTATACCGATTCTCTGAAGTTCCACTACAAATGGGCTCATGGGTAGGGGCGCACAGCCGTGCGCCCGTTTTAGGATGTATGCTTTTGTGAGCAGAATGGGGGTTGAGTCATACCCATTCTCTGAAGTTCGACGCAGCGTCTACAGCGTCGAGCCAAACAGGTCATAAACATCCGCTGCGTCAATATGGACTTTCGTGAGTTGTCCTAAAGCGGCCTGGCCCTTGAGATAGACCAGACCGTCCACATCAGGGGCAAAGCGGGCCGATCGCCCAATCATTTCCCCGCTGGCCGGATTCACCTGCTCCACCAGCACGTCAACTACTTTGCCGACTTCGGCCTGGTTGCGCTTGAGCGAGATCGGCTGCTGGGCCTGCATCAGGCGATCGCGCCGCGCCTCCATCACCGCCTGGGGAATCTGGTTCGCCATGGTCGCACCGGGCGTTCCTTCCTCTGCGGAATAAGTAAAGACGCCTAGATGGTCAAACTCGTGGCGTTGCACAAATTCCAGCAAATGCTCAAAGTGCTCATCCGTCTCACCCGGAAAGCCGACGATAAACGTCGTCCGCATGACCGCTGCTGGCAAGGCTGCCTTAATTTGATCAATGATGTCGTCATTGACGCGCCCCTGCCAGGGCCGATTCATGGCTCGCAGCACCTCAGGATGGGAGTGCTGTAGCGGCAAATCCAGATAGGGCAGCACGTTGGGCACATCCTGAATGGCCTGAATGACTTTCGGCGTCAGGCCCGTGGGATAAGCGTAGTGCATGCGGATCCAGGGAATCTCCACTTCCCCCAGGGCATAGAGCAGTTCCGCCAACTGCGGTTGACCGTAGAGATCGACACCGTAGTTAGTGGTGATTTGAGAAATTAGTACCAGTTCTTGGACGCCTTCGGCAGCGAGCTGCTGAGCTTCCGCCACGATGGACTCGATGGGGCGCGATCGCTGATCTCCCCGCAGATGCGGAATGATGCAGAAAGCGCAGCGATAGTTGCACCCTTCCGCCACGCGCACGTAAGCCGTCCCTTCGGCGGTCGTGCGGTAACGGGGCACGGTTTCGTCGGCAATGTAGGTCGGCTCGTCCGAGACTTCCTTCACCCGCTCACCCGCTTCAGCCCGCTGAATGACGTCCACAATTTTGTTGTAGTCACCAGTGCCGACCAGGGCCACTGCTTCGGGAATTTCCTCCAGCAGTTCGTCTTTGAAGTGCTGCGCCAGACAGCCCGTAATCACAATCTTTTTCTTCGCTTCGGCCAGTTCCACTAGCGTCCGCACCGATTCTTCCCGAGCCGATTCGATAAAGCTACAGGTGTTAACAATGACGTAATCCGCTAGCTCCTCATTAGAATCCACGCCATAACCGGCTTGCACCAGCAGACCCAGCATATGTTCAGTATCTACCCGATTTTTTTCGCAGCCCAAGTGGGTGACAGCGATCGTCGGTTGTGGCGTGGCGGTAGCAGTCATAGGCGGTGACAACACTCTTGATAACGGCGAGCAGTGAATTATGGACAGAACCAGAACCGCCACTTCTGAGGCTAGTAACGTTTTACCGCCAGGGAAGGGCGACTTTTAGATTGGAGGCTGTGTCTGTGCAAACCTACATCGTAAAACTTAAACTGTCGTTTGTGGCACTCGACGCGAGAGAAGTTGTGGACGGTCTCGAAAAAAGGCCTCTCAACAATGAGGGTGCTTAGGGTAAATTGGGGTAGGAGCTAGGTAACTATTCAGCTACCTTGGCTCGGTAAGCGACTCCGTCTTCGCATTTGAGACCAGTTTCACGTGAGCTTAACGACGATTTTTAAGACTGCCACCCCAGTCATTGGGGTCGTTCACTTGTTGCCGTTACCCACATCCCCTAAATGGGGTGGAGATTTGCAGCGGGTGATTGACCGAGCCGAGCAAGAAGCCACCGCCCTGGCTTCCGGTGGGGTTCACGGCATCATCGTAGAGAACTTTTTCGATGCGCCCTTTCATAAAGATCGGGTCGACCCGTCGGTGGTCAGTGCCATGAGCCTGATTGTTCAGCGTCTTCAGCAGTTGGTGGCGGTGCCGATTGGGATCAATGTGTTGCGCAATGATGCCCGCAGCGCTTTGGCGATCGCCACCTGCGTCAATGCCCAGTTCATCCGGGTCAATGTGCTCACGGGCGTCATGGCAACCGATCAGGGCCTGATTGAGGGGTGCGCCCATGATCTATTACGCTATCGCCGCGAACTCGGGAGTCAAGTCAGCATTTTTGCCGATGTGCTGGTCAAACATGCGCGGCCTCTGGGTTCGCCCAATCTGACCACGGCGGTGCAGGAAACGATTGACCGAGGACTGGCAGACGGCATTATTCTGTCGGGTTGGGCGACGGGCAGTCCCCCGAGTTTGGAAGATTTGGAACTAGCCAAAGCAGCGGCGAAAACCGTACCAGTTTTCATTGGCAGCGGCGCTAATTGGGAAAATATTGGCAAACTGATTCAGTCGGCGGATGGGGTTATTGTGGCGAGTTCCCTCAAACGCAAGGGCGACATTCAGCAGCCGATCGATCCGATTCGGGTGCGCCAGTTTGTCGAATCTTTGGAAGCCGGCGTTTCGATCAGAGAGTCAGCGTCAGTTTATCAACCCGTGACGGCTACCTAACGAGATCACCCATTGAGCAGTCGGTAGTCGGCAGGCACAGGCCAGCACTGCTGGGCTGACCATATCGCGGCTGGAGGTCGCGCGTTACGGGTGACGCGATCGCACTACGCCAAACGATGAAAAGGATGCTTGGTCATTCTGGTTAAGGGGGTGGGGTCGCATTACCTGCGGGTGGGGAGTTGGGGCGCGATCAGTGAGGGGCGGCCCCACCTGACGACGGGGGCTATTCTCAGCGCCATCTGATTGAAGGGGGACGATGCGATCGCATCATCTCCCTCCACAGGTATCACCGGATCAGATCACCACTCCCCAGTGAGGCTCTAGAGCGACAGCCGAGCTGAGGTGGTAGCCGCTTCGCTTTCTTGAGCGGCCTGGGCGTCTGCGCCTTCTAAGCGGGTAATGTGGGCACCAAGTTTGGTGAGTTTTTGTTCCAGTTGTTCATAGCCGCGATCGAGGTGATATAAGCCGCTCATCACGGTTTTACCTTGAGCCCCCAGACCGGCCAACACCAAAGCCGCAGACGCTCTCAGGTCGGTCGCCATCACCGGCGCACCAGACAGCATGGGCATCCCCTGAATGACTGCGCAGTTACCAGTGACCCGGATATTGGCACCCATGCGGCTGAATTCGGCGACGTGGCGCAGGCGGTTTTCAAAGACGGTTTCCGTCACCATGCTATTGCCGTTGCTCAGGGTCATAAGCGCCATAAACTGGGCTTGCATATCAGTGGGAAAACCTGGATAAGGCAGCGTTTGAATATCGGTCGCCAGAATTTCATAACCGGGCACAATCTTAATCCGGTTGTGGGACTCAGTGACGACTTGAGAACCGGCTTCTTGTAGCTTGGCGATGACGGCTCCCAAGTGCTCCGGCACGACCGGCGACAGGCTCAGCTCAGAGCGGGTGATGGCTCCGGCGATTAAGAAGGTACCGGCTTCGATGCGATCGGGCACGATCGCATAATCAGTGCTATGCAAACTGGGCACACCGGAAATCGTCAGGGTTTTGGTACCCACGCCGCGAATGCGAGCGCCCATCGCGCGGCAAAAATTCGCAAGGTCAGCCACTTCCGGCTCTTGAGCGGCGTTGTCAATCACCGTTTCGCCTTCGGCCAAGGTGGCTGCCATCATCAGGGTTTCCGTCGCGCCCACACTGGGATAGTCCAAATAAATATTGGCCCCTTGCAACCGTTTGCGAATCCCCGGAATACAGGCATGGACGGTGCCGTGCTCAATTTGCACATCGGCTCCCATCGCTTGCAAACCCCGCACATGCAGTTCTACAGGGCGAGCGCCGATCGCACAACCCCCTGGTAGCGGAATGCGCGCCACGCCCATGCGCGCCAGCAACGGGCCAATGATAAAAAAGCTAGCCCTGAGCTTGCTGACAATGTCGTAAGGGGCACGGGTATGGCTGATGTCGCTGGGGTCAAGCTCCAAAAAATCACTTTCGCGTCTGATTTTGACCCCTAAGGCCGTCAATACCGCTGCCATCCGCTCCACATCAACCAGATTAGGGATGTTGCGGAGGCGGCAGGCTTGTGAACACAACAGCACGCCGGCCATGACCACGAGCGCTGAATTTTTTGCGCCGCTAATGGAGACATGCCCTGCCAACGGGTGCTGCCCCCAGATCTCTAAAACTGAGTTGTCTGCTTCAGGGGAATTGGACATCTGCTTGGTACCAGTGGCTGTAACGATGGGTTTATCCTCCAAAACCTGAGCGGAACAACTCAGATGTAAATTTTCGTCTAAATTCTACTTGATTCAACCATTTTTCTGAACTTTTTGCGATCGCAGAACCAAAAATCATTCGATGGTTTCACGTCAGCAGGATTGATAATTCAAAATAGCAGTTGACGAAAGGGCAACCCTTAAGGCACTGTATAAAATTGCGGTTGCAATCAGGTTTTTGCAACTGTCACCAGTAAGCGGAACTGGCGGAATTGGTAGACGCGCTAGATTCAGGTTCTAGTGTTCGCAAGAACTTCCGGGTTCAAGTCCCGGGTTCCGCATTGCTCTCAGCCCGATGAAATCGTCGAATGACGTTCTGGTCGGGGTAAAGGTTTGCTAAAGGCGGCTCCGCAGTTTCTGAAGCGGTCTGCAGTGACAGCGACTGCGGCGGTTTACAAGATTTTTTGCCCCAGTCACGCAGCCGCAATTGAGGCCATGTTGATTGATGGCTGGCTGTTTTCTCAGAGATTAGTCATGTTTGATGGATGCGTCACTCAACCATTAGTTTTTTAAAGATGTGATGTGTGGATAGTCGTTGGTGGAACGATGGTGCTGACAAGCCTCAAAAATCCCTGGGTGAAAACCCTGCGCAAGCTCCATCAGGCTAAATATCGCCGCCAGCAGCAGCAGTTTTTGGTCGAAGGCACTCATCTGGTTCAAGAGGCGATCGCCACCCAGTACCCGTTGCAGGCGGTGTGTGCGACGGTTGCCTGGCAAGCACAGCATCCCGACCTGTGGCAGCAACTCCTGGCAGGTACCGAGCGGCAAGAAATCGTCAGTCCCGAAGTGTTGGGGGCGATCGCCACCACCCAGACACCGGATGGAGTAGTGGCGATCGCCCCCTCAAGATCGCCAGCGATCGCCCCCCCTCGCCCCAGCCTGGGCCTCGCGTTAGAGGATATTCAAGATCCGGGCAATGTCGGCACGTTGATGCGCACAGCGGCAGCGGTCGGCAGCGATGGCATCTGGGTGAGTCAGCAGAGCGTCGATTTGACCCATCCCAAGGTGTTGAGGGCGTCGGCAGGGCAATGGTTTCGCGTACAAAAACAGGTGGTGCCCAGCCTGTCAGCACAATTGTTGACGTGGCGGGAGCAGGGCTGTCAGATTTTGGCGACGGCGTCGGCAGGGGCAGAGCCCTATTGGGCGATCGATCTCACTCGGCCCACGGTGTTGGTGGTGGGCAATGAAGGGGCGGGACTCTCGGCGGCGGCGATCGCAGCGGCTGACCGCACCGTTGCCATTCCGATGATGCACGGGGTCGAGTCGCTGAATGTCGGGGTCGCGGCGGCGATCATTTTGTTTGAAGCGCTCCGCCAGCGTCAGCCTGCCCAGTAGTGCCTGTAGGCAATAGGGCTGAGCCTCTGTTGCAGGCAATTGTCGATGCCGTTGCCGGAAGTCTAGGGCTCGTCCTGGGTCGGTGCTTCTGCCGCCATGAACTGCTCAATGTCTTGCACCGCGTCATCTAAAAGTTTGCCAAAGTCGTTGGCTGCTTCTGTGACTTGCGGTGATTGTCGCGGTTGCGGTTGGTCGCGGTGCGGCGGTGCGGCACTTGTGGGCGGGCGGGGGGCGGCGGCATCGGCGGCAGACGAGTCAGGGGGGGCAGATTTCAGCACCATCTCTAACTCATCCAGGGCATTTACAAATTTGCGCTCGGCCCGGCGGCGGCTGTCTTGTGGCTGATGATTCATGGCTCTAAGACCTCAGACAAGGTCGAGTGATGAGTTTCACAAAAGCATCTACAGAGGCGTTACCACTGTAACGGTTCCAGCGTTTTGCACAAGAGCGTGATGACACGGGCGATCGCGCATCAGGATAATCACAGAACGGCGACATCAATTGCACGGAGTATTTAGAAAATGCCCAGTTTGGTCGGTTCAGGGTAGCGGCGCGCGCCAAACTTTACGGAACTTGTCTTAACTCCCCAACTTAGTCAAGAATAGAGAGACGGTTTTGCACCGGGCCAGATTTCCCCGGCTATGGCTGCAAAACGCTACCGTTGAGTTCGCTGCGATTGCTTAGGAGAAAGCTGTGAGTCAAGCCTTTGACTACGATTTAGTAATTATTGGGGCCGGCGTTGGCGGTCACGGGGCGGCAATTCATGCCGTCCGTCGAGGGCTCAAAACCGCCATTATCGAAGCGGCGGACATGGGGGGTACCTGTGTCAATCGTGGCTGCATTCCTTCCAAAGCCTTACTCGCAGCGTCAGGGCGCGTGCGCGAGCTACAAAATACCCATCACCTCAAGGCTTTGGGCATCCAGGTGGACGGGGTGTCATTCGATCGCGGGGCGATCGCGGACCATGCCCAAAACCTCGTCAGCAAAATCCAGGGCGATATGACCAACAGCCTCAATCGGCTGGGGGTAGATGTGATCCAGGGCTGGGGACGGCTCGCTGGCGAGCAAAAAGTCATCGTCACCACCGCAGCGGGCGATCAGACCATCACGGCCCAAGACATTATGTTATCTCCCGGCTCAGTGCCGTTTGTGCCCCCCGGCATCGAAATCGACAACAAAACCGTCTTTACCAGTGATGGAGCGCTCAAACTGGAGTGGCTACCGGAGTGGGTCGCCATTATCGGCAGCGGCTACATCGGTCTGGAATTTTGTGACATTTACACCGCTCTGGGGTCCGAGGTCACGTTGATCGAAGCGCTGGATCAGGTCATGCCTACCTTTGATCCCGACATTGCCAAAATTGCTCAGCGGGTGCTGATTGCGCCCCGCGCGGTCGAAACGCGGGCGGGGGTGCTAGCGATGAAAGTCACGCCCGGTTCTCCCGTGGTGATCGAACTGGCCGATCGCGAAACGAAAGCAGTGGTGGATGTGCTGGAAGTGGACGCTTGCCTGGTGGCGACGGGGCGCATTCCCGCCACGAAGGATCTGGGACTGGAGCGCGTCGGGGTGGAGACTGATCGCCGGGGCTTCATCACGGTGGATGAGGAACTGCGGGTGCTGCGGGATGGCGAGCCGGTGCCCCATCTCTGGGCGATCGGCGATGCCAACGGCAAAATGATGCTGGCCCATGCCGCCTCGGCTCAGGGAGTAGTCGCCGTCGATAACATTTGCGGCGAGTCCCGCGTGGTGAACTACCGCAGCATTCCGGCGGCGGCCTTTACCCACCCAGAAGTGAGCTTTGTGGGCATGACCGAACCGCAGGCCAAAGCCTACGCTGACGACAGCGGATTCGCCATCGCCACCGTCAAAACCTATTTCAAAGGCAACTCCAAAGCCCTTGCTGAAGGGGAATCGGACGGTTTAGCCAAGGTGATTTATCGTAAGGATACGGGCGAAATTTTGGGAGCCCACATTATCGGTCTGCACGCCTCTGACCTGATTCAAGAAGCGGCCAATGCGATCGCCCAGGGGCAAACCGTGACGGCTTTGTCTTATTGTGTTCATACTCACCCCACACTCTCAGAAGTGATGGACGAAGCGTTTAAGCGTGCTGTTGTTAGCGCCTGAGGCCTGTCTCCATGGAAATTCGCCGTCGGCCGCCCTACCCCGAGGTATCTGTGCAAAGTTTGACCTATAAAATTAAGGCTCCTGGTGCGGAGCCGCAAAACATTTTAGAAAAAATTGTTTGGCAAAAAGAAAAAGAGGTCGCCAAGCTGCGGCAGCGGCTATCCCTGGCGGATTTGCAGCGGGAGGTGTTGAGCGCCCCTCCCACGCGAGATTTTTTGGAAGCTTTGCAACAGAGTGAGCGATCGCCCGCCCTGATTGCCGAAGTCAAAAAAGCCTCCCCCAGTCGCGGGGTGATTCGCGAAGACTTTGACCCGGTGGCGATCGCCCAGGCGTATCAAGCGGGTGGGGCGGCCTGTTTGTCCGTATTGACGGATGAACCTTTTTTTCAAGGCAGTTTTGACTACTTGGCTGCCGTACGCGCCACGACTGAGATCCCGATTCTCTGTAAAGAGTTCATCGTCTACCCCTACCAAATGTACTTAGCGCGGGTCAAAGGGGCGGATGCGGTGTTGCTCATTGCCGCAATTTTGAGTGATAAAGATTTGCTTTATTTCACCAAGATTGCCCATGCGTTAGGGATGCGAGCCCTGGTCGAGGTGCATACGCTGGAGGAATTAGACCGGATATTGGCGATTGAATCCATTCAACTCATTGGCATTAATAACCGTAATCTAGAAACCTTTGTCACGACGCTAGAAACGACCGATCAACTGTTGGCCCAACGGCGAGAGCAGATCGAGTCACGCCAGTTATTTATCGTCAGTGAGTCAGGCATCCAAAACCCTGACGATGTGGCCAATGTGCAAAAGTCCGGAGCGCAGGGCATCTTGGTAGGAGAATCCTTAATGCGTCAGGATGATCTCGGCAAGGCGATCGCCGCCCTCTATGCTTAAATTTGCCCTCATTAAATTTCACAGCAGCCAGCCCCCTCATGTATGAATGAGCCGCTTCCCCTTCCCTCTCATATTCACTATGAATTGTTACTCCAACTGCTAGAGCAACAGACCCTGTTCGCCACCTATGAGCATCCGCCGCTCAAAGGTGAAGTCCACGAGCTCATCATTACGTTGAGAAAAGCCCTGTCGCAACAGCGCAAGCTGGAAGAAGATTGCGAGCGACTCGGGCTAAAAATTGACTATCGCTGGTCTCTCAATGACCTGCCAGAAGAGCAGGAAAGCTAAAAGCGGTGGACTCAGGGCTCGCTGTTCCAGGCCCCCGGTTCTGGTCGGCTCTCCACCAACGCCTCGGTCACCCTAGAGCGACCAGGGGCCTGAGCCCTAACCGTATCTTCCCCTTGCGACTACTGGCAGTAGCGCGATTTCGTCATCCACCATTGCGCCGAAAACCCTATCAGAAGTGCGGCCTCCTTTTAAAGGCGGCCGCTCATACATCAGTTTCTGACTGACTGCTTCCACTGGTTTAGTCCCTTTTCTGGTATGTCCGGAGGGCTTTAAGCCCCCAATGCTGGAGGACTGCAAACTCCGGTTTCCCCGCAGAATTGGGGGAACGAAGGGGAGCAAATGTGCCGGTTGAGATCGCCATCGAGAGGTGTATAAACCGTAGTCTTTTAAACGAGAGGGCATACTGACCGCGATCGCTTTTCTCCTCAAAAATAAAATCATCTGCCCGTATGCGAAATGTTCTACCTAAAGTCATAGAGCGTTTCTCTATCCATAGATCATTGACAATAAATCCTCCTTAATCGTCAAATTAAAAATCATTTGGCAGTCAGAATCCGGGAGCTAATTATTGGCTGAAATCGCCTGAGAATCAACGTTATCCACACAAAACTTCGAAATTTGAGTTTCTTGTCGGTGTGTAAATAAATCTCCACAATTCATTTTGTAATTGAGATAATAGTAGTGGTGGTTTAGAACTCGAAATGGCTTTTCGTGGATAGTTTTCGGGTTTCTGAGTAAATGACTGACTGATTTTAATATTTGGCAACTTAAAAAACTCGCCAAACGTGAGTGGAGGAGAAATCAGTCCATCACAAGGTCTATAACAAAATTAAGGTAACAATCATGGATGTTCGGAAATTTTTGCACAGATACAACCGAGGCGATCGCAATTTTGTCGGTGTGATCCTTCACCGCGCTGATTTGAGTGGTTGCACCCTGAGTGGCATCGACTTTAGCCAGGCTGATCTCAGCGGGGTTGACCTCAGGGGAGCCAATCTCACCCGAGCCAACCTCAAGTACGCCAACCTCACCAATGCTGACCTTACTGACGCCGACCTCAGTGGTGCGCATTTAGAAGAAGTCAATCTCATTGGGGCCGCGCTGAAAGGAGCCAATCTCGTCGGCAGCAACTTGATTCGAGCAGACTTACGATCAGCAGATTTAGAAAGGGCAAATTTGCAAGGGGCCAACCTGTCTGACGCCACCGTCAATAGTGCCAATTTGCGGGGGGTGAATTTATCGGGTGCCTGCCTTGATGGCGTCGACCTCACGGACGTTGACCTCACGGACAAGGCATTGGCTCCCGTTGCCGAAGCAACCACCTCAACAGCCTCCGGGACTTCTCGTCATTGGGTGACTTGGAACTAATCACAAACGGGCGTTCCCGTTCATTCGCAGGGGTGAACGGCATCTCTATTGATCTACTGAATCGATCTGGTCACCCATGCTGAGCGGCTCAGCATGGGTGTAATTTGCGAGGAACTGGGGGAAGCCATGACGTAAAAGTCAATTTTCGTCAGCCCCCCGTGGATGGCAGGTCGACGATATGTGCGATCGCGGCCAACCCGGAACAGGGACTATCCAGGCGTCCCCAGTTTTGAGTATTCTCCTAAGTGGCTCTTACGCAAATCGATATGTTAGATCTCACTGGAAAACACGCCCTTGTGACCGGCATCGCCAACAACCGCTCCATTGCCTGGGGCATTGCGCAACAACTGCACGCCGCCGGGGCTGATTTGGGGGTGACCTACTTGCCCGACGACAAAGGCAAGATGGCAAAGAAGGTCAAAGACCTGGTAGAGCCGTTAAGCCCCTCGCTGTTTTTGCCCTGTAATGTGCAAAACGATGAGCAAGTGAGCGAAACCTTTCAAGCTGTCAAAGACCAATGGGGCCAGATAGATATTCTGGTGCACTGTCTGGCATTTGCCAATCGCGACGATTTAACCGGCGACTTTAGTGCCACATCGCGGGCGGGGTTTCAACTGGCGTTAGACATCAGCGCTTATTCTTTACTCAGCTTGGCGCATGCCGCAAAACCTCTGATGACGGAAGGGGGCAGCATTGTGACGCTGACCTATCTCGGTGGGGTGCGGGTAATCCCGAACTACAACGTGATGGGCATCGCCAAGGCGGCCCTGGAGATGAATGTCCGCTATCTCGCAGCGGAAATGGGTGAGCAGCATGTTCGCGTCAATGGCATTTCGGCTGGCCCCATTCGAACGCTGGCGTCTTCAGCCGTGGGCGGCATTTTAGACATGATTCACCATGTTGAGGAAATCGCCCCGCTGCGCCGCACCGTCACTCAGGAAGAGGTGGGCAAAGCGGCGGCATTCTTGTGCAGTGACCTATCGAGCGGCGTGACCGGACAAATTCTCTACGTCGATTCGGGTTACCACATTATGGGGATGTAGACCAGCCGCGATCGCCCGGTCTCAGACTCGATACACTAAACCTTTCACCGGACGTTGAGCGCTCCCCAGTTGTTGCCGCCTGAGCCGCTGCATCGCAACTGCTACCGCTGAACGCAGACCCAATCATGGAAGTGTTGTTGTCTTTAGGATCGGGACTGGCGATCGCCGCTACGGTGCAGCTATTGCTGACCAACTTAGGCATTGCCCTGGGTCTCACCGTGCTGGATTGGTCGCCTTCTGACGTGGCCGCCCCTGACTTAGACACCGACGAAGCGTTACCCCCCTCTGAAGGCTCCTTTCCCGTGACGCATCTGCTTGGGGCCGGGGTCGCGTTGACTTTGTCCGTCGTCCTCTTTGTGGCGGCGTTGCTGGCGACCGAGTTTAGCCCCCTGGTGGAGCCCCGACGCGGGGCCATTTTTGGCATTATTTTGTGGTCAGTGTACTGGCTGCTGTTTCTCTGGCTGAGTTCAACCACTCTCTCGAGTCTGGCGAATTCCGTGTTGGGAACGGCGATCGCGGGGGGGCGGCGACTCTTTACCACGCTGCGCCAGACCTGGCGATCGCCCTCGCCCCGTGAGGCGGATATCGCCCCGATGGCGTTGCGGGAGCTAGCAGCAGAACTGTCGCAGGTCAGAGAGTTGCGTGAGCAGTTGCCCACGCTGCTCGACCAGCAACGAGAAACGTTGATTCAAGAAATTAGCGATCGCACGGACTTGTCGCCCCAGCAGGCCGAGTCTGTGGTCGACGATATCGAGGCCCAGCCAGCCGCCACCACGGCCTCCCCCTTATCGCAGTCGCCATCCAGTCTGCTGTCGCAACTGGATTTGCCCAACTGGCGACAGGTGGTGCAACAGGTGCTCGACCAGGTCGACCTGTCCGATTGGGATGCCGAAACCCTCTGGCACCGCGCCCAAGCCTTGCTCGAATCCGAGGATGAGGATGAAGCGGCTCCCGCCCCCGTCGAAGTCGCGGCCTTAGCGGTGGTGCAAGATGCCGAAGACTATGTGCGCCATAGCCCCACGTGGGCCTTGCAGCCTGCCGTGCTCCAGCGGGAATTTTATCAGCGGCTCTACGACGCCGAGGCCGCCCCAGCAGCCATTCAGGAGCAGGTGTCGCAGTTAGCGCGATCGCATTATTTGGACTGGCTGCGATCGCGGGGGGATGTGGCGGCGGCTCAGGTGGAGGCGATCGCCGATCACCTCACGCAAGTCCAAAACTCGGTGATGACCGCCGTAACCGCCGC
>Ga0208477_100622_pt1 | contig 13080 bp, 13 predicted proteins | sample HotLakmasection1_FD_184724 | JGI IMG/M metagenome (GOLD analysis project Ga0208477, IMG submission 184724) | Hypersaline microbial mat communities from Hot Lake, Washington, USA - Section #1 (SPAdes) | ecosystem: Environmental > Aquatic > Non-marine Saline and Alkaline > Hypersaline > Microbial...
AATCAGGTTGATCTGACGACCCGCTAGACGGGCGCGATCGCCCGCAAAGGCTTTTTCAAAAACGTTAATGACGAAATAGCGGGCAAAGTCGAGGACGAGTTGGCGCTCTTTTTCGCGATCGCTGACTACCCACCGGCCTTCAGCAGTCGAGTTATGAACCCGATCCATCAGCTTGAAAACTTCTGCCGCCACGACGGTAACGAGAGCATCGTCGTAAAACATGCTGGATTCCGCTTTGAGAATGGTGTCAGCAGCGATGTCGATGGGTTTGAGGACAGCGTTGGCTTTGGCGTTGTAGCGCTTGTTCGCCCGATAAAACTGCCGATAGAGGTCGGTGAGCTTTTTGGGATGGTTGAGTGATGAGTCAGGGGTCAAAATCCATTCCTCCTGGTCGAAGTTGTAGGTGGCATAGGGGTCAAAACAGGGGTAGAAGTGGTGAGCGTAGAGCCTGATTTTTTGGGGGCTGGGGGCATCGGCTTTCTGCCCTCGGCTCCATTTGGCGAGATAGGAAAAGACGTATAGCGGGCTGGTTTCGATATCTTTTGCCAACTCCGTAAAGCGGCCCCAGTTGGCGTCATAGCCGCCTTTGCCTTGTTTGGCGTTGACATCCATGTGGATGGCATAGGCGGCGGTCAGCGTGTTCAGGGGAGCCGGACGTTGGATGCCGCTCTCATCGGTCCAACCTTCAAGGATGAAGTCCAGTCGGAATCGGTCTTGGCCAACCAATGTTCGGAAGGCATGGGGAGCACTGTCGAGAAAGACGCTTTCTTCAAACTCAGCCCCATCGGTAAACGGGGGAATGGGTGATTCAGAGACAACAGTTTTGACATCCAGAATCATTGGGAATGCGAAGGCTAACCAGCTTGGCATTACCCAGGATTCGGTATCGGTACTGTCGCGCCCTGGGGGCAGAGCCATGAAGTAAAAGGTGAGGGGCTTGTCTTCTGGGTAGGAAAGTTTAAAGGTGCGATCGCGTTTGAAGTTCGGGTCATCATCGGGCAGCTGCTTACGCTGGGCTAGGTCTTCATCCATCAAAAAAGCATCGACAGTCTGGTACTTGTCGCGGCTAAAGTCGGCCTCTAGCTGCTTACTGATGAAGTGGTTACGAATGCTGGTATCAAAGCGGGTTTGGGCAATGTTGCTGTAGGCCCGATGCAAAAACGAGTTGGTCTCAGGGGTGAAGTAATAGGTTGGGTAAAAGTAGAGATAGCGGTATTTGCTATCCTCAAATCGTTTGCCCACCGCCTGGGTCTGATTCATCAGAATCTGCCGCAGCATCATCTCAATGCCTGCAATGCTGGAGATATTGCGTTTGGCATTGGATCCGCCCAGGTGTTGCTTGTTGGTATAGACCTGGGGCGTAAACAACACTGCCGATTCCATCTGCTCGTTGACCGAATAGGGCGAATGGGAGATGGAGCAAATCATCTGCCGCCCGCGTCCTGGCTTTTTGGCGGCATTGTAGTAGGCCAGTTCTTTCAAGAACACATCCACCTGTTCTGAAGTTGCAGGTTCCTGATCTGGCCCCGGCAGCATCACCACTTTGCCAACCCACTCCCGCACGTCATCCCAACCATCGGCAACGGGGTACTGGGCTATCACGGGTTGAGTGAGTTGGGTAACGTAGGCAATCACGGTGCTACAGGTTGCCCGCAGATCTTCAATGCCGGGATTCTTTTCCAAAAACTTAGCTGCCAAGAAGTACCATTCGTAGGGCACTCCGCCGGTATTCCCTTTGAGCTTCAGCTCCTTCAGCTTTTCGTTAATGCGCTGAATTTCTCGAATCTGGGGTGAATACTCGGTAAGCCGCCAAAAATCAGCCACTTGATGAATGATGTTTTCAGGCAAAACCTCAGGTTTAATTTTCGGGAGTTCCGGCAAGTCTTTTTGCTTCTTCCTCTCTTTGGCTCGTTCCTTGATGACGGTTTCTAGCTGGTTAACCCGCTCTCCCCAGATTTTGCGGTTCATCAAGTCGCCAAACTCGGCTAGCTGGTCAATGCGGATGTCATCGCTGAAGGAGAAATCGTAATCGGCGGAGAGAACACCCCGCTGCTGAAAGGCCATTAAGTTTTCGCTGCGCTTAGTGGCTACCGAACCTTTATTGGGGTTCAAAATCCGCAGCGTGGCATCGAGGGCCACCTGCATCAACCCTGGATCGTCAAAAAACAGGTTGTAGTAGTCGGCATATTTCATGCCCTTGCCGTCGCGCCCAAACCCTGTTTGGCGTAAGCTTAACTGTCCGGCACACAAAGTTTTAATGCCGTCTACCACTCGGTTAGGCAGGCTATCTGGAGAAATTTGCGGGGCATCACGACTAGCCAAATAAATGGCTCCTGTCGGTAGGTAGAGTAGGGTCTTATAGTGTGGATTCTCAGGGTCAATATTTAAGCTTTCATAGGCATCCATCAGGGCATTGTTGACCACATTGGTCAGCACCCCTCGGTTTTCGGAGATGGCGTGGTAGGTGAATCGAAGCTGTCCGTCACTGAGACCATGAATGATGTCGTTGAGACCTGCATTCTCAGCATCTTGGGGATGTTTGATGATGGAAGCAAGGCGATCGGCAAGACAGGTGAGGTCAGAAAGACAGCGCAGGGTGCGATCGCGCAAGACCGGATTTAGCCCATCCTCCGACAAATTGAGGTTCGTGTCATTGCGCCGCTGGGCGTTGTAGGCCAGAAACAGTAGATCATCCAGATACTGCTGCCAGTCGTCTGGAGTCGCCGGACAGATGAAGCGATCCAGTTCCAGCGTTTTGACCAACACAGTAATGATTTCCCGATGTTCCTCAAGCGATCGCTTCCGGATATCCCCTTCTGGATCGCGCCGGATAGCCCGGAAGGACTCCGGCATTTCGGGAATCAGGTCATAGTCAAATTTCTCAAAGTCATGCAGAATAAAGCCCGATACCAACAGGCGACGTTCCCGTTCTTTAACCTGTCTTCTAACCGTCGTGTCCAGCGTTTGCAGCCGCCGCTCGATTAAATTGGCCGGGAACAAGCCATTTAGCAAGTGAGTATTGAGGGATTGGTCAGCCGCATTGTCGCGACGAATCGGATCTTTGCCTACAGCAATACGCCGGGGATTAACGACTCTGTCGAGATATTCGGCAAAGAACTTGCCTCCCTTCGCAGTGACGCCAACCGTGTACTTCAGCAGATTGGGCAATACTATTTCTGCAAAATCCTGCATGACAGCATCGCCAGGATTTTGGGTCTGAATGGCTTCCCGCAAAAGCTTGAGAGTAAGGAGTTCGCGGGCTACTGGCTCTACCGTTCTGTCGCTTTCCTCGTCGAGCCCGAAATCATCATCCAAAAAATTAAAATCGTCATCGTTAGGACTCTGTATCATCATTGCTTACCTCTAACGAATCTAAATAGTCATAAATACAACTTGAAAATTCAGGAAAATCTCTCAATATCAGTGGGATATTATCAACCACGATCTCAGGATTTATTTTTTCGTAAATATGCACTAAGACGTTTCTGAAACTCGCAGCCTTCGCCAGCAACTCTCCCAAATCGGAAGGGATTATATTCAGCCTTGCGAGTTCCCAAAAAACACTGGCGTTTTCTTTCGGATCTAGTTGATGCTGCTCCTTGAGCAAGTGCCTGCTTATATCAAGCGAAGCTTGGATGATAAGCTCTTGAAGCCTTTCAGCCGCTCTGTATTTGTAAACATCGCAGATTATCTCGTTCACACTTAGAATGGCGAGGGGCTCTAATTCATTTAAGTAATCGGCGATGAGGTCTAACTTAGCTTGAATTGAACCAATTTTAAGACTCATTTCTGTCTTAACTCCTGAAGCTTACGCTTGGTCTCTGAGCGTAGAGTCTTTTGCAGGCTTTTCATCTCTTCTGGAGATTTCAATTTTTTATGTTTTAATTTCTCAAAAAGTCCGGCATCTTGCTCATAAATAACCAAACCCTCTTTGGCAATGTAGTGAGCCATTAATTCTGAGCAGTTCTTGATTTCAATGACATCAATTTGCTCGTCAAGGAGGTTATAAGCTCTTTGTAAAATCCCCCACAGTCGAAATGAGTCCCATTCTCCCTTTTCGTACTGCTGACGCTTTTCCTCATCACATAGAAAGGCGAAATCCCAGTCACTGCTAGAGTCAGCATCGCCTCTGGCCCTGGAACCAAATAGAACTAACAACGTAAGATAAGGGGCTTGCTCAAGGATTGCAGGAATAGAATCGGCTAATTCTTCAACCTTGAGCCCTGGTCGAACGTTTTGAACCAGGTTTTGGGCGTACAGTAAGCAGGCTTGAATATCTTCGGGTTCCAGGAAGGGGTATCCCTCTCGTAGGGTTTCATAGGTATCGCCTGCTGCCAACATGCCTAAAACATGATCAACAGCGATGCGATGGCCCCGGATGATAGGCTTACCGCCGAAAATCTTGCGGTCGGTGGTGATGCGGCTTAAGAGTTCTTGATTACTCATGCTGATACCTCCCTACAGGACCTCCGAGTCGCGATCGGTCAGAATGCCGGACTCAATCATCGGGTGATACTGCCCCACCGTGAATTTCTTTCGCAGGATTTGAACGGTCATATTCAGCTACACTCGCTTTGCGTCAACAGTTGATAGAAAATGTCACCATTTAGATGGGTTCTGGGGATGAAGTTGGTCATGCTGCCATTTGTGAGGATTCTGCTCGATGTATGTGCGTAACCGTGCCAGGGATGCTTCACTGCGGATAATGTGTTCGTAATAATTGCGTTGCCAAAATTTAACTCCGGTCAAATCTCGCGCTGCATTAATTAGCTTGGTTGATTGATATTTGAAGTAAGCAACAATTTGACCTAATGTTGGCTTCTTCGGATTTCGCTTTGGCGCTAAATCCTGGGATTCTTGCTGAATGGGAAAACCCTCTTCAGCAATCACAATAATGCCGTGGAAATGATTGGGCATAATCACTGCTGCATCCAAAGTCACATGGGTAAAGTGATACGGAATTTGGTGCCAAACCTGTTCGACAATGACTCCATACTGACTTAGAGCAATCGAGGCATCCACGACTTCTCCCAACAGACATTCCCTCCCCTGGGTGCAGATCGTGACAAAATAAGCACCCGCCTGGCTATAGTCATAGCCTTTCAAGCGAATCGATCGCCGATGGTGAATCGCCGGATCATATTTCATCGCCGTAGGGGCGAGGTCTCCTCGCCCAATGCAGGATTGCCAAACCCAACGGGTAGGGGCGAGGTCTCCTCGCCCAATGCAGGATTGCAACCGTCATCAACATCATCAATTGGACATTGCAAGGTATCTGTTTGGCGGTTAGGCATATTGCCCTGGGCAGGGAAACCCTGCCCCTACCGTGGGGATGATCGAGATCGGTCAGAATGCCGGACGCAATCATCTGGTGGTATTGCCCCACCGTGAATTTCTTTCGCAGGATTTGAACGGCCATGACTGTTCCTTCCCCATGAAAGGGATCTTCAATGGTTGCATCGCGGACTGCCATCTGATGAGTAGGGATATTCCATAAATTCCAACTCTGCTCGCCGATCCACTTGATGAGTTAAGTGAGAAATGTTGGATTCGGCTGAGCCTAAACGATCCTCCTGTTCATCAATGCGCTCAGTTAGCGCCTCTTGATGCCTTTTCACTTCAGCTAACTGCTGTTGTTGCTCAGTTAACTGTTGTTGCTGTTGTTCTAGCTGGTCAATAACGTGATTGAAGGCATAACGCAGAAATGTCAGGCTCGAATCGTGTGCAAGCATAATGGTCTATCCAGAGTCGAGATTAAAGGGCAGTTGGACAATTGGCGAGAGAGTTATGGAGTGGTTAACGCAACCATGAATACTTTTATTAAGAATAAGGTACACCATCCTGTATTGATGTCGCGTTAACCATTTAGCCCCTTCTCCCTTGAAAAACGGAACAGTGGCCATATGCTTTAAGATAGTAGCCAAGGAGAGAGGAAAATGGCAAGTTCGCGGAAGTGCATAAGTATAAATCCTTACTAGGGATTGAAAAAACGCGACATGAATCGGCATGTGAACCTTCCTCTCTCCGCTACCCTTCTTTGTATCCATAGTTGTATTTCCATTACTTAGGCGACCCATATCTCGCCTCCTTCGCGCCTGAATCGGTGGGCCAGCGTGTCAATCAGTAATGCTGACTGACCAAACGCCACTGAGTAGGGCGCGTTGGCGTCGTGGACGCTGTTCGTATCGCTGATGGGGTAAATCTGGAAATGCATCGGTAGCTGTAACCGCAGCCGCACCTCTCGCACCGGCTTGCGCAGCACGTAGCAGACCAATGCTTGCTGTCTCAATCGCTGGTTAATTGAATTGGCCCAGGGATTATCTGGTTGCCAGACCTGGAGGCCAAGTAATACCTGCACTTTGTAGGCATCAGCGATTGGTTGAAGGTCGCCAGGGTAAGTAAACTTCCAGTTCAATCGCTCTTCTCGATAGCTTCGCAGCTTCATAAAGCCCAGGCAGTGCCTGAAGCGGCCTTTGGCAATCGGTTGTCCGCTACGCCTTGCCGTTTCGTCGAGCATGTCGAGGAAAGCAGATTTGCTCCACATTTCGATGTCTAAATTGCTGAGCACGCCGGGAAGATCGTAGGTTTTGAAGCGATCGCGCTCATTAGCTTCAGTCAGGTCATACAACCCACATTGCAGGGGACTAGAGCCTCGAAAGCTCTTAGCATCTTCAGCAATGGGGTTGCCTTTCTTGCCTGAAAGCTGCTGCCATTCGATAGCCCACGCCCTAACTCGCCCAGCTACTTTCTTGAGGCTAGTGTCAAATACCGCTTCACAACCGGATTGAAAGCGCTGCAAGGATCCGCCGTATTGCTGCTGGATGTAGGGATGCTTCAGGTCAAACAAAAGATTGAAGGACTGGACAGCCCCCCAGCGTTTGTAATACCCTTCAAAATCGTTGATACGGCGGTAATTGTCGCGAATGAGGGTTTGGAAGTGGATGCGATCGCATACTTCCCCATTCGTCAAAACGGCTTCATCCCCTGCGAACAGCCGCTCCACAAAGAAGTTCGGCACCAACGCATAGGCCCTAAAGCCATCAAATGAACCGCCTTGTATATTTTTGTCATGTCGGCCCAATCGGCCCAACCGCTGGACGAAGTTGCCCGCATCCGAGGATTCAAAAATTAGAAAGTTGATCTTGAAATCCACTCCGACATCAATGGTGCTGGTGCCAATCACCAGATCAGCTGCCAGAGATTCAGCTTTCTCCTGCCCTCCAGACAGACCCGTATTTTCCCGAACCGTGAGCCTATGCTGGGCAAAGCAGTCTCGAAAAACCGACGTCATCCGCTTCACCGCCGCAATGGAGTTAAGGATGATGGCTCCTTTGCTGCCAGGATGTTCTAGAAACTGGTTGAGAATGGACTCCTGATTCTCCTTCAGCCAGGTTTCAGAAGCTTTAGAGGTTGGTTCCATCGGCACAAAGGTTAGGTCAATGGACCGCGCCACCTGCCGCCAATGGTTTGCCTGTAAAGCCTCAGCTTCAGCTTGAGTCTCAGGAAATTGGTATTTCCCTTCATCAATGGGGTTAATGACTCGACAGCGAAAAGCCGCTTTATCCAACCGCTTCAACAGCGAATCGCTGGGGGTCGCGGACAAGAACAAAAACTTCTTGCGCCGATTGGTTGCCTGAATCAGCAGCATCGTATTCAAAACACTGGCCACCTGGGGTGCCGCAAAAACGTGAAATTCGTCGAAGATAAACAGGTCGAAGTCCTTGTCGATACGATTCCAAAGCTTATCAGGCGTATCGTTACTGGTCAGGTAAGCACCGCGATGGAGGTAATGGAAAATGTCGGGGTTCGTGATAAGGACTTCTGATTGCCCCGCGCGGGATGCGATCGCGCTGCCCTTCCGCAAACCCTCATTCTCCGAGTAAATTTCAAGCTCAGGTCCACTTAAACGATTCACCCTGGGCTCATTCGGTGGCTGAAAGTCATCAACGTAGCTTTGAACCTGGTTCTCTTGATCAGCGGCCAGAGCATTGGTGGGATAGAGGGCGATCGCGTGACAGTTTCCTTGCAGAATATCTAGATAAGCAGCCAGACTTTTGCCATCCCCTGTCATGGCTGTGTTGAAAACTACGTCAACATTGGGATCTCGAAGGGCCTTTAAGGTCTCAAACTGATGCCATGACAGTCCCCATCCCTGTGGCAAATGAACTTCCTGGGGAACATCTGAGGCTGGACAAGAGTAAACCGCTTTTAGCTGAATTGAATACATAATTCTAAGGAAAAGTTGTGAATGTTGAGTTTTGAGTTCTTAGTTAGGGTTTCTACTCAAAACTCAAAACTCAAAACTCAAAACTAAGAACTTAAAATATCCACCGCTCGACGTTAGTTTTTCCAACATTGTCACTGCCATACCTCCCACTGCATTAATCCCTCGTCAATGTTTCAATCCCCAAACAATCCACTAACCGACATAGAACAGAATCTTTCGCCACCTAGCCGTTACCTCTCGTAAACCGCTCGGGCAGATTTTTACCGGCCACCAAGTAGTGGGCATACGCCAAACAGGCCAAGATATCCTCTTCCTCCAAGCTGGGATGCATCTGCAACACCGCCTCATGCGTGGCCCCCTTCGCAAGTAGCGCTAAAACCACCGCTACCGTCACCCACTGCTCTCGAATAATGGGGCTGCCGTTGAGGATATGGGGATTGACCGTAATGCGCTCAATCAGCAACCGCTCGTGATCCGTCATCCTTCATCACAAAGTATCCGTATATCGTTGATCAACTCAATGTTGGCAGCGATAATAGAAATAAGCAATAGAGATATTGAATAAGTGTCCGTACAAATAGTGAAAGGCACCTATGACGCGCAAAAAGCGATCGATCACTCTGTCCATTGAGGAGCATGAAAAAGTTCAACTAGAAGCCCTGGCGCTAGAGTTTGACCAAACCTGGGGCGACAATCCCAACGTGTCGAAACTGGTGAAAGCGATCGCCCAGGGTAAGCTACGTCTTGCTGCCAACCATGATTGGAGCCGCGATCGCATCAACATGCTCAATCGCATTCTCGGCTGGCTCAAAGACGATGGCCAACTAGACGCGGCGCTTGAACTGGCCCACATTTTGCTCGAACGTAGCGAGCTCAATCTTCCCTTACGGCACGAAATTCAGGCTTGGGTAGACCAACCCAGTGCCCCTTGGCGGGTCGATATCGATCGCTGTATCCGCTTGCAACGCCCCTTTCGTCTGACCTATCAAGATGCTGCCGATCGCCTCTGGCACTTTACTGTGCGTCATGCCGTGATCGAGCGCCACGAAGATCGCCAATACCTGGACTGCTGGTGCGATGAAACCGAAGGTAACCGTGACATCGACGCTCTCAAACATAACTGGTCATTGCGCCTTGACCGCATTCCCGACGAGGCCATGATTTCTCGGGCTGACGGTTATTGGCAACCGGAACTCAGCTATATCGAGGCGGAGTTTCATCTGTTGCGTGGGTTGGCTTTTGGCTATCAGGCCAAAACCGATGCCGATGTGCGGGTCGAATGGTTGCCAGAGACCCAAATCAAGCGCGTTGTGCGGCGCATTCACAATACGTTCTGGTTCTTCCGCGAGGTGCGGCGCTATGGAGCGGACTGTATGGTGATGGGGCCAGGTGAAGTGCGCAATCGCTTTGCTCAAGATGCGATCGCCACGGTACAGCATTATCAAGATGAGTCTTCCTAGACCCAGTTCGAAAATCAGCCTGGAGTGCAAGAAGCAGCTCATGCAAATTAGCTAAGAACTTTACGTTGATCAGGAGGAATCGCCAGAATCTCTTCGAACTTCAGTACATGCACCTGCCAGGTCGCATTTTCTGAGTTAGGGTCTTGGATATTCCGATAGTGAACACCGTAAATCAGATCACCTCGTTTGTTCAAAACCCGCATTGATTCAGCGGTTTCGATTTCAGCCATAATGCGATCGCGACTGACTCCCAGCAACGCTGCTGCCTTGGCCGGCGAGAGCCACACTCCGCGAATACCATAGGACTCTAAGACTCGCTGCATCCACTGCAAATGAGCTTCGAGGAACTCAATTCTTTGCGCCAAATCGATGAGTTTTAGCTTCTCTGCCATCTCTGCATCTCCTCGTCATTCCTGATTCCTAATGCAATGACTGGTCAGTTAGTTGCCTGATTTAACGGCATCAGCGAGTACAGTCTGCAATTCTTCGAGGCGAACACCGTCATGTCCAGATGACCGATAGATTCTGATATTTTGCAATGCCAGGGAGGCGTGCTTTTCCTGTCTCTGAACTTTCAAATCCTCTGGTTGAATAATCATCGGCTCTTGTAAACCGGCATCTAGCTCATGAGCAATTTCCAATATCTTAGGTACCAAGGATTTGGGCACTCTGATAGTCTGCGTGGGTGAGTTTCGCCACTCAGAAGGGCGTCCAGCGTTTCCATTCTTTTGACGATTATTTCGCTTCGGCACTGTAATAGCTCCCTTAGCTAAAAAAGACAAAAGGGGTCCCCTCAGCGACAGCTGAGAAGACCCCTTTTCTGAGTCGAATTCTTTGTTGACTCTTCTATCTTAGCTAAACACTTTAGGAATGATTGCATCATTCGGCAAAGAAATAATTTCTTTACAAATGAAATTGCCACAAAATCGCTAATGAACACTGCTTTTCAGATATCGTCTCAATTCTCAGGGATTTTGCACAGAACCTGCATTCCATATGAGGTAGGCATTTCGAATTTTGAGACAAAAGTATTAAAAATAGTCAAAAATAAAGCTTGTTTCTGAAGGTCGCTTCAGGACAGAGTTTGAATCTCTTACGCTACAAAATCCCCTTTTATTCACCCCTTGACAAAACACGATTTTTGGTTAGCTTTCACGACTTTTAGAAGCCTGTCTTGAAGGGCTATTAAGGCTTTTAGGTTGAAAATTCCATCAAAAAACTCTAGATCCTGGGTTTGGGATCTAGAGCCTCAGTCGGGTATTCGTGATTAGCTTTAGAGAATGTTTATTGCTTCCTCGATATCTTCATCTGAAACTTCCAAGTATCTCTGTAAGGAAGCCAGGTCGGAATGACCACTAATTTCTTGAAGAACCCGTAATGGTATTCCTTTTGCGTGCATTTCAGATAAACTTGTGCGACGTCCGCTGTGGCTAGAGGCTCCTGAGATCTGGACTCTCTTAAATGCGTCTTCGAGAATCCCCATTGCGCCCCTGCGACTCAGATGCCCTCGGCCATATCGTCCCGTAAATAAGTAGGGGTTCGTCGGATCTAAGAATAGAAAGCCATAATCTTTTGAAGAAGTGACACCTAAAGGATCGTAAATGATTTCTTCGGCATCTGCGCCTGTCATCCGCTTGGCCTGAGAATCCCTGAAATATTTTCGGCATTTCTTACAGAGATAAAGCATTTCATTTTTGTATTGATTATGTTTTGTAACTCTAAAAAAATCACATTTTGGACATCGAAAACTTTTGTCGACGTGTATTTTGCCATCGGAGCTGAGGTTCTTATGACTCCAGTCACCGTACTCCTGTTTGATACGCAGTAACTCGATAGAATCTTGCCGATATCGCTCACAAAACTTTTTGAGATCGGGATGTGTTGGAATTGTTCTCGTGCCTGTTTTACCTTTCGTGATTTTTTTTGGAATAACGATTTCATCATAGACAGTATTTTCAGAAAATACATTTTTATAAGGTAGATTCACTACTTCTGAAATTCGAAGGCTTGTGTAGTAACCGAAAGCAAATACACACTTGTCACGAGCAGTGATAAGCCCATATTCAATCAGGTTTTCCATCTCGTGATGCTTTAAAAATTTAGCTTGTCCATTCCGATTGACCGGCATGTTCTTTCCTCCTGTAGTGATAGATTTCGTCGTCGAAGAGAGGGTGCAGTTGGTATACTGCTGCTCGAACTTGTTTGGGCTTAACTTCTAGATATTTTTGTAGGTTTTTGAGTCGAGAGTGGCCCGATATTTTCTGAATGACCCGTAGAGGTATACCAGCGTCACTCATTTTAGTTAAGGCAGTTCGGCGAAAGCTATGCGTGCTTGCGCCCTCTAGATTGATACGTTCACAGGCGTCATTGAAAGTCTCCTGCGCCGCAGTGTGAGATAAATGACCTTTACCACCAAAGCCGGGGAATAAATATGGATTATCGGATTCTAAGTCTAGAAATCCAAAACAGTAAGAATTAAAAACGCCGAGTTCAATCACTTTGACTTTTAGCTCTGGATATTCGAAGAAGGCTGCTTTTTCCAGAAAACGATAGCCACAATTTTTGCATTTAAGCATTTGCTTACCCCGTGATTTGCCTGCGGTTGAGAATTTTTGCCTCTGACATTTTGGACAGAGAAGGTTGCCGTCTTGGTCAATATTTTGACCACATCTAGTGCTCTTAATATCCCAATTACCCACAAGTTTGTGAATCTGTAGAAGCTGGGCTGATTGCTCAAAGTAAGTTTCCAAAGATTGCCTGAGTTTTGGATGTGTCGGGACCTCGCGGGTAGCCTGTCGAGCCTTGGTAATCACTTTAGGGACGGTGATTTTATCCCTAATCTGCCGGCCATCGAAGACATGGGCGACCTGAAGTTGTCGAGCCTCTCCAATACGGGAGGCTGTGTAACGACAAATATCAAACAGACTTCGATCGCGCTGACACTTCAATCCTTGAGTAAAAAACGCCTCTAACTCCTCATCTGTCAAAATTTTCGCTTGACCACACCCGTTTACCCTCATGAGGAATGACCCTAATCAACTTATTAACTCCTAAATAATTACTCTAAATTTTGATTCTGGTACGATTGTTGCGAAACGTTTACATTTGGGAGGCTGCCACTTTACTGATCGCTGGAGTGCAGATCGCCAGATTGAACGGCTAGCCAGATGGACTGAAGGTGAGCCTCCAGAGGAGTTCGGGGACGATCGCTGGGATTGGCGGCTTCTGCAATGGCTCGAATAGAGGGTGGCAATTCTGAAGAGGGACGGGTTTGCGCAAGTGCGCTGGTCAGTAAGTGTGTATTGCCTGGGGTGCTGTCGGCTGGCTTCGGTGTTAGCGCTGCTACGAGTGGTGGCAGTTGGTTGGTGGTTGGTGATGGCTGTAGTGTCTGGG
>Ga0208477_100643_pt1 | contig 12717 bp, 9 predicted proteins | sample HotLakmasection1_FD_184724 | JGI IMG/M metagenome (GOLD analysis project Ga0208477, IMG submission 184724) | Hypersaline microbial mat communities from Hot Lake, Washington, USA - Section #1 (SPAdes) | ecosystem: Environmental > Aquatic > Non-marine Saline and Alkaline > Hypersaline > Microbial...
CAAAGTCTCGGGGGGTGCCCGCAGTGATTGGGGGGCTCAGTTAGTCGCGATGATGTTCAGCTTTCTCGAATCCATGCGTCGTCAGGGCAAAAATGCCGTCGACCAGCTCTTTGAGCTCATTGCCTCTTCGGGGTGCTCACCCCCTGCTCTTTTGCCAGGATAATTTTGGGGCTCTGGAGGCTTTCTCATTAAGCCTCCCTTATTGCTGTGACTAATTACCGGGAAATTAGCCGGTAGGGGTTTCCGAATCTTGGGTCTAGGATACCCGCATGGAGCACTGCTTTACCGCCAGGATGACGTTCCCGTCGAATCGAGTGAGCGAGAGGGAAATAGCCCGCTCCAAAGTGACATCCGTCGAGACCAACACCGTCAGCCCCGACGAATGCCATCAGTTGCGCAACCTATGCGGAAGTCGGCGAGTCGCCATCGGGCAGCAGGTCGCGTCGCTTGAGTGACAGCCCAATGCGAGCAATGCCCGTCAGCAGAATGCTCGCGCCTAACAATGTGCCGAGGATCCAGGGCGCATTAAAGGGAAACTGGAACCAGATCATGCCGCCCAAAATCAGCGTGACGATCGCATTTCCCAAGGCCCAAGTCCAATTCTGCCGGGGACGCAGACGCCAGGCGAAAATTAGCTCAAACACGCCTTCGGTCAGCAAAAAGCTGCCCAACAAAAGTGTCAGTGTCAGCACTCCGGTGCGGGGATACACCAACAGCATGACGCCAGTAACGGCATAAAGCGCTCCCAGTAAGCCTTTCCATACAGTGTTGCCTTCGCGGCGGGTTTGGTAAGCGTAGAGCACCTTCGCCCCCCCAGCGGTGAACAGAATCAGCGCCACCCAGGTTTCCGCAAAAATGGTAGAAATGACGGGCAGGGCGATCGCCACCACCCCCAAAATCGTCAGCACAATGCCTGTCCACAAAGCGTAATCGCGATTTTGATTTTGATTTTTCTCCGCCAATTTTTCTTCTAAAGTTTCGTTAGTTAGGGTTTCGTGAGTCATAAAACCTCCTATGGGGTCGTCGAATTCGGAATTCAGCCAATATTGGGCTCAGGCAATATCAAAGATTTCCTCCGCCGAGGTGGGGTGCAGCGCGATAGTTTCCGTGAGTTCTGCAAGGGTCAAGCCGCGACGCAGCGCCGGAATGAATCCCTGAATGATTTCCGCGACATTATCCCCCACCATGTGCAGGCCAAGGATTTGGTGCGATCGCTCATCCACCACCACTTTCACCAGGGTTTGCTGCTGCTGCTCCGGCAGGGCATAGCGCAGGGGCGTAAAGCGCTTGCAATGAACGCTAACGGCATCAACCTGGTTACGGGCTTCGGCCTCGGTCCAGCCGACGGTGGCCGCTTCGGGGGCACAAAACACCGCCGAGGGCACCCAGCGATAGTTCACCGATCGCGGCTCTGGGCCAAATAGAGTCTGCGCCGCCGCCCGACCTGCCGCGATCGCCACTGGAGTGAGGGGCACCCGCTTCGTGCAGTCGCCGACCGCCAGAATGGAGGGCTGAGCGGTGCGGCTGTATTCATCCACCACGATCGCTCCCTGCTCGACCGCCACTCCGGCTGCGGCTAAATTCAGCGTTTCGAGGTGGGGCACCCGCCCCAAGGCCAGCAGCAGCGTATCCGCCATCAGCGTATCTTCACAGTGGCCCGACAGCTTGATCCGCAGGCCGTCGTCCCCCTGCTCAATCCTTTCTAGGGCGGTTTCTGACAGTAAACGAATGCCTTGATTCATCAAACTGGTGTGAATCGCCTGACGAATATCGTGGTCAAAACCGGGCAAAATGCAGTCGTTTTTATCAATCAGCGTGACCTGAGCGCCCATCGTGCAGAACATATTGCTGAACTCTGCGCCGATATAGCCGCCGCCGACAATGGTGAGCTGCCGAGGCAAGTCAGGCAAACGAAAGATATCTCGTGAGGTCAGCCCATAATCAATGCCAGGAAGATCGGGCTGCAGCGGTTTGGCCCCAGTCGCCACGATGACCTTATCAACGGTGAGGGTGCGATCGCCCAACTCCACTTTATGCGGTTCCAAAAATCGCGCTGCACATCGCAGCAACGTAACGCCCGCCTTGGTCAGCTTCGACTGGTAGGATTGCCGCAACTTGGCCTGGTGTTGCTCCATGGCAACCCGCAGCGCCGACCAATCAAAGCGATCGCACGCATTGGGATTGACCCAACCATAGCTTTTGGCGAGGCGTTGCTGGCGAGCCAACTCAGCGGCATACACCATCAGCTTCTTGGGAATGCAGCCGCGATTAACGCAAGTGCCGCCGAGCGCATCAGGGTCCGCGATCGCCACTTTTGCGCCACACTGGGCGGCGGTACGCGCCGCTGACAAGCCCCCTGAACCCGCCCCAATGACGAGTAAATCGTAGTCGTACATAGGGCTAGTCCAGTTTCTCCAAGCTCTCGGGTTTGTGCGCGGCCTCTTTGCCCGACTGGTCACTCTTGACGAGATAGCGTGGGTCGTCGTCCGAAGCGGCGACTTTTTGTCCGCTCACATGGGTTTCTGCGGTCAGCTTTTTCTGAACTACTCCTGTCGTGCTCCCTTGAGGCGTATTCCAACGCACGTGATCCCCTTGCTTTAGTTGCTGAGCCATATCTTTATTCTCCAAAAATGAGAGGGTGATAACCCTTTCAACCTAGAGAGAAACGGCGCTGTCATTGTTCTGTCATTCGACGTAACTCGGGGACAGAATCCCGCGATCGCTCCGCCAAATCTACCGGCCACAGAATTTTGGAGTCTGCAAAAACCGTCCATATTACAGATTCCGTTGAGCTTGCAAAACGGGGGGCGCACCGCCCATGGCGGCCACAAACGCATTGGACAACCCGGCAACCACCGCCGGGCCAAAACTTCACCCATTCAGTAGCATTTCTGCGCCGCTATCAGTAAACTTAGGCGTTGCGGCTGCAACAGGTTTCACGATTTTGTCCAAAACAACGCCATATGTGAATGAAATAGGCTAGTATCTTGAGCCAAGACACTATATGCAGCACCTTGCTGCGGCAATCACAGACCCACTCTAGGGCTATGTAATGGGAGGTAATTGCGCTCTATTGGGAAGACACTCTCTCAACTCGCCATTTTTTTAGAAATTGATCTTGCCATTCCCCGGCGAATTAAGTACATTTGTTTTAACCGCTCAAGCTCTGGCCAGTGCATATTAAGCGCGTAGAACTTTCCCATTTCAAGTCGTTCGGTGGCACGACTGCGGTGCCACTGTTGCCGGGTTTTACGGTCATTTCGGGACCGAACGGATCCGGTAAGTCGAACATTTTGGACGCGCTGCTATTTGCCCTGGGGTTAGCTAGCTCCCGAGGTATGCGGGCCGATCGCCTGCCCGACTTGGTCAACCAAAGCCACATGGGGCGACGCTCTACCGCTGAAGCCACGGTGACCGTCACTTTTGATATCAGCGACGTCTCCCCCGACCTCATCATTGACCGCAACCAGCCCGAGGACGAGAACGCCAACACCGTTGACGTGGAGGCAACCCACGCCGATGGAGCCGACAGTGACCCCCGCCAAGATGGGCCAACCAAGGCGGCAGATGGCTCCGCCGGAGAAGCTGCGGCAACCGCTGGCAAAGTCGTGCCCCTGCCAACCCCTCCCCGCGAGTGGACGGTGACGCGACGGTTGCGGGTCACTAACCAGGGCACCTACACATCGAACTATTACATCAACAGTGAACCCTGCACCCTCACTGAATTGCACGAGCAACTCCAGCGCTTTCATGTGTATCCCGAGGGCTACAACGTAGTGCTCCAGGGCGACGTCACTAGCATCATTTCGATGAACTCTCGCGAGCGCCGAGAAATTATTGACGAACTGGCAGGCGTCGCGTCCTTCGATCGCAAAATCAACCAAGCTCTCGAAAAGCTTGAGGTCGTGCGGGAGCGCGAAGAACGGTTTCGCGTGGTGGAACGAGAGCTGATTGGGCAGCGCGATCGCCTCGCCCAAGACCGCATCAAAGCCGAGAAGTATCAGCGACTCAAAGCAGAATTGCACACTCGTAATGAGTGGGAAGCCGTCCTGACCTGGCGGCAACAACAGCAACAGGTCGAGACTTTGCGCCAGCTGATCCAGCAAGATGCCGAGGCCATTCAACAATTGGGGGGCCAGGTACGGCAACTGGACGAAACCCTGCAAACCACAGCGCAGGAATTGGATACGTTGAATACTCGCGTCAAAGCACTGGGGGAAGATGAGCATCTGGCCCTACAGTCCCAGTTGGCGACCCAAGAGGCAGAATTTCGCCAACAGCAGCGCCAACAGCAGGGTTTGACCACTGATAGCCAGACGACGGCGGCGCATCTGCGACAAAGCCAGATTCAGCTACAAGAGCATCAGCAAACTCTGGCCCGACTCACCGAAGAAATTCAGATCTTGCAACAGGGTGAACTCGTTACCCTCACCCGCAGTCAGGCGGAGTCTCAGGCTGCCCTCGCCGCGAAACGGGAAGCCACCAGCGCGATCGCTAGTGCCTCTCAAGCCTGGGTCGAAGAACAAACCCAGCGGCGACGGCAAATCGAGGACCTGTTGCGCACCCTGGAACCCCAGCGCTCTGAACAGGTGCGCTTGCAAGAGCGGGTCAGCCAACTCACCCAGCAAATTGAGGAACTGTCAGCCACCGTCCAGGAACTTGCCCAGCAGATCGAGGCCCAGCATCCTCCTGCCCAGGGCGGAGACTCCGCTGACCATTCGGCAGCAGACATTCAAAGGCTGGCCCAAACCCTCGCTGACGCCGAACGCGAGTTAAAAGTTCAGCAGGAAACGCAGCAGCGCCTTCTGCAAGAGCAACGCCAAAAGCAGCGCGAACTCGACAAGCTCGAAGCCCAAACCCAAGCGATGCAAGAAAGTCAGGGCACCCAGGCAACCCAAATTTTGATCGACAGCGGTCTCCCTGGCATTTGCGGGTTAGTCGCCCAACTGGGTCGCGTTGATCCTCGCTTTCAACTGGCGTTGGAAATTGCTGCTGGCGGACGCTTGGGCTATCTGGTAGTCGAAACCGATCAGGTGGCGTCCCAGGGCATTTCGCTGCTGAAACAGCGTCGCGCCGGTCGCGCCACCTTCCTGCCGCTGAATGCCATTCGCGTCCCCAAAATCAGCCGCATTCCCGATTGGAAGCGACCCGATGGCCTGGTGAACTACGCCGTTGACCTGATCGACTGCGACGATCGCTACCGCAAAGTCTTTGAATTCGTTTTTGGCAGCACGGCGGTCTTCGAAACCTTGCAAGCCGCCAGAGCCCACCTCGGTCAGCAGCGCATGGTCACCCTGGAGGGGGAACTGCTCGAAACCAGCGGCGCGATGACCGGCGGCAGCCTCAGCAAGCAGCGGGGGCGGCTCCATTTCGGCACTGTCGAGCCGGGAGAATCGGAGGAAGCGATCGCCCTACGCGATCGCCTCGCCGAAATTGACCAGATTCTCAGCCGTTGTGACCAACAGGTGGGGGCGGCTAGTGTGGCCGTCAAAGCCGCCGCCGATGCCCTCCTCGAAGCCCGCCAGCAGCATCGCGAGCAGGAGTTGCAAACCGTCCAGGTGCAAAAACAACTGCGCCAACTCCAGCAGCAACGCGCCCAGGGCGAAACTCGCCTGGCCCAGTACCAGGAAGAGCTGACCACGGCCCAAAGTCGCCTGGTGGAACTAGCCAACCAACTGCCGACCCAGGAATCGGAACTGCAAGCTCAGCGCAATGCCCTCGCCGCCCTGGAACAGTCCCAAACCCATAGCGAGTGGCAACAGGCCCAGTCCGAAGTGCAGACTTTGGAACAGCAGTTGAGCGATCGTCAGGCCATGCTCCAGGCGGCGGAACGCCGCCTGCGGGATTTTCAGGCCCAACAAGAGCGCACTCAGCTGGCCCTGCAACAGCAGCAAACCCAAATTGCCGACTATCAGCAACAGCAAACTCAGCAGGATCAGCAACGCCTCGCCCTCGAAGCCCAGCAAGCAGAACTCCATACCGCCATGCAGCAGACCCGGCAGCAACTAAGTGCGCTGGATGCGAAACTGGCCGAGGAGAAGGGGAATCGCGATCGCGTCGAAGCTCAATATCGCGATCGGCAAACCCAAAAGCAACAGCTTGAGTGGCAGCGGGAAAAGCGCCTCGAAACCCGCCAAGAACGGCAGCAGCAGCTAGCTGTTTTGGCAACTGAATTGCAGAACCAAGCCGCTGAACTCCCTGACCCACTGCCCGAAATTCCTGACGACACGGATCTCGAAGCGGTCAAAAAACAAATCCGCTCTCTTCAACGCCGCCTCGAAGCTCTCGAGCCAGTGAACATGCTGGCCTTGGAAGAGTACAACCAGACCCAGGAGCGTTTGGAAGAACTTTCCAACAAACTGACGACCCTGCAAGAGGAACGCACTGAACTGCTGCTCCGCATCGAAAACTTTACCACCCTGCGCCAGCAAGCCTTCCAGGAAGCATTTGAGGCGGTCAATGAAAACTTCGGCGAAATTTTCGCCCAGCTTTCCGATGGCGATGGCTATCTACAACTCGACGATCCCCAAAATCCCTTCAACGGGGGCCTCAATCTGGTGGCTCACCCCAAAGGCAAACCCGTGCGGCGACTCGCGTCCATGTCCGGGGGGGAAAAATCCCTCACGGCCCTGAGCTTTATCTTCGCGTTACAGCGGTATCGTCCCTCATCGTTCTACGCCTTCGATGAAGTGGATATGTTCTTAGACGGTGCGAATGTGGAGCGACTGTCTAAAATGATTAAGCAGCAGGCTAAGCAAGCCCAGTTCATCGTGGTCAGTTTACGACGTCCCATGATCGAGGCGGCACAGCGCACCATTGGGGTGACTCAGGCGCGAGGTGCCTATACGCAAGTGCTCGGCATCAACCTGGAGCCGCAAAGTGCATCCATGTAGATCTGTTAAGATCAGAGTCCTCCTGTAGAATCATTTTTTAAACCGAACTGCGGTTTACTTGCAGAATTCAAGTTCCAACCAGGCTCCGGCTATGACCCCATCCTACGACCAGTTTCGTCAACGCTCCGATTTTTTGGGCACACAAGTTGTCACCAGAACGACGGGTAAAAGCCTGGGATTTGTCAGTCAGCTATGGGTCGATGTCGATCGCTGCGAGGTCGTTGCCGTTGGTCTGCGAGAACAGCTTTTACCGGGGGTGATGTCGGGCACTGAGCATACGATGCAGCTCAGCAGCATTCGTCAGGTGGGCGACGTCATTTTGGTGGATGACGACGACGTGATTGAGGACGACCTGAATCTGACCCCCTACAGCACCATGATCAACTCCGAGGTAATTACCGAATCGGGGGAAATGTTGGGACGCTTGCGGGATCTCAAGTTTGATGTGACGACTGGCAAGCTCGAATCGATCATCATCGCGTCCTTTGGTCTGCCCAAAATTCCCGATCAGGTGATCAGCACCTACGAATTGCCAGTCGATGAAATTGTCAGCAGTGGCCCCGATCGCCTGATCGTGTTTGAAGGGGCCGAAGACAAGCTGGTGCAGTTGAGTGTCGGCATTTTAGAACGACTGGGGATTGGCCGGGCTCCCTGGGAGCGCGATGACGGCAGCGAATACATCATGCCCGTTTCCACCGCGAACCAATTGCCCTCAGGGGTGCAGATGCCCGTTGAGCCGATGCAGCAAACCCGTGCCCCCGCCATGGAAGAGCGCTGGACGGAAGATGATTGGGGCGAACCGGAACCCATCTCGGCGGATCCCATGCCTCAGCGACAAGCGGAACTGGCCTATCGAGAAGCCCCGCTGGAGGAAGAAGACAATTGGCCTACCCAGCCGGTCAATCCGGTTCCTGTGGACTACGAAGCGGACGTGAAAGAGGTCACCGAAGATATCTGGACTGACGATGAGCCGGAGCCGTACAACGCGCCGCCGGTCAATATTCCTCAGAAAAAGAAGGTGACTGAGTATGAGGAAGAGTTGGATTACTAGATCTTGGGGGCGCGATCGCTCACCCCTCGCTCTCTGTTCTGGAATTTCCTGCCTCTCAAACCAGTCTCCCCCAAGTTTTCCACAGGGTGTGGGGAACTATCTCTGGGTGAGTGATGTAAAATGCATTTCCGGATTGAGGATTGCATCGCGATCGCTCCATCCTGGCGCTATCAAGGCTCACAGCAATGGAGACATTTGTGTGGGGCTATACATTCACCAAGTCAGAGCATCATGGGAGAACTCGAAACCCTATCGGTGATGGGACTGCCCATTCACTGGGGCACACCGTACGAAGACTGGTTGCTGGAACGGCAGCATCGCGGCTTGGGGGCGCACGTGGTGACGCTAAATGCCGAGATGGCGATGCAGGCGGACAACCATCCGGAGTTAAAAGCGGTCTTGTGCAACGCTGAACTTGCCATCCCCGACGGGGCAGGCATCGTGCTCTATTTTCGGCTGAAGGGCAAACGCCTGCAGCGATGTCCGGGGATTGAGCTGGCAGAGTCCCTGCTACAAAAACTCGCATCGGATCAATCAGCGTTCTTTTTGGGCGCTGCGCCCGGAGTTGCCGAGGCCGCCGCCCAGCGTTGGCGATCGCGCAAACCTGACCTGACCATTGCCGGTATTCAAGATGGCTACTTCACCCCAGAAGCCTTGCCAGCTTTAGAAGAACGCCTCAAGACTCTCCAGCCCACTGTGATTTTGGTGGCCCTGGGCGTCCCGCGACAGGAGTTTTGGATTGCTCAGCGGCGATCGCTGTGCCCCAGTGCCATTTGGGTCGGCGTCGGCGGCAGCTTTGACATCTGGGCGGGCAATAAACAACGGGCTCCGGCGTTCTTTTGCAACAACAATCTGGAATGGCTCTATCGGCTCTATCAAGAGCCCTGGCGCTGGCGACGGATGTTGGCGCTGCCCCGATTTGCCCTGCGGGCTTTGACCTATTCGGTCGGCCTCTAAAGTTGCCTTCCGTGACTTCAGAGTTCACCCACTTTGCCAACCCCAAACCAGGGTTCCCGGCTGGAATGAGGGTCAGGGCGATACAATTCAGACAGCGCATCCGAGAATAAATGTATGTTACGGAAAACGTCCCTGGGCAATGTCTTACTGGTAGTCGGTGGAATCCTCACGATTGTTGGGTTTGTCGCCTATTTTCAAGACAATGCGACGCTCAACTTAGCCGGTTTCTTCTATGGCATTCCCGTGTTGTTAGGCGGTCTGGCGCTGCGAGCAGCCGAACTCGAACCAACCCAATATTCTCAGGAAACGTCTCCCGAAGTGCTTGCCCTGCGCGAACAGCAAGCCACCCCCACGCAAAATCAGGTTCGCAGCGACGTTACCCGCTACCGGTATGGCCAAGAGGCCCATCTGGATGAAGTGCTAGAACGTCTGGGGCTGGCTCCTTCTGATGACCAACGACCGGAATTGGTAGCCGTGCGTGAAGAGGCGATCGATGGGGCTTATACGCTGGTGCTGGAATTTGACTCGCCCGCTGTGCCCCTGGCGAAGTGGTTAGAAAAGCAAGACAAGATCGAAAAATTCTTTGGCCCTAATATTCGCGCTGAAATAACCGAGCCTCAGGCCCATAAGGTGGACCTGGCGCTGATTGCCGTAGCGACTCCCGAACCCGTCGAATCCGTTTCTTAAGGGCAATGAGCTATGACGCGATCGCGCTACTCCCAAGCATGAAAAGGATGCTTGGGCATTCGGGCTGGGGATTGTGGGTCGCATCACCTGCAGTTGGGGAGTTTGGCCGCGATCGGTAAGGGGCGGACCTACCCTACGTCGGTTTTTTTTCAGGGCACCCTTTGCCTTGGCACAGGAAAACCGGTCGCCCTCAAACCCATGGCAGCATCCACTATCAGCTATCAGCCCCGTTCAATATCCTTCACACTCAGTTTTAGCGTTAGGCTAACTCTGCGGTAATAGTCGGTGAGGACACTGGACTTGGTGAGCGATCGCCCAGAGCCAATTCCAACCAATCTTCGAACCGTATGTAGCCTTGCCTGACGTCATGGACTGACTTGCGTGTTTCGACTGATCCTTGCGTGTTTCGACCGATCTTAAAACGCGCCGGAGATTTTTCATCCGTGAATATTCCCTCGATGACCTCGGGAAATTGGTTTTTACTGTGATTGGCTCAGTGTAGTGCAGTGGCAACCGCCAGATCAGATTAAGAGCAGTCGCTAGAAAACGGCAGCGCTCACCTCAGCGACCATCAGGGGTACAGTTAAAACTTTTTTGATGATGCGCATCTGCTTTTGGATAGGCGATTCACAGATTTTACTGGTCAAGAATTCATCAACCGTTGTTTGGTGGCTCGCAAGCCATGGTTTTCCGCTCGTTAACTGACGAATCTCAAGTTTTACCTCAGACGAGAGTTTATCTAACTTAACAGCCTAGTTGCAGCAACCACCTGCCCATGATGGCTAGAGCGTTGTCCAGCCATTTCCTTCGGAGGCCAGCCCCTTGCAAGTACATCCCCCCCACAAAACGCAACGTTTATCCTCCAAACCGGTAACCCAGACTTATGCCCTCGTGACGCGATGGCAGCCGATACAGACTGTGAGGAGATGGCGCGATCGCTTCTTTGCCAAGCGCAGCATCGGCACCAAAATTATTTTGGGCTATGGCATTTCCTTAAGCATTGCCGTGCTCGGCACCTCCACAGGACTCCTCATCGGCAACCACTATCAGCGACAAGTAAAGCAACAGCAGCAGCAGGCCTATCACCGGGTCAGCTTGCTCAGCCAACTGCAAGTAACGATGTCGCACTTTCGTCCAGAGCGAGAATTTTTACCCGTCCTCAGCGATCCTTCTCGCTTTGAAACCGCTCACGATGCCTATCATCAACGGCTAGCAGATGTGCAGGCTTTGCTCACAGAGATTCAGGCGACTTTGACAGCCAGAGACGCGGGAACCGTTCAATCTTTTCTTAATGCTTTTGAGAGAGAAGTTCAGCGGTATTCTGATGAACTGGCAGTAATTTTGCATGACATTGATTCTCAGGCAATTAATGCTGAAACAGTCAGTAGAATTGAAACCCAAATGGCCGACTTCACCAATGGCCCAGTGTATCTCCGATTGTTTCGCTATTCGGATGAACTGACAAGTTTTGTCAACCAAGCTGAAGCAAATAGCGAGGAAGCTAACCAGGAGTTGGCACGGGCTGCCAATCTCAGCGTCAGCATTATTGCTGGCAGCATGTTGCTATCAATTATGATTGCCGGACTGCTGTCTTGGGAAATTAGTCGAGCGATTAGCTCGCCGATCAAGGAAGTTACAGCGATCGCCAAACAAGTGACGGAGCAAGATGATTTCAGTCTCCGCACGCCAGTCAAAACCCAAGACGAAGTAGGCATCTTAGCCACTTCTCTTAATGAGTTAATTCAACGGATCGCCAACTACACAACTGAACTCAAGGAAGCTCAAACCCAACTCATTCAAAATGAAAAAATGTCGAGTTTGGGACAAATGGTCGCTGGCATTGCCCATGAAATCAATAACCCCGTTAACTTCATTTACGGCAATCTTAACCATGCGCAGGAGTACGCCGACGATCTACTCGACCTGATTCAACTGTATCAAAACGAATATCCAAATCCGCAGGAAAATATTCAAATAGCCAGCGAAGAAATGGAACTGGAATTCATCCAGGAAGATCTGCCCAAACTCCTCGATTCCATGAAAGTCGGAGCCAATCGAATCCGGCAAATTGTCCTCTCTCTGCGTAATTTCTCGCGTTTAGATGAGGCTGAAATGAAAGCGGTCGACTTACACGAAGGGATCGACAGCACGCTCTTGTTGCTCAATAATCGCCTTAAGCAAGGCATCGACGTGGTCAAAAACTATGGCGACTTACCGGCAGTGGTCTGCTATCCAGCGCAGATCAACCAAGTCTTTATGAATATTATCAGTAATGCGACTGATGCCCTCTTGGCAGATAAAGAATCTTCTGACCAAACCGTCACCATTTCGACTGAAGCGGCTTCGGGTCAGGTGGTGGTAAAAATCCGGGATAATGGTCCGGGCATTCCCGAAGAAATCAAAGGCCGACTATTTGATCCTTTCTTTACCACGAAACCCATTGGTCAAGGGACTGGTTTAGGGTTGTCAATTTCATATCAAATTATTCAAAAGCATCAGGGAGCGATCGCCGTTAATTCTGCTTTGGGGCAGGGCAGCGAGTTCGTAATCACTCTGCCGATTAAAAATCAGCCCACATAATTTGAGGAAATCTTGTCAATGGCTGGATCAAGTTAGATTTTCAAGCATTTGGGAGTACTAGATTAGTGAGGCTTTGTCAACATTTTGCTGACACCTGAAATTGCTGGTTAAGCTAATTAAGCCGCTACAAATTCCTATCGGGACTGGATTGAACAGAACCATCTGATTGTTTTTAGTCCTGGCTTGAAAACGATTTATTGATATTTAAAACCTTTTCGGTGGCCGAGAATTTTCGATTTGTTTGTCACTTATTTAGTTAAGGAGATCTAACCAATGAACGGTTCACTGAAATCAGTATCGCGCCGCTCAATGCTGTTTGGCATGGCGGGATTTGGGGTAGCGATCGCCCTCAATGCTTGCAGTAATTCCAGCCCTTCTGCTGACAAAGGCACCCCCCTGAAAGTGGGTGGCAATATCGGCAATGTCCCCTGGGAATTTCGCGATGCTGAGGGCAATGTGGTTGGCTTTGAGGTGGATTTGATTAATTTGATCGGGGAGCGGTTGGAACGCCCCATCGAGTTTATCGATATGCCCTTCACGGAACTCTTT
>Ga0208477_100668_pt1 | contig 12321 bp, 7 predicted proteins | sample HotLakmasection1_FD_184724 | JGI IMG/M metagenome (GOLD analysis project Ga0208477, IMG submission 184724) | Hypersaline microbial mat communities from Hot Lake, Washington, USA - Section #1 (SPAdes) | ecosystem: Environmental > Aquatic > Non-marine Saline and Alkaline > Hypersaline > Microbial...
CCCCCTGCCGAGCCCGAGGCGTCTGAGGACGAGTTCTCTCTTGATACAGCCTTTGGGGAAGAACCTGAAGCGTTTGCGAATCCCCCAGAGAGCGCCGATCACGATGAAGCGCCCCTGACTTTAGAAGCCTTAGAAGATTGGGCGGAGTCAGAGCCGGACCCGCTCGCGGCCCAGACTGAAGCCCCTGACCTGACCTCTGAGAGCTTATTTGACGCGGCCTCAGCCGGAGACGAAGACGATTGGTCCCTCACCTTAGAAGACATTTCCCTGGAGTTAGAGTTGCCTGACTGGTCCAGCAACCGGCTCAACTTTGCTCCAGAGACTGACGTCAGCGATCGCCTCACGGACGAGAACCTGACCGCCCTGACCCTTGACACTGAGCTATTTCCCGATGCGGAAAGTTCTGCGCCCCCCGCCGATGCGGCGGGGGCAGAGTCCGTCACCCCAGATGAACTGGTGGAAAACTTAGCCCCCGGCGACCTGCCCGACGATATTCCGCCCGTCACCGATGACTTGTCGTTGGAAAACTGGGGAGCCTCGCTGGACGAAGCCCCCACAACCCAGTCTCCGGAAAGCTTGTCCTTTGAGGATCTGGATTTTGACCTATCGCTCGATTTGGCATCCGATATGCCAGCCTCATCGGCGACGCCAGAGGCCGATGACATAGCCCCCGAGGATCTCTTTTCTGAGCTGGCTGATGTCGAGTTGCCGACCCTGGATGAGGTGGCCGCCTCAGCGCCGCTGATCGCTGACCGTGAGGCCACCGTCATGGCGGACACGGAACGGGATGCCAATCGCCCTGATAGCGCCTTTGAGCCCAGTGCCCCCGTGGCTGATGAGCGCGATGACAATCCCACAGACGCGATTTCGACCCTGGGGGATCTGGGGGATGCGTTCCCGATTAACCTTCCTCCTGATGTTCCCAGCCCGGAGGACAAAAACGAGTTTCTTGCTGCCTTTTCACTGGTTGAAACAGAGGATGAGGGCGTCCGTTTAACGTCAGAGGTTCCCAGCACGGCCCTATTTGAAACCCTAGCAACCTTGCCAGATGCCGAACCCGCGATCGCTGCTCCGGTGCCTGACAGGAGTCCCCTAGCCTCTGAACAACCCGCCGTCGACCTTCCCGAGGCCGCCGCTGCGCCACCGTCAGAAACGCCCCCACCCGACTGGTCCATTCAGGGCTCGGCAGACGAGGGCTATCGTTTGCAGCTAGACGACACCCCCGTTTCTGAGACCATTGACCAGGCGCTTGCCAATACGCCGGATCCGCTGACAGCAAGTCTTCCCCAACCGCCGGAGGAAACGGCGCAACTCCAGCGGCAACTGGGGCAGCGGCTCTTACCCTTGACCGATATGACGGCGGCTACGGCGCTCCCGTTTTCAACTGCCACTAACTTGACCGCCTTGCCTGAGACCGACGCCCCCATCGCGTTTGCGGGCACCCCCAGCGACCGGGCGATCGCCGCTGACCGGGCTTTGCCCGAGGTGCCAGGGCTCCCGATCGCGGGCTCGGTCGAAGCGGGCTTCACGATCGCCCTGTCCCCAACGTCGCAGCCGGTCAATTGGGACACCCTGGAATTACTGCCCGACAGCGAGACTGACGCCATTCTGGCCGCATCCCCCGATCCCACCTCCGCCAGGATTGCGGAGCAGGCCGATCCAGGAGAGACCGAGGCCGACTCAGAGCCCACGGACGCGCTCCCCGGCTTTTGGAGTCCTGATCTGGAAGACCGCATGGCCGCGGACTTTACGGAAGCCACAGGCCGCAAGACCAGCTCAGAAACACCGTCTTCAGAGGCGATCGCGGGTCCCCTGACGGATGATGAATTAGCCGATCTCTTTCCACCTGAGGAGTCACTCACTGACGCAGCCTTGCTGACCGAAGCCGACGCAGAGGATGATTTCGGCCTCGAAGCCCCCGCGAGTCAGCCCGCTGACGTGGTCTCCTGGGAAACCGCTTCAGCCTTCGGCGAAAGTGCGCCAGCCCCGTCGGAGACTGACATGCCGCTATCGGATGAGACTGTCAGCGATTTTGCGGAATTGTTTCCGCCAAGTGAACCCGCGATCGCGCCAGAACCAGAGCCCCCGGCCATTGACACCGTTCTGGACGACACCCCGGCGGACAGTCAGGAAGTCACTCTGCCAACAGAGGCCGCAGACGAGTTATCCTTCCCAGGCGAGCCCGCTGCCGGCGACAGTTTCGATTGGGACCCCATGGAGGCGGACTTTCCCTCGGCGGAGTCGACCTCAGAGTCCCCCTTGGATAGCGACCGTGACGATGACGATTTCGCCGCTATCCCAGCGCTAGACGATCTCGACTTGTCCATGGAAGAGATTTCCGAGTCTGAGATTGAGATGGACGAAGCCTTTCACTCTGCCTTTGATGACCTCTCACCGGACCCCGATCTGCTGGCGGATGAGGGGGAGTCACCAGCCGAGGTCTTCCTGGATGAGGAGCCGCCGTCAGCATCGGAAATGGCAGTTGAGGGCCGAGATCGCCCCGCGATCGCCCCGCCGCCGTCGCTGGAGACCGAAGAGGCCCCGGCGGAGGCTGACGCCGATGCCGATGCCGCTATCTTTGCCTCCTCCGGCGTGCTGGCGACCTTGGGCGACCATGAGCCCGCAGCGGGACAGCCCGATGAGGATGCCGCCGCCGAGGCGGGGATAGAAGCCGAATGGTATCTCGGTATTGACTTAGGCACCACGGGCTTGTCAGCCGTGCTGATGGAGCCTGACAGCGGCTCTGCCCATCCCCTGTGCTGGGTGGCGGCCTCCGCAACCGAAGACCAACCCGCAAACTTTCGGATGCCGACAGTCGCCGCCTTTCAGCCCCCAACCGCGAACTCCGCCTCTGTGGGTGAATTAGTCGCTGTCGGGCAAGCGGCTGAGGCGGCCTCGGAGCAATTACTGCACACCCTGCGTCCGCTGCTGCGAGTCGGCATTCCCTATCACTCGCCAGACGCCGGAGCCGAACCCGTTATTCAGTGGGCGGATTCCCAGACGGTTTCGCAACCACAGATCATGAGTGCGGTGCAGGCCTTATTGCAGTTGATCAGCCATCCCGATGAGGCAGGGCCACGCTTGGAGGCGATCGGCTTAGACGCCGATGCGCTCCAGACTGCCCTCGACCACCTGCAAGGGGTAGTGATGGGCGTGCCAACCAACTGGTCAGATACCTACTGCTTCAATATGCGAGAAGCGGTGTTGACCACCGGCTTGGTGGCGTCCCCTGGGCAAATATTTTTTGTCGAAGAGGCGATCGCCGCTATCCTCTCGGGCTTGCCTGACCCCAGCGCCCCGCTACTAGAGCCCAATCGCCAAGTGCAAACCCTATATCAGTGCAACTGGCAGGGGGGGACGGTCGTCATTAGTGGCGGAGCCTCCTGTACCGAGGTCGGCATTGTCGATCTGCCTCAGCCCCTCGATGCCCTCAGCCGCGAAGACTTTAAGCTGCGCAACTTGGCCTATGGCGGCGATGCCCTGGATCTGGATATCATCTGTCAGTTGCTGATTCCCCCGGAACGACGACAGCCCCTGGGCCCAAGCGATCGTCGTCAATCCAACCAGGGCTGGGGCTGGCAGTCCGCGCTGCCCGAAGTTGCTAATGCCCGCTGGGAAGATTTGCAGATTGAAGCGATCGATCTTCCCCAACTGGCCGAACCCGACCCCAGTGCTCGGCAACGCCTGCGACAGCACCTCCGGGCTTCTCCCCTCGGGCAGAGCCTACTCGAAGCGGCGCGTTATCTCAAGCTGATTTTGCAAAACCAAAATCAGTATCAGCTCGAACTGGCGGATCAGTCCTGGCGAGTACTGCGCCGTGATCTAGAGAGTCGGGTGCTGGTGCCCTACATTCAGCGAATTAATCAACAGGTCAATGCCCTGCTCAGCCAAACGGGGTTGGCCTCTCAGGGGATCAATCAAGTGATTTGTACCGGCGGCAATGCCTCGTTCAACACGATCGCCAAGTGGCTCCGACAAAAATTTCCCAACGCCACCATCATTCAAGACACCTACCCGAGCAACCGGCCCCAAACCTGCAGCCGCGTCGCTTACGGTCTGGTCAATCTCTGCCGCTATCCCCAGGTGTTGGATGTGCCCCGTCACCAATACAGCGACTACTTTTTGCTCTATGAAATGATGCGGGTGATGCCCGATGCGCCCATGCCCTTTGACGGTATTTTGCATGTGCTGGAAGAACAGGGCATCAATACCGAAGTGTGTCAGTCGCGGATTGCCGCAATTCTGGAAGGGCACCTGCCGCCAGGGCTACTGCCCGATGCCGCCACGCGGGAACTCCTCAGTCGAGCAACCTTAATGAGTCCCACCTACCAAAACCTCGCCGCCGGTAGTTTGTTTAGCAAGCAAACCCGCGACATTTACATGGTGAATGCGGCCCAGCGCGATCGCCTGCGCAACCACCTCACGATGCTCATGCAAGACAAACAGCAATCGCTGACGGAGCCGATGATTGCCCAGCTTGTGGCCCTGTAAGGCTGTCACCCAACAGCCTCAGTCTGGTTAACAGGAAACCGATTGCTGGGGAATGCTTACGCAGGGGCTTTGGTGGGGCGTGGCGGCGAGGCCAGGAGATAAGTGGCTGATTTGACCACAACAACGCCAATCAGGCGATAACGCTTGAGCCACCAGCCGGGCTCTAACCAAATCGCCTGGCTGAAAAAGCGCAGCGCCAAGAGCCCGTTGGCAAAATTAGGCAGGCATTTATCAAAGCACTCAAACAGTAGATAACGGTAGCAATTTGCTAAGCAAGCAGACTTATTCAGAGGGGCGGCGCGGCGATCGCTCAAATGTTTTGCCATCACCTGCATGAGGCCCTGTTCTTGCCGCCGCAAGTTGCTTGACCACGAGCGCGCTGACTCGGCTTTGCGATATAAAATTTGCACTTGGGGCACAACCACAAAAGGGTAATGAGCTGCCAGCGTCAGGTACATATCCCAATCTTGTCCGGCCAAAATTGCCTCGTCAAATCCGCCCACGGCTCGCATCGCCTCGGCTTTGATTAACGGATTGGAACCGTTAGCTAAAAAATTATGTTTAAGTAACTCTGCAAAAATATCGCCTTGGGCTTGTGAGCGAGCTGTCGACTGGATCACCTGTCCGGTTTCATCAATGATGTCTGTCCAGCTATAGGCCACCGCCGCCGCTGGCGTATTCTGTAAGGCTTCGAGTTGGGATGCCAGCTTGTCGGGAGTCCACAGGTCATCAGCATCAAGAAACGAAACGAAAGTTCCGTTAGCCTTTTCCAATCCACGATTTCTACTTCTTTGGGGACCAGCGTTCTCAAAAGTAAAAATTCGGATGCGGGGATCGGTGAATTGCTGAAGAATCTCCAGAGTATGATCTGTGGAGCCGTCATTGACAATGATGAGTTCGAAATCATCAAACTTCTGTTGTAGGACTGAATCGACCGTCTCGGCAATAGTTTTTGCCGCATTATAGGCAGGAATGATGACCGATACTGTTGGCATGATCGTAATATTGAACTCATTCAAGATCAGATTATTGCTCTTTTCTGGGGTCGCTATAAGAGCATTTTTAAGACCAGCGACGAATGTAAACTGGACTGAGCAAACTACCTAGATGAAACTCAAATTCGAAGGCGGTTGCCAGATCTTCATGAGTATGCTTTTTGTGCTTTAAGATGTGCCAGCATAAGCGCCGAAAACTACCTAAAAATAGACGGAATACGATGATCGGCTTACGCCAATTTTCAGCATTGATTAATAACAGCTGGCATGTCGTTAATCCACAGCTTCTTGCTAACTGTAGTAAATAATCTCGTTCTAAGCGCTGAGCGGGAATTTGATGAGTCGTTCTCAGCGCCGGTGCATACATAATTTTCCAGCCTGCTTTGTGAATGTGCAAAAGTACTTCGTAGTCTTCTCCGCCTAACATTCCAGTCTCCTTGACCCGACCAATGAGGGCTGGTTGTGAGGGTACATTGTCGAGCCATGCCTGTTTCCGAACGACTAGTGAAGCGGCAGGCGGTAGCTGCAGCTTGTTTGGCTCAAATTCCTTAACTTCATTGCCATGATTGCGGATGGCCAGATAGGGCTTGATAGCGTCAAACCCCGCTGGCGGTTCGATATCAAAGCAGCCATCAATGGGGCCGCTAAAGGCTCCAGCAGCAGGAAATTGACGGCTGAAGGCGATCGCTTCTGCCACCCAGTTAGTTGCGGGCAAGTTGTCATCATCTAAAAAACCAACCAGTTCACTATGGGCCTGTCGGATCCCGGTTTGACGAGCAAAGGCAGCTCCCTGAAGCGGCTCCAAGACGTAGCGTAGCGGTACGTCAATATTCCAGGTTGATTGATATTGTTCTACGATCGCCGCGGTTTCATCCCGGCTATTGTTATCCACAATGATGATTTCCCATTGCAGATCGGGTGGCACCTCTTGAGCCTGCAAGCAATCGAGTACCTTGGGCAGACGTTCGGCTCCGTTGTAGGTAGGGATCACGACCGAGAAATCCATAGCCTTATCTCCATGAGGCGCAATGCAACAGCAACTCAGGAGCAGAGTCAATCTCAGGGCAACGCTGGTATGCCGACCAGCGCTGGCACCAATTTAAAGGGGGACGATCGCGTAACCACGGGGCTTGAGGTTGCTGTGAGGTTGAGAGAAACTGCTCCCTCTCAAAGTACCCAGTTGCCGTGAGTAATCCACAGACGCTAATTGCCAGCAACAAAAAGCCAGGGAATTGCTTCCCTGGCCTGTAAAGGTGATGAATGGGCTGAAGCCGCGATCGCGGCTTCAGGGGCAGTTGACTAACGGCGACCCAGCCACTTAGCGGCGATCGCCCCGACGGCAGCCCCGATAATCGGGTTGCTCAAGAATTTGAGAAGGGCCGGTTGATCAGCCAGTACTTCTTGAAAAACGTCTGGGTGGTTGTGGTACGTGAAAGCTGCCAGCTTGCTCACATCATCCGCATTCATGTGGCGAGCGTGGTGGGTAGAAAGGCCCAACCGTTTTTCCAGATCGCGATCGCTCAACCCCCGTTCTTTCAGATGCTTAAAGAATTCACGGGCGACATCATCCCGCTCATTCGGCTTGATTTGAGAAATTGCCTTTTGCAATTCTGGTTCCATTTCCTGAGTCGGAATCCGCTCTGGATGGAAGCCCTTGCCGAAGAGCTGACGTCGCTCATCGCGGGAAGACCGCTTCGCGAAATCGTCAAAATTCGCGTATTCGTTTTCCGGACGGGTAGCGTTTTCATCCATGCTTTCCACATTACCGCCAGCCAAATCGTTCATGATCTGACGTTTATAGTCTCGACTACTAGCCATAGTTTTCCTTTTCGTTGCTTAATATTGGATTGCGCCAGTCACCTTATCGATATTCGATATTGCGAGTGGTGTCGTTGTAATTTGCCGACAGCACCAGTTCTTTATCCGGTGCGTAAACCAGGACGCTAAGGTCACGGTGGGGGAATTTGTTGTGAAACCCTTGCATGAGCGATCGCGCCAAATCTTTCACCTCGCGCGGATTCACATCGGGCGAAATGACGACTCCTAGCTTGTCGTTGTCACGCACATAGGCGTCATCAATGATGCCTCGGGCGGTGCGCACCACCCACTGACCATACTGTTCACCCGTAGCGGTGTCGCCGCGTTCGAGCTGACTGTAGCCAGACGTCGAAGGCAGCGCCGGATTTTGGCTGGTGGGGGCGGCACTACACGCGCCCGTGGTCAACAGGATCACGCCCAGAAAGAGGGCGATCGCACTTTGCTGAATTCGTCGCAAAATAGTCATGTTTTTCCTCACTCAGTACAACACATCGATCGGCTGAAAGTCAGGCCGGTCGGAGATCATAGATGCCCCAGTCACGCATGCCATATTCTCCCAAGGTTGACGCCGCTGACATCAGGTCTTGATTGCGACCTCGCATCGTCACCAGATAGTCACCATCGATCAAATGGCGGCTGTAAAGATTGGCTGACTCGTGGGCAATGCCCAGGTTTTCAAGGACACTAACCGTGCTGTAAGAGGAGTGACGATTAGCCACCTGGGAAATCGCTTGCGCGTCTGGCCCCATAATCAGCGTGGTGCCTATCCCTGGCAGTTCCACAGGGTCGGCTTCTGAAGCCCAACCCGTTCCCGTTGCCCCCGCTAGGGAATTGCTTTTGCCCATGGTTTGGTTGGCAGGGGTGAGGGCGTCCGCCTCGCGCACCAAAATTGAGAGTTGGTGCATGGGGAAACCAGCTTTTCGGAGTCGGTCCAATGCGCCTTCCATCTCGCGGCGATCGCGGAAAATGCCCACTGCTCGCCGCTCGTCAGTATTGTCAACGGGATGACTGGCACTGCTGGGTACCGCCTCCACTGGGTTAGAAGCGTGAGGAAGGCCCGTAGGCGGCAGCAAACCATCGTTAGTATCGTTAGGCAGATGAGGATATTGCTGATCTGCGGGATGGTCAACGCGATTGTCGGCGTTGCCTCGTCGTTTATCGACGTCTTGAGCAACACCGCTGGCGGCGAGTCTCCCAGCATCTACCCGTCGTTCAGGCTCGTCGAACTGCGATTCACTGGATTGAGTTTTGTTCCCCGTCACGGGATAAATCCCCCAATCTTCAATTCCCGCGTCCTTCAACGTCTTTTCAGCACGAGCAATTTCAGGTTCCGTATCTCTGAGCATGACCAAATAGTCGCCATTGGTCACGCGGTCTTGATAATGCTTAGCCCGATGCTCTGGAATTCCCATGCCGATCAATGCGCCGACTAAGCCCCCAGCCGCTACGCCTGCACCGGCTCCAATCAGAGTCGACAGCACCGTAGCAGCTTCTCCTGCCAGGAGGGCTGGCCCAAAACCAGGAATAGTTAAGGTACCAAGACCGACTAATAGGCCGGTCACCCCGCCCAAAATACCGCCTGTGACGCCTCCAACGGTGCCGCCTTGCTCGGCACGATTGGTCACCTCATCTTTGACATTCACGCCAGCGATCGCGTTTTGTCGGCCTGGATCTTTGGCGATCACAGAGACATTATTCATTGAAAAGCCAGAGTCACTGAGCGCTTGCAGAGCTGAAGCGGTTCTAGGACGATCTGGAAAAATACCCACTGCTCTTCTGTGCTCTGAAGCCATAGATGATGAACCTCTCGATATCCGTTCTGCGCTTTGCGTCGTCTATATGAACGTTTTAACGATTACGGAGGGCAAACCTCATCGCTCATTAGAGGTATCGGAGGGCGTGCAGAAAGGCAGATCTTGTGCGTTACACGGCGAATCTAATCGACTCTAAGCAGCGACATTTGGCCGTGTTGGGATAAAAGAATGCTGTCCATTTTTGGCCCCTTAATGTAGCAGTAAAAAAATCAGAAGCGCCAGTCTTTCAATGGAACGATAGTCATGCTGACCGACCCATCAGAGGATCGGTTCAGCATGACTAATACTCGTACTCGACGGCATAAGTCTCGATACCGATCAAAAGTCCCGCGCCCAAAGCTTGGGCTACAGTTTATACCCATCTCGATTGTCCCCTTAACAGGCGCATTCGCCCCTCTGAGTCCCCCCAATTCTGGAGGGAGACCGGAGTTTGAAGTCCCCCAGAATTGGGGGATTTAGGGGATTTAGGGAGCTAAACCACTGGAAGCAGTCAGTCAGGAACTTATGTACAAGCAGCAGCCCCAGCTTAGGAGAGAAATTTAGGGTGTAGACGCGCAGCGGCTTCTCGAAGAGTGGGCTAAGGAATGGAAATTCAATCAGCTAGGATAGCCGTCTTGGCTGTCCCTGGTCCGGTCAGATCTATTCTTCGCGGAAATTGGCTGTTAGCGGAAATTGGCTGTTAAATGATCCTCATCCCTAAGGGTGTGCGAATTTGCACCGAGTAGTCCTAAAAACTCAGTTTCTGCGGGGAATAACTGATGAGATTGAGTATTTTCTAGAGCCGCAACCGGATTTCTACACTAGCGTCCTAGTACCCGGCGGCTTAAGTCTCGATACCGATTGAAAGTCCCTCTCCCAACTTTGGGAGAGGGATTTAGGGTGAGGGCTAAGGGTGTGCAAATTTACGCCGCACTGTACTAGTCCCGCTACGCGCAATGCAAAAGGCAAAACCTTGCTGGACAGGCATTTCAAGCTCTTGAAGGGTAACGCTATTGCCGCCGTGCGGCACCAGCCCCATTAGTCCCATCATGACAATCTTGATTGGGCTCTGATGATAGCCGGGCGTCCCGTGCCGGATCTGTCGCTTCAACTTCAGGGATGTAACGGGACGTGCGGGCAACTCCAGGGCTGGCAGTAGGGCTTTGGGCCATGCAAACACGCCCCAGTCGGTGCCCATACCGACTAAGGACACGTTAGGGCAGCGGGGGGTGGTTTACCCGCCAACAGGGAAGGTGTCGATCGCCCGGTCGTTAGCGCACGGGAGGGGGGCAACTGCGCCGACAGGGAACCGTCGCAGAGGCCAGTTAGGCGGTTTGCTGAGTGGTGGGACGACGCTTGAGCTGCAATACCGCCAGGGTGGTCACTAAGGTGCCCGCCGCGATCGCCACAATATAGAGGCCGATATTTTCAACCGCATTGGGAATCGCCAACACAAAGATGCCGCCGTGGGGGGCGCGCAAGGTGCAATCAAACAGCATCGACAACGCCCCCGCCACCGCTGAACCGGCAATGCAAGCCGGAATAATCCGAATGGGGTCGTTCGCCGCAAAGGGAATCGCCCCCTCCGTAATGAACGAAATTCCCAGGACGGAGGCGACTTTACCCGCCTCTTGCTCGGCTTTGGTGAACTTCCGCTTGGAGACAAAAGTGGCTAACGCGAGCCCGAGCGGAGGCGTCATGCCAGCAGCCATGACGGCCGCCATGGGGGCATAGAGATCACTCGCCAGGAGCCCCACCGCAAAGGTATACGCCGCTTTGTTGACTGGGCCGCCCATATCAACGGCCATCATGCCCCCTAAGACCAATCCCAACAGGACGGCATTGGTGCTGCCCATATTTTGGAGAAACGTTTCTAATCCAGTGGTGAGGGCGCGGACGGGAGCCCCAAACACATACACCAGCAGCAGCCCCACGACTAGCGTGGCAAGTAGCGGAATGACCAAGACCGGCTTTAAGCCTTCAAAATTTTGGGGCAGTTTTACCTTATCGCGCACCAGCAAGGCAATGTAGCCTGCCAGAAAGCCGGAAAGAATCCCCCCTAAGAAGCCCATGCCCAGATTCGCCGCCAGCATGCCGCCAATGAGGCCAGGGGCCAGACCGGGGCGATCGGCAATGGAGAACGCAATAAAACCGGAGAGCACCGGCACGATGAGGGCAAAGGCCGCACCGCCGCCAATTTGCATCAACGCATCCCCAAAGGTGCCCGCTTCAGGATTAATGCCGAAGACGAAGGAGAGGGCAATGATCAGGCCACCCGCCACAATCACCGGCAACATATAGGAGACGCCCGTTAGCAGGTGCTTGTAAGGGCCAGACCGCTGCTGCGATCGCGCTTGTTTGGTCTGGTTCACCTGATCTAAGTAGGCTTGCCCCCCCTCGGCGGGAGCGGGCATGGCTAACGCATTGTCAATCACCTCGGAGCCATCGTGAATGGCCGCTTTAGTCGAGGTTTCGTAGACGGGCTTGCCAGCAAATCGGCTCATATCCACATGGGTATCTGCGGCGATGACCACCGCATCGGCGCGGGCAATTTCCTCATCGGTGAGCTGATTTTTGGCCCCGACCGAGCCTTGCGTCTCTACCTTAATATCGTGGCCGAGCTTGGCGGCACCGGTTTTCAAGCCCTCGGCGGCCATAAAGGTGTGGGCAATGCCGGTAGGACAGGAAGTAATGCCGACCAAGAACTTGCGACCCGCACTGGGGCCGGTAGCGGCGGCGGGGTCCTCCGGCAGCGGATCGCGGGGATGGGGAACGGTTTTGAGATGAGACAGGTCGGGGAGATGGCCGACCAGGGCGATCGCATTGCGAATCACCAACTCGCTATTGCGAATGGCCTCGCTGGTGGAGACGGCGTAAATGGGTTTGCCGGAGAAGCGATCGCGGTCCCAAAAGCGATCAGCCCCGACAATCACGACATCCGCATTAGCAATATCGCTTGGGTCAGGCGACGCATCATCACTGTCCAAGGTCGCGACTTGCAGATCGTGGCCCAGGCTTTGCGCCGTTTTGCGTAGGGCTTCGGCGGCCATGTGGGTATGGGCCGTCCCCGTCGAACTTTGGGTAATGGCGAGAATCTTTGACATCGGGTGTTCCTTAAATCAGGGTGTCGTGGGTGAGTTATGGCGCGGGGGGATTAAAGCGATCGCACCGTGACGCGATCGCAATTCCCCAGCACGACATCGGCGGGGGGCAAACGGGGACCA
>Ga0208477_100674_pt1 | contig 12234 bp, 10 predicted proteins | sample HotLakmasection1_FD_184724 | JGI IMG/M metagenome (GOLD analysis project Ga0208477, IMG submission 184724) | Hypersaline microbial mat communities from Hot Lake, Washington, USA - Section #1 (SPAdes) | ecosystem: Environmental > Aquatic > Non-marine Saline and Alkaline > Hypersaline > Microbial...
TCGCCGTCTTCCAATTCCTCTGGGTCTGGAACGACCTGCTGGTGGCGCTGGTCTACCTCGGCGGCGACCAGGACGTGGCCCCCGTCACCCTGCTGTTGCGGAACCTGGTGGGCGATCGCGGTCAAGACTGGCACCTCCTCACTGCTGGCGCATTCATCTCCATGATCGTGCCCCTGCTGGTGTTCTTCGCCTTACAGCGTTACTTCGTGCGGGGTCTACTGGCGGGGTCGGTGAAGGGGTAGGAGGGTGTGAGGGTGTGAGGGTAGGACTACATCAACAAATTACCCAGCTACCCTGCCACCCAACTACCCCTTCACTCCACATCCCCCCCTCTATTTTTATCCAACCATTGATAAGGAAAAAACATGGCAAGCGTTGTTTTCGAAAAGGTCACTAAGCAATATGAGAACGGTTTTGTGGCCGTTAAAGACCTGTGTATGAATATTGAGAACCAGGAGTTCATTGTGCTGGTGGGGCCTTCGGGCTGTGGCAAGAGTACGTCGCTGCGGATGTTGGCAGGACTGGAGGATATCTCTAGCGGCAATCTGATGATTGGCGATCGCCGGGTCAACACCCTGTCGCCGAAGGATCGCGACATTGCGATGGTGTTCCAGTCCTACGCGCTGTATCCGCACATGAGCGTGGCGGAGAATATGGGCTTCAGCTTGCAACTGAAAGGGATGCCGAAGGACGAGATCCACCAGCGAGTGGCGGAAGCGGGGCGTCAGTTGGGCATTGAGCAACTGCTGGACCGCAAGCCCCGGCAGCTTTCGGGAGGACAGCGGCAACGGGTGGCACTGGGACGGGCGATCGTGCGGAATCCGGCGGTGTTTTTGATGGATGAACCGCTGTCGAACCTGGATGCGAAGCTGCGGGTGCAGGCGCGGGCGGAACTCAGCAAGCTCCACGAACGGCTGGGGACGACCTTCGTTTACGTGACCCACGACCAGGCAGAAGCGATGACGATGGGCACCCGCATCGCCGTGATGAATCTGGGAGTGCTGCAACAGATCGACACGCCCCAAAACGTGTACGACCACCCCAGTAACTTGTTTGTCGCGGGCTTTTTGGGCAGTCCCTCCATGAACTTTTTCGACGCTCGCTTGCAGCAAAAGGAAGGCGAATTTGTCCTGCAAACCGCAGGGCTGACCCTATCGCTACCGCCCGAGCGCCAGACCCGCTACGGCGAGTTTGCCGCCCACGACCTGATCATGGGGATTCGCCCCGAAGCGATTTACCATCCCCAGTACGTGCCCCCCGGCATTCGCGGGATCACAGTGCAGGCCGAAGTCTCCATTGTGGAGCTGATGGGCCATGAGGTGATCATCTACTGTCGCTTGCCCAGCGGCAAGGAGTTCATCGCCCGACTAGACCCCCGAGCCAAACCGACGGTGGGCGATCGCCTCGATCTCCTCTTCGACGTCAGCCGCCTCCATCTGTTCGACAAAGACAGCGAACAGACTATTTAAGGATGGGAACATTGCAGGCGGGTGCTCAATGGGGCGGTTCTCTGTGGATGCCGTCAGGGCAAAATGGCTTTTTAGAGCATCGGTTCAATCGGTTCAATATGAGTAGAAACGCGGTTTCTGGGTGGACTGATGGATGAAGTTGGTCTTTGCCAACATTGTCCTGCCCAGGGTAGAAACCGGATTTCCATCACGGCTTTCTAAGCGATCGGCATTAAAAATCGGATGAAGACGTACAGCGCCGCCACGGTGAGTTGCACCGCCGCTACGGGCAAACCGTATTGCAAAAAGGTGTGGAACGAAATGCGCTTGCCGTGCTGCTCGGCGACGCCAGCGGCGACGATATTGGAGGAAGCGCCGATTAGGGTGCCATTGCCGCCCAGGGTGGCACCAAACATCATGGCGTAAAAGAGAGGCAGTACCTCAATGGGTAAGTTCCCGGCAAAATTGGGGTCGAGAATCTCCGGCGTCGCTAACCCCACATTCACCACATATTCCTTGAGCAGGGGCACCATGGCGACCACCAGAGGAATGTTGGGCACCAGACTCGACAGCCCGCCCACCAGGAAAAGCACTAGCAGGGAGCCCAGCGCAATGTTGTGCCCCAAAATTAGCGCCAATACCCCCGAAGCGGCACTGAGCACGCCCGTTTTCTCTAAGCTGCCGATCAGCACAAACACACTCATGAAAAAGATGAGGGTGCTCCAGTCCAAATCCCGCAGGATGTTTTGGAGGGTGTCGATGCGGCTGTGGTGGGTGATTAGCAAACACAGTGCGGCTCCGGTCAGGGCCACGGTGGCGGGCGAAATCGGCACGGGTAGAGTTTCACCAACGACGAACAGGACCAGTACCAGGGCCACAATGATGCCCCCTAAAACCAACATGCGGGGGTGATTGACGCGGGGGTGGGGCAGTTCGGCTAAGCTGTCGAGCTGTTTGTGCCAAATCGTTGGAAACAGGATGGGCAGCAGCAGCACGATCGCCCCCACCGCGATCGCGCCCCCCAAACTCAGCGATTTCAGATAGTCCAAGAAGCTAATGTTGATGGCATCGCCCACAATGAACGTCGCCGGATCACCGACCAGCGTTAGCAGTCCGGCACTGTTAGCGACCAATACCAGCAAAATCAGCAGCGGCACAAAGTTCACTCCCAGTTCTGCTGCAATGGGAGGCAACAGCGGAGCCAGCAGCATCACCGTCGTGGCGTTGGGCAACACCGCGCAAATGGGGGTGGTGATCGCCACAATGCCCAGCAGCAACCGTTTCCCCTGTCCTCCCGCCAGGCGTACCATTTGGGTCGCCAGGTAGGCGAAGATGCCTGTGGGCTCAAAGGCTCGCACCATCACCATGACACCAAAAAAGAGTGCCAGGGTGGCGTAGCTTTGGGCGATGTAGTCAACGGCTTCGGTCAGGGTCAGGACGTTGAGAAAGAGCAGCAGCAGCGCGCCCAGCATGGCGGCGATCGTCAACTGCAAGCGCTCGGTCATGATGCAGACCATGACGCCGATAAAGACGCTGAGGGATGAAACAGCGGCAAAGCTTCCCATAGGAATCTCCTGGATAGTGAGACGACTGAGCCAGACACCAGGAGATCACACATCTCCTCTCAAGGCCGACGAAGTTAGCTGACGGGCTGGGCGTGAGAGTTCGCCCCCTTGCAATGCAAGGTTTGCCCCAAAAGTGGGTCCTCCGCTTTGGTCACAGACCAAACTAGGCCAATGGCTCAATTAAATTTCTCCGACAATAGCACTAATTTTTAGAGCTGACAATCGGGTAAATGGGTGGCTAGAGCCTCAGTCGCTGGCACAAAGCTGGGATAAGGCACAAGCGGGTTCTTCGCTTAAATCGTTGCAGCCAGCCTGAAAGGAGTCAATTTCTCTGTCCTGACCGAAAACTATCTGCTCCTCCGGCAAAGTATTCCGCCTGCCCAATGCCGTCACCGCTCAGCCGCTGCCTGTCCTTCCCGCTGTTGGGATAAGCACTGCCAATGGATGTGCTGACAAAATTCATTGGGGCTGAAAGCTTCTCATAGAGAGAAATTCCCGATTTTATGTTAGAAGAATGGGGTAGTTGTCTTTTCTGGAACTCACTCATCATGCTTTTTCCCGGTGCTGCTGTTCGCGTGGTCAACATGGATGACACCTACTACGGATTTCAAGGGCAGGTGCAACGGGTGTCAGACGGCAAGGTGGCAGTGCTGTTTGAAGGCGGCAACTGGGACAAACTAGTTACCTTCAACGCTTCAGAAATTGAACCTTTGGACAAGCGTCGGGGCAAAAAGTAACCGATCTTGTCAGCCTTATGAGGGCCTTTCTTCATGCGATTGCCTTTACCGCAGCTTGCTTCGCAGTCTCGCCAGCCTGGTCATATCGCTGAGGTGATTGAAACCTCGACGACGGAGTTTTTAGCTCAATGTCTTGAACCGGACTCCCTCAGTTTTGCCCAGATGCCGCCCTTTGGCAGTTGGGTCAAAGCCACCGACGAAGACTCTGGCAACCAAATTTACGGAGTGGTTTACCATGCCACGACGAGCCCATTGGACTCGGTGCATCGGGCGACTGCTCTGGGGCTGTCTTTGGCAGAACTGCGCGAACAGCAGCCGCAGATTTTTGCGATGTTAAAGACGGAATTTCGCGTGGCGATCGTGGGGTTTTATCCAGCCGGCGGAGAGACTTTTTATCAACATTTACCGCCCCGTCCACCTCAGGTGCACCAGGCGGTTTATCGCTGCCAGGCGGCGGAAGTGATGGCTTTTACCGAGCAACTGGATTTCCTCCGAACGCTGATGGACATGCGGAGTGCGCCCGTAGACGGACTCATCGCGGCGGTGATTCGTGAGGTTTATCAGTTGCGCCAGCTTGACCGCGAGTGGTTAGTGCAGGCTGGTCGAGTCTTAAACGTGCAGCTCAAGGATGATTACGATCGCCTCCGCATTATTCTTTCGCAGATTCACGCCTAAATTATGCCTACCTTTGACTGGATCGTCGTCGGCAATGGTCTCACCGGCGCGGCTGTGAGTTATGAATTGGCGCGGCAAGGATTTTCCGTACTGCTGTTAGAAAAATCGCTCGCTCCTGAAAATGCCACACGCTATAGCTATGGCGGAGTGCCTCACTGGTCGGGCAGCAACGCGATTTTGCGGCAGCTCTATCAGGAAAGTCTCGCTCGTTATGCGGCGTTGCCAGAGGAGACGGGCGTTTCTCCCCATTATCGAGAACTTGATCTGGTGCTTACGGTAGAACCTGATCAAGACCCGCAAGTACTGGCCCAGCGTTATGCCCATGTTGAGACCCCACCCGTTCCGATCACGGCAGCGATCGCGGCAGAACTAGAGCCGTTGCTGAATTCAGCGGCGATCGCGGGAGCACTCACCGTGCGGCATGGTCACGCGGATCCGACAGCTTTGGTCAAAGCCTATAATCACGGCTTGCAGGACTTGGGCGGCCAAATCATCATTGCGCCAGTGACCGGATTGGTGCGGATGGGCGATCGCCTCACGGGCGTGACGACACCGACTCAAGCCTATGCCGCGGGCAACGTGGCGATCGCTGCTGGGGCCTTAACCCGAGCCTTAATTAAAACCGCTGGGATCAAAGTGCCGGTTTATTTTAGCCATGCAGAGTTGATAGAAACCCCCCCCTTAGAGTTGGCGTTGCGATCGCTCATCATGCCTGCGGATTTGACTCGTTCGGCGATTGAGTCAGAGGCGACTGACCAAGCCACCCACGACCTTTGGGACGAACCTGGGCACAAAATTCGACCGCCTTTTCTGGACACCGGCTGTATTCAATTTGTTGGTAAACATTTGCGGATCGGCCAAATCAGCCGCATCAATACCGCCTTAGAACCGGAGCTAGATGCCACCCAGGGGGAAAAGCGGATGCGCGAGGGAATCACGGCGCTCATTCCCAGGTTAAAAGCCGTGCCGGGGCAGTGGCACGCCTGTCGAGTCGCCTTTAGTCAGGATGGCTTACCACTTGCGGGTAAAGTCCCCGGTTTGCAGGGGGGGTGGGTATTCTCTGGGTTTACCAGTCCCTTTGGTTTGGTGCCTGCGGCAGCTGTTCACTTTGCTCAGGGAGCGATCGGTCAGTCCAGTAGCGTTTTGCAGGCAACCAGTCCAGCGAGATTTTTGAAGCAAAGCGCCAGCCGCTAATTCTTTCAAATTCCCATGAATGCGAAGAATTTCAGATGAGAAACTGACGCAAGAGTTTTCTGCACCACCAAGGCTTGCTCACTCATAAAGCCCGACTTAGACTGAGCTTTTTGAAATGGCTGTCATTAACCTTTGAAGGTGTTGGAAAAGTTCCAGGCGGTTAAATTTTATGCCAAACGCCTGACCATGATATGTATTTGCTGGCGTTGTATCCCACGGCCTTGGAGACGCCAGCGGCATTTTTGACCCTTTAACTATCGATGATCGCCTCTGCAGGACTGATCTGACGGCCTTGCTCAAGGCGATACCATTCCCGCAACTGATCATGGATTTGTTGCCATGGGCCGTCTTTGCGCCAGTTGCAAAAATACGTGTAGACCGTCTGCCAGGGCGGAAAATCAGGTATTGCTGAATCCAGGCATGAATCGGTGCAGCGGCTAGATTTTGTCAGCCCCTGAAATCTCCCAATTCTGAGGGATTTCAGCGATCAATCCCCCCCCACGATGGCTATCCCTTATCCAAAAGTCGCTGTATTACTGACTCTCAAAAGGTTTCAAGGAGCGATCGCGGTCGTTTTATGGGCTGTCGAACCTCACCTAACCTCTCCTAAGCCCTTCGGGCAGGCTTTGCCCACACAAGGAGAGGAACCGGAATCCTGTCAGATTTGGGACCAATGGTTCACCAGCGTGTGAATCAACCTCTCCTTCACAAGGAGAGGTGCCGCAGGCGGTGAGGTTTTGCCCCCCTAAGGGTAGGCCGAAACCACCGTCTGGTATAGCGTTGGTCGACTTGTGCCGAAAGGATAGCAGGATTGGGGGGCCGGGCGGTAAAATCATACCGCTATTCAGCAACGCCTGAGTGGCTGTAGTGCCGCAGCAAGGGCAACGCACCTGGCTGGAGCTACGCCCTCAGCCCCACTCGCAGCTTCCCCCGGTCGTGATTGGGCAGGGCGCGATCGCTGCGCCCTGTCTGGTGCCGTTAGCTGGACGGCGATCGCCTAGCGGAAACGTACATCTCGGAACACCACTCGGGAGTTGAAGCCCTCACGCTGGAGTTGCAACACTCGGATCGCGGCGTCTTGTTCCGTTGTGAATGCCCCCGCATTGATGAATTGCCCTTGACGAGCAGAGCTGTCTAAATAGGCATCAGGGAAAAATCGCTGCACTTCTCTCAGGGTGCCTTCACCTCCAAAGACGGCGGCCACAAAGGCATCATTGACCCGAGCGACCTGATCCGGCGGGATATCCGGGGGGAGATCCGCGTCGGGAATATCTGCAATGACTTGCCCTACGCTGGCTTCGCGCACAATTCGCTGACCATTGGCATTGTAAATTTCTAACGCAGTTGACCCATCACGGGGATTGTAGCGGGCAAAATACTGCACTGATTGACCATTGAGAATACCCGATGTGAAGTAGCTCACCGTATCTTCGAACGGCGCAGTAGGGGGTCTGACTAAGGTCGCGACCTGACCATTCACTTCTTGAACATTGCTGAACCGGTTAAAGACATTCATTAACCGCTGGCCGCCGCGATTAAACACCCGCACTGTATAAGTTTGAGTCTCAAAAAAGAGAATCGTATCTCTTTGGGCTTGTCCAGAGCCGACCCCAGGCGGCACGTTAAAGATGCTGACAATTTCGGCATCTTCTACCCGGATAACACTGGTTTCGCCCCCCCCAATCCCTTGCAGGATGAACAAGCGAGCAAATCCTCCGGCGGGGTCTTCGGGCTTCGCAAACACTTGCGAAGCGAACTCAACCTGGCGGCCATTAAATACGCCAAAACTCACATAGGCATCTTGGCCTTGAACCGTTCTCAGGGTCGCGGGCTGGGCATCTAGAATGAGAGTCTGACGGAAATTGTCAAAGACGTTTTGCAGCGGAGCACTGCCGCCCCGGCGAAAGACCCGCACAGTGAATTCGCCCGTGTCATAGAGCAGGAGAGTCTGAATGGCTTGGGCGACTTCTACCGGCTGGTCACGCTGTACTGTGGTCGGCTCAGCCACTGTTGGCTCGGGCTTATCAGTTGCCGCTTTAGCAGGGGTGAGGCCAGCCACAGAGCCAAGCACTAACGTTGAAGCTAGCGTTAGCGAGGCAACTCTACCTATAAAAATAAAGGGGGACCGCATTCTATTGCTCCTCATCTTCAACCATTTATTTCACCCGCAGAGATTCTGGCCAAAGGGAATGAAAACGCCACTGTCATGACTCAGAAAACGCGTTTATACGCCCGTAATTCTATGTCAACTTTCTGAAATGGTGCGTTTTTTTTGCAATTCTGCGTCCTTAGCTGTCACTGGACTTGTTAAACGTTTGCTTTTCTAGCTGGTGGTGAGTCGATTAGACCACCGATCGCCCTGGGAAGGCCGGAGCGATCGGTTTCGTATCAACTTTTATGACACTCAGGGCGCGACAGAGCTTCTAAGGTACCCAACAATGTATTTTTCAGATATCACATTTTTTGATGATTATCATGCAGGACGACTTGATTGGGAGAGTCGCTGCGAAGGAGTATAGATTGTGGTTCAAAAAACTTTGATGGATTGGGGCTTCAGGCTGGGCAGTTTAAGTGTGGTGGTAGGCGCGATCGCGGTTTCCCTGCCGGCCCAAGCGGAAACCATAGAGGCTTACTGTGACACACCGGGCTTTGCGATCAAAGTTTTTGACCGCAACAACGAGTTGGATCAAGAGTCTCCTGATCGCGGGCAACTCTATATGCGAATTTATGACCGCGACGACAATATCAGCTTTATCAATGGTGTGACCGCAACCGAAGAAGGCGGCACTTACAATGATGTCGAGGGCAGCTATTACACCAACCTCCGGGGCGAAAATGAGTGGAAACTTTTCGTTCCCGACAATCCTGGCGGCGGGCTCGACCCAGAAGCACCGGGAGCCGAGAACTATCGCTGTGCCCTCTTTCGCGATGGTGACCTGATGGAAACGGGGCAGGGTCAACGGCCTTAGACGGTGTTTGCAAAAGGCTCTCGCCGGTATGGGGCGACCGGCACGACGCAGAAACCGCTACGGTGGCATGAGCTTCTCTGCATAGGTTCAAGGTCCTGGGGTGACCTGTGCTGTGCAAAGCAACCCTTCTAAAGCATCCTCTTCAAGGGGGCGATCGCCCGCCCCCTGCATAGGGGCCGAGCGATGCCCGCCCCCTTGCCTGTATCTATTGGGTCAAGTCAAATGACGACCTGGCGCTTGAGTTTGACTTCGTAATAACGACAGGCCAGAAAGCCCACACCATAAATAATGGCCGCATCGGTAGAGATACCCACAGCGGCCCCCGCGCCTGGAATAACTTCTAAAAAGCTGAGGCCTGACTTTAAGGTGCCGGAGCTGCCGGTAAACACTGCCCAAATAGCCAGCACTTCGCCGCGCCGATCCGTCTCGTCGGTCGAAAAGCCGTAAATGGCGGCGATCTTGTAAATCATTTCAGCCTGGAGAGCGGCGATCGCCCCGATATCCAGCGCAAACAATAGCACCGCTATCGGTGGAATAAAGTTGGTCAACAACCCCACCTGTGCCGCCCGAAACGTCGCCATCGTGATCACCCGTTGTACGAGCTGTCCGTCCGTTTCGAGGGGATGTTGGGCGCGCAGTTCAGCCACCTCTTGGCGGATCTTGTCAGCGTTGACTTGCCCTAGGGCCGCTAGCAGCCAGCTCAGACCAGGAACGCTCGTCGCATATTTGATGAAGGGGATGTCGGCAATGGGCGCGATCGTGCGGCCAGCGAGTTGGGTGGCTTGATCGATCGCCGGATAAATCAAATCAATGAAGGCATCACCCGCCGCATTGACCCCATTTTGCAAAGCTTCGGTAAAGGCTCTAAAGGTCCGCGTGGCACTATCAAAGGAGAAATCGGGACTTTGAGGGGGTGGGGTGCTCATGGCGGGACTCCAATTGGGTAAGTGATCTAGCTCATTCAGATTTTATCGGGCTAGCCGCCCCCATTTGGTTAAAATCCATCGATTGAAAGATATTGGGTTCCTGGTATTAATGCCATTGCCAGTGAGAGGGCGATCGCGCTTACGGTGAGGGCTGCGGCAGTAGACAGCCTCAAACTCACGGATTGGCGGAAAAATAACTTCCCGATGGTGATGGGTCGGTGAGCAGGTGAAGGGTTGGCGAGGTGGGACGGCTTCAAGTCGGTACTTTAACTCAAGTCGGGACTTTTTTATTTTGCATGTGCCACTTAGCCGTCAAGGGGGTGAAGCGTTGAAGCGCTAACCCACTCAAATAACCGCTAATAATGATGATGGGCCTGGAAAAGTGAAATTGGCATTAAATGCTGTTTCAGTTGGCAGTTACTAGCAGCAAAATCGATGAATGCCCCTGGCTTTTGGATCTTCACTGAGGCAAGTTTGGGTAAATTAACTTGAATTTTGTATACCCCTTTCTCAACGCTTTGGGCCTCCTAACTCTACTGATTACAGGTGTCTTAATCTGGCTAAGTAGGTGGACATCAATAAACGATGTCGTCGGGTGCTGTTAGGCGAAGCCGTAACGACCATGCCACAGGGATTTGATACGTTACGCTGATGTTAACACATCTTACAAATAATTAAGCCCATCTACTTACAGGCACCCAATCGAAAACGCCCTAAAAGCTTGCCCAGAAGCGTGATTAACTCACGCTAAGTAGGTATGCCAATGAAAAAATATGGAATGGTTTAGCGATCGCGAAATCCATATGGGTGTCAGGTTTCACACCTCAACTTATATCCTCTATTTATTTGCTTGATTACGCTTCCTACTTGGCCCCTACCCGTGCTTAAGTATTCTCAATAAGACACTAAAAAACACTAAAAGACACTAGCGCAAAAGTCCAACGACAGCTCGATATATTTCATTGGGCATAGCGTCTAACCTTACTGTAGGGTGACGGAAAACTACAGCGCAAAATCTAAATTTATAAGTAGCCGAAAACTGGCATGGCGATCGCTGCATCCAATCAAAACATACCCTATTTGGATGAGTGACGTGCTGATGCAGTTCAAGCACTTTGATGGAATTGAGATCGCCCCACGAGCGATCGCCCCATCAATTTGCAGGCATGAAAATTCAAGCTATGGGATTCACTATGGTTCAACTTAATCGCTCATATTTCAGTCCATTTCGTAAGGGCGCGATCGCCCTATTTTTAGCCAGTACAGCAGCCGTGTCGGCTTGTGGCTATGGCGAGCCCGTCACTGAGGAGCCTGTAGCTGAGCCAGACGTGGCGGTAGAAGAGCCCGCAGGAGAAGACCCGGCTGCCACTGGAGAAGCCTACAACGTGCAGCTCAGCGACCTTACCGGTAACGTTGAAGACTACTTAGGCCAGACCGTTTCAGTCCGAGGGGAAGCTGAAGCTGCGGTGGGTGAAACGTCCTTCCTGCTGCAAGATGACCAATTGTTTGGTGGTCAAGAAGTAATTGTGATCAATGCTTCCGGCCTTCCTTTCCTGTTGCCCACTGCTGACGAACCGACCGAAGATGTACAAGTGACTGGCGAAGTGCGCCAGTTAGTCATTGCTGATCTGGAGCAAGAATACGGTCTTGATTTGGATCCTCAACTGTATGCTGAATATGAAGATCGACCCGCCATCGTGGCAGAATCGATCGCCTTCTCTCCTGATCCGGAAGAAGTTACTGAAGAGCCTGAGCAATACTACGGGGAACAGATCGCGATTTCTGGAGAAGTCGGTGAACTCCTCTCGTCGAATACTTTTCAGCTTCAGGAAGAAGGTTGGTTTGGTGGTGATGAAGTGCTGGTTATCGGCGCTGCCGCCCTGCCTACCCTGGAGGCGGCGGAAGAAGTGGTCGTCACGGGCACTCTGCGGCCTTTTATCGCCAGTGAATTTGAGCAAGAATACAACCTGACTTGGGATTTAGAGCTTCAGGAACAGTTGGAAGCAGAATACACGGAACAACCGGTATTCGTGGCTGACGAAGTTTATCAGAGTGCTGAATAAGCTGGCTTTGTCCCATCAGCGGACATCACTCAGTCACTCAATGAGGGGCTGTTTGGTCAACCTTGCACAAAAAAGTTAGTCACAGTTTTGTGCAGAATGTTGTCGCTAATCTCAATGCTCAAGATGCGGCCCCCCATCAAATATCCATCATCGGATTTTGGGGGATCGCGATCGCATCTCCAGGGTCAACAAATTGAGCCAAGAGATTAGCAACTTCTCCTGACCGGCCCCTCAAACTTGATGAAATTCGATGGGTATTTTTCTGTCTTATTGTATTTTTCTGTCTTATGGTTGATTGGTGTTTGAACGGATTCGCCTCCTGTTCCAGGGTATAGCGGTTGATACGCCAACAGCCAAGCCTGAAGCATTCTCAAAAAAACATCTTCTTCCGCTCAAAAATGCTGAAAGCCTTTGCTGTAAGGCATTTCGAGGATTTTCATTTAATTCGCAACAAGTCTATTAAGTGTACGCTTCCCCGCTAATGGCGCACATCAGGGGGCGCACTCTCAAGTTGCCCCAGCACGACCTCGCTGGTTTTTGTCCCCGATTCATCTCTTCTGGTGAGATAAACCCCGTCTAAGTTGAGAACTGGAGTTTTGTATGATCGGGCAGAACCTCACCTAACCTCTCCTTTCAAAGGAGAGGAACCAGAGTCTT